>Ga0208692_1000806_pt1 | contig 20537 bp, 13 predicted proteins | sample June2015DPH_20_1_3_FD_184721 | JGI IMG/M metagenome (GOLD analysis project Ga0208692, IMG submission 184721) | Peatland microbial communities from SPRUCE experiment site at the Marcell Experimental Forest, Minnesota, USA - June2015DPH_20_100... | ecosystem: Environmental > Terrestrial > Soil >...
GAGTTGGCCCATGAAGGCAGAAACGTGGTGGTGGTCACGCCCACGGCATCCGGGAAGACCCTCTGTTACAACCTGCCGATTCTGGGCGAGTTGGTACAGAACCCCGAGGCCCGGGCACTGTACCTGTTTCCGACCAAGGCGCTTTCGCAAGACCAGTTGGTGGAACTGAATAGGTGGACGGAGAAGCTGGGAGAGGAGATCCGCACGTTCACTTACGACGGAGACACGCCCCAGGACGCCCGCAAGGCCATTCGCGCTCGGGGAAACCTGGTGATCACCAACCCCGATATGCTTCACGCCGGCATTCTGCCCCACCACACCAAATGGCAGAGGCTGTTTGAGAACCTGCGCTTCGTGGTGATTGACGAGCTGCATTACTACCGGGGAGTTTTGGGCAGCCATCTGGCCAACGTTCTCCGCCGATTGAAGCGCATTGCGCAGTTCTACGGCAGCCAACCCCAATTCATCTGCACCTCAGCGACCATCGCCAATCCGGCTGAATTAGCCGCTCGCATCATCGAGGAAAACGTTTTTCTGGTGGACGAAAACGGCGCCCCCTCGGCAGAGAAGTATCTCGTGTTCTACAACCCGCCGGTCGTGAACCTGCAACTCGGCATCCGGCGTTCGTATCTGAACGAAACCCGGCGCATTGCCCGCACCTTCCTGGCGCGCGGCCTTCAGACTATCGTTTTCGCCAACAGCCGACTTGCCACGGAGATTTTGGTGACCTACCTGAAGGAGGATTTTTCGCGAGCCCCCCTGGCCCCGGAAGCGGTCCGAGGCTACCGTGGCGGTTATCTGCCGCTGGAGCGGCGCGCGATTGAACGCGACCTGCGCGACGGCCGCCTGCTGGGCGTGGTGGCGACCAATGCTCTCGAGCTTGGCATTGACATCGGAAGCCTGGACGTAGCCGTGCTGGCGGCATACCCCGGGACCATCGCCTCCACCTGGCAACGCGTCGGCAGGGCAGGCCGCCGGCAGGGAACTTCCGCCGCCGTGCTGGTGGCCTCGAGTGCGCCGCTCGACCAATTCATGGTGCAGAACCCCGACTATTTCTTTGGCCGATCGCCTGAACATGGTTACGTCAATCCTGACAATCTCCTTATCCTGCTCAATCACCTGAAGTGCGCTGCCTTCGAGCTGCCCCTGCGGGAGGATGAGAAATTCGGCTCGCTCAACTTAGGGCGACTGTGCGAGCACCTCGAGGAAGTCGGCTTTCTGCACCACACTACCGACGGTTGGCATTGGGTTTCGGAAAGTTACCCCGCCGACGCGATCAGCTTGCGCTCGGTCTCTTCGGACAACTTCGTTATCGTGGACACGACCGGCGAAGCTAAAGTGATCGGCGAAGTGGATTTTTCCAGCGCCCTGACCACGCTCCACGAAAAGGCCATCTACCTTCAGGATGGCCAACAGTATCACGTCGAGCGCCTCGACTATGACGACCGGAAAGCTTACGTGCACCGGGTGGCGGGCGAGTATTTCACTGACGCCATCTCTTACACGAAAATCAAGGTCCTCGAAAGGTTCGACTCGGCGCCCATCGGCCCGGCCAGCAAGAATCACGGCGAGGTGCAAGTGAATACCCAGGTGGTCGGGTTCAAGAAGATTAAGTTCCACACCATGGAGAATGTCGGCGATGGCAAGCTGACGCTGCCCGAGCAAGAGATGCATACCACCGCCTTCTGGCTCACCCTCCCGCGCGACTTGATGGGAAGCCTGCCCTACGGTTCGACGGAGCGACTGGATGGGGTGAATGGCCTGGCCAACGCCCTTGAAGCTATTGCCACGCTGCTGGTGATGTGCGACGCTCGAGACTTGGGTGTGGCCGTGGGGGAGAATGCGGAGAGCAGGTGTCAGGTGTCAGGTGTCAGGTGTCAGGAGACAGAAGGCGGGAGCCAGGAGACAGAGCCTAGAAATCAGGAGTCAGGAGTTAGGAGTCAGAATGAAAAGCTTGGCTCCTCGGCGTTGGCAGCCGGAGGCGACCAATCACCAATCACCAATCACAAATCACAAATCGGGGGTTCCGAGCTGCAAGTTGCCGTCGTTGCTTTCGAACCCAACATCTACCTCTACGATAAATATCCTGGCGGAGTTGGGCTTAGCGAACCGCTCTTCCGCATGAGCCAATCTTTGTTGGAAAAGACTCAGAAACTGATTGCAGACTGTCCCTGCGCTTCGGGCTGCCCCTCCTGCGTGGGGCCGATTGGCGAGGTTGGAGAAAAGGGAAAAGAAGTGGCTCTGGAGATCTTGCGGAGGCTGTCCGTTGTCAGTGGTCCGTAGTCCGTTGTACATGCCCCAAATGCGTTAAACTCTTGCAACGGACGACTGAGACCAATTCTTCGTCATGCGTAGTGTATTACAGCGGGGCCAGCCGCAGCCAAAACGAGACCCTCTGTGTCCTCCGTGTCTCTCAAGCTTTAACACGGAGGACACGGAGGCACTACCGACGCCTGGGTCAGCAATCACAGCAAGTCTACTCTTGGACCTGTCCGACTGAATGAAAACAGTATGTGTGACGTTCAATTGGTATGACTACGGACCACGGACGATGGACGACTGACGACGGACCACTGACAACTGACTACGGACATTTTCAGAAATGAATCTCGAACAGAAACTCCGCCAGCTTAAGCAGGCCTCAGGATCCCGGGACCGTGACAAGGAACTGGAGCAGACGCTCGCGTACCTGCGACGCCTGGAGAATCCGCAGCCCACTCGCAAGCTGCCAGCCCAGAGGTTTGCCAAGGGGATCGAGGAATACGTGGAGGGCGAGGTGTTGAAGAACTCTCGGGGCGAGTTCTTCCTGGCGCGCGAGGCATTTCCTTTCGGGCGGCCTTATGGGAAGCTCCGCATCGGCGATATTCCTTCGGCGGACCTCAGTCCCCTGAACCTAGTTCTGAGAGACGCAGTGATGCCCGATGCATCGCGGCTGCTTTTCCTGGATACGGAAACTACAGGCCTTGCCGGTGGAACCGGAACCTGCGCGTTCCTCATCGGCATTGGAAATGTCGAAGGGATGAAGTTTGTGGTGCGGCAGTTCTTCCTTCGTGACTATCCCGAGGAAAAAGCCATGCTCGAGGCGCTGGCGGAGGCGCTGGAGCCTTGCCAAGGAATCGTCACGTTCAATGGAAAGACCTTTGACGTGCCGCTGCTCGAGACCCGGTATGCGTTGGCTCGCATGAAATCGCCCCTGGACCGCTTGATCCACTTTGACGCTCTTCACCCGGCGCGCCGCCTGTGGAAACTGCGCCTGGAAAGCTGCAAACTCACTGACCTCGAGGAAGCAATTTTGGGAATCAGCCGGGAGGGCGATGTGCCGGGATCGGAGATTCCAGCAATCTATTTCCACTACTTGCGCAGCGGCGATGCGCGGGGCTTGCAGCCGGTCTTCTACCACAATGCTTTGGATGTTGTGACGCTCGCCGCGATTACCGTGGAACTGGCTCGTGCGCTTGGCGACGGTGGGGCCGAAGCGCTGGGGTCGCCACTCGACCTCTTCAGCCTCAGCCGCATCTTGGGGACGGCAGGCTCCCAGGAAAAATCCATCTCCACATGCCGTCAAGCCCTGGCGGCGGGACTTCCCCAGCAGGTCGAGAGCCTGGCATTAAAGCACCTCGCCGCGGAGTTCAAGCGAAAGCGCCAGCATGAGTCCGCCGTCGAGTTATGGCTGGAGCTTTCGCGGCGCGAGCCGCCACTTGCTGTGGAAGCGCTCGAGGAGCTTGCCATCCATTATGAACATCACCTTCGCGACCTCCCCCAGGCGCTCGAATTTACTCTCGCGGCTCGCGCCCGGCTTGAGGAACAGTTCCCTTCTCTTGCTCACCGCAACCGATTTGCCAGGCGCATGGAACGGCTCCAGAGGAAACTGGCACGGGCCCCGAGCGCCACGCGAAACTCGGAAATCGAAATTCGAAACTCGAAAACCGAAAATGGAAATTCGAAACTCGTCCTTTAGCCTGAATTTCACACGTTTTCCTGGGAGAGGGCTGTCATTTTATTGTGTGCGGCCAGGTCAGTTAGGAAAACTGCCCTCTCCCCCTTGGGGGAGAGGGTGGCCCGCCGCCGGCGCTTTCTTCAGCCGGGGCGGGACGGGTGAGGGGGTGGCCAGCCCGGTGCCACTAACACCGAGAGGCATATACACCTGTTCTTGCTGATGCATTGCGGTATAATGACAAACGAGTATGGCACAAGGCTACATCGAGCAGCGGGACGGCGGCTTTTGCATCGGGGGAGGATGGGGGGGACCATGCGCCTGGACTCGATAGTCGCGAAGAACTACAGGACTCTTCAAGACATCAACCTCGCTTTCGCGAAGAACTACTGCACGGTGTCCGGGAGAAACAACGCCGGGAAGTCCTGCTTGATTCGCTTACTTTCTGCGCTGTTCAGAACCGGCCCCGCCTATCCGTGGGCGACTGACGATTTTGGTTTCGACTACAAAGAGGACAAAACCCAGTGGGTCAAAGAACCTGCCCCGATTCGGGTTGACTATGTGCTCGGCCTCACAAAGGAGGAGGATCCAGCGCTGATCTCCTTCATCGAGAAAATCGCCTCGAGGAAAATCGAGCAGAGGACCTGTTCAATTCGCATCTCGTATACGGTTTCTGAGGGAGAGCGCCTTACCGTAGCCCTAAGCATCGATAACGAAAGGACCGATGAAAAGGCAGCGAAGGAGGTCGACAAACGGATCAAGGACTCGAATTTGCTATTCCTCTACAATTCCACAACGCCGCACGAAGAGTACTATTTCGGCCGGCGGGGTCGGCCCCGATTGCTCTATGAGTTCGTGATGTCCGGAGACGAAAAGAAGGAGTTAGATGACGCTGGCAAGCATATCGAGCGGAAGTTGCGGCGTCTGGCAAAGGAGCACACGCAAGGCCTCAGCGGTATTTTGGGCAGGTTAACCGAAAGGTACGACGTGGAGTTTTCTCCGCCCGAGAGCTACGCCGCACGCCGGATGCCAATAGGGATCAATCTAAGGGACCAGACTGTGGAAGTTCCGCTTAACGACTGGGGGAGCGGTACGCAGAATCGGACGCATATTTTAATGGCGATTCTCCAAGCGAACCGGATAAAGACAACCGCTTCGCCGGATGAAAAGATCACGCCCTTTGCGGTCGTCGAGGAACCAGAAAGCTTCTTGCATCCCTCGGCCCAGGCCGAGTTTGGTCGAATCCTCAGACTACTTTCATCTGAGTTCGGGATTCAAATCATTGCGACTACGCACAGTCCGTACATGCTCAATCAAGAGGAGCCCGCCTCGAACATCCTCTTATGCCGTGAGCTAAAGCGCAAGAGGGCCTACAAGACACTACCCGTGGACACGACCGGCGATAGCTGGATGGCTCCCTTCTCAGAGCATCTAGGCCTAGCGCCAAAGGAATTTTCAAGCTGGCGTCCCGTCTTTTCCTCGTATAAGTCTAAGGTGCTTCTTGTCGAGGGGTCTATCGACCAGGAATATTTTCAGCTCCTACAGGCTCACGCATGCGCATGCGACCGTTTGGCCTCGGATGTTGAGGTCGTGCCGTACGGCGGGAAGGACACACTCAAGAACACGTTGCTGGTCCAGTTCGTGCTCAGAAAGTTCGACAGAGTGTTTGTCACGTATGACCTGGATGCCGAAGCTGATGTCCGGAGTGCCTTGGGTCGGCTAGGGCTGAAGGAAAACCAGGACTTCTTGGGTCTCGGTCTTCTGCAACCCGGCAAAGACTGCTTCGAGGGGCTCCTTCCACAGCGGGTCCTCGCCGCCGTGAATGGCAGAGAAACCGACTTGGTAATGAAGCTGGGAAGCAGGGACACTGGCGAGCGGAGGAAGGCGAAGGATTCTCTCAAGAAAAAGTACCTAGAGGAATTTAAGGCTCATTCCGACTACACGAAAGAGGAACTCAAAGACCTGCATCGAGTGGTAAGAACGGTCAACGCCAGACTGTCGACACCGAAGTAGGCGCTCCATCCGGCCTTGCCAAAGCGGTGGGAGGGAGATTGGGGGCAGAGCCTCATCGTGAACGAGGGTCAAAGACCTGCTCCTGGCCGGCGACTCGGCTTCCCTACCCGCGAGAGGTTCGACTTCGGCTGGGCGAAACAATACATTTACTCCCCATCGCCCTCGGCCTTGCCGAAGGACTTCAAGATCAGATGTTTCCTCTCCACCGACTCTTGCCCGCTGTCTCCCTTGATGGTCACAGTTTCCAAGTCTCCGATCAGGCGGAGGTAATCAGGGTCAGTCGGTTCGTGGCCTGCGCCCCGCTCTACCTTGCCGGAAAAGCGGTAGTACTTACGATGGATCGTGTTGGTCTTGAATTCTACGTGGTCTTTCTTGCGCGAGCCTGAGACAATGTCGTAACTCAGCACGGCGTCGGATTCTTCTTCACCCTGGAGGATTTCAATGTACCCCTTCAACTTCCCCTCTTCTTCCAGAAGCCCCAAGGCGTCATCGGCGGAAAGGAAATGGTACTTGCCGGTGATGTCGTCGATATTCTCGGTGTCCTGCGCAGAGCAGCGCCCCACGCCTGCATAAAGAAGCAGAAGCATGGCGAGTGGCCACAAGGTTTGCTTCCGATGACTTCCAGGATTTCCAACCATAGGTCGTAACCACCTTTCGGGCTGATGTCTTACACTCAGCAGCCCAAAAGATAAAGGGGAGCTTCCCGATCGGACTTCGGGAGGCCGTACACAAGTTTATGCCGCGTTATCCGCGACCGCAAGGCAGTTCGGTGCTGGTGTCATTCGGAGTGTGGATCCCCTCGAGCCGCCGGTCATTCCCGCGAAAGCGGGAATCCAGTACGACGACATCACATTTCCAAAGGTCTGCGGAGTGGATTCCCGCTTTCGCGGGAATGACGAGGCCTCGCAAATGACACCAATGCCAGACAGGTCAACCAGCTTGACAGCGCCGTGCTTTTTGGGGACGATGGCCAGAGCCTTTAAGGGCATGTCCACGTCAGAGGGGGAGGATCATCGATGGTTCGTCGGGGAGCTTTCACGAAGATCTGCACATTCATTCTCATGGCTGGAGTTTACTTGCCTGGGGTCGTCAGTTCGGCAGCGACCCTTAAGCCCTTGGTGGCGGGCAAGCGCGGTGTAGTGGCGGCAGGCCATCCGCTGGTCGCCGAGGCAGGCCTGAGGATCCTGGAAAGGGGCGGAAACGCTGTGGACGCAGGTGTCGCCACGCTCTTCGCGGCGTCCGTAGTGGAAATGGCCAGCTTTGGCGCGGGTGGCGAGTGCCCGATCCTCATCAAGCTGAAGGACGGTCCGGTGGTGGCCATCAACGGAAATGGAATCGCGCCTGAACTTGCCACCGTGGAGTTCTACGAACACCTTCGCCGGGACGACCCCAGGCTGGTCACCTCCGGCACGATCGGTAACGCTCGCGGCGGGATTATTCCCTCTTTCGGCCCACTCAGCGCCCTCGTCCCCAGCGCCATGGATTCCATCCTCCTGGCGCTGGAGAAATACGGGACAATGAGCCTCAGCGAAATCATCCAGCCTGCCGTTGAACTCGCCCAGGGGTGTCCGCTTGATGACCATCTGGCGCGGGCTATTGCTCGCACTCAGCCGGTATGGGAGAAGTGGCCCACTACAGCGCGAGTTTATATGCCGGGCGGCCATCCGGCGAAGGCAGGTGAACTCTTCGTTCAGGCCGATCTTGCGCGCACCTTCCAAAGTCTGGCTGAGGTCGAGCGGCAGAACGCCGGGCAGGGACGTGTGGCCGTCGTCGAAGCTGTCCGGGACTACTTTTATCGTGGGCCCATTGCAAAGCGTGTCAGCGATTTCTGCAAGCAGGCGGGTTGCTTGCTGCGCGAAGGAGACTTCGCAGCCTACCACGCGCGGGTTGAAGAACCTCTCAAGACTACCTATCGAGGCATCGAGGTTTACAAGGTGGGCTTCTGGAGCCAGGCGCCGGTTTTTCTCCAGAACCTCAACCTCCTGGAGGGATTTGATCTCAAATCGACGGGCCACAACTCAGCCGACTATATTCATACCGTTGTCGAGGCGATGAAACTGGGATATGCCGACCGCGACGCATATTACGGTGATCCTGACTTCAGCCAGATTCCCATCGAGCTCATCTCCAAGGAATATGCCAGCGTCCGCCGTCCGCTCATCAACCCGGAGAAGGCATCTGGGGAACACATTGCCGGCGACCCACTCCATTTGCAAGCGCGCGCTTCTGCCGACTTCCTTCGCTCCAGGTACAGCCACCGCAATGGCGAACATCAGGACACGACTTGCGTGAACGTGATCGACAAGGACGGAAACATGCTCTCGGCTACGCCCAGCGGGGCTTGGATTCCGGCCCTCATCGCGGGTGATACCGGTATCCAATTGACACAGCGCGCGCAGGCTTTTGTCCTGACGCCGGGCCATCCGAATCAACTGGCTCCCCACAAGCGGCCGCGCATTACGCTCACGCCGACCATCGCCCTTCGAGATGGCAAGCCCTGGCTGGCGTTCTCAACACCCGGCGGCGACAGCCAGGACCAGACGCTGCTTCAGATCTTTTTGAATGTTGTGGAATTTGGGATGAACCCTCAAGAGGCCGTGGAAGCTCCGCGATTCAACTCCGAGGCGAACTACAGCTCCTTTGACGACCACCGTGACCAGCCTCTGGCTCTGGAGGTCGAAAATCGTATCAGCGAGGCAGTCCTCAAAGCGCTTCGGGAGCGCGGGCATGTGCTGGTCATGCAGAGTGAATGGGGTAATTCTACGGCGCCTACCATGGTCGAGTACGACCCCGCCACAGGTGTGAGCACGGCAGGCGCGGATGTGCGCGGCCATCGGTATGCGCTGGCGTGGTAAATCAGTTGTCAGTTGTCAGTCGTCAGTTGTCAGTTGTCAGTCGTCAGTTGTCAGTCGTCAGTTGTCAGTGGTCAGTGGTTCGAGGTCCGTTGCAAGTGGCCGGCAGTCACTTGTGATGAAACCGTCGAAGGAAATATGTACACATGTACAAATACTCTAATGAACATCACCTTTCATAGTAATACGCATCAGGGGAAGCGCGGAGCAACACGTGTCGCGTTACAAAGCGCCGCGACAGGCGCTGCCCCGACCTTACATCAACTGACCTGCCGTAACGGTAGCACTGATGACTGACAACTGATGACTGACCACTGACAACTGACTTTTTACCGTTTCGCACTTTCGTAACACCCCAGCACTCGCAAGAGATTCGTCACCTCTGCCAAGTGGGAGAGGGCATTCCGGCAGCGCTCTTCCTTCAGGTGGCCCAGGAAATCGAGATAGAAGAAATACTCGAAGGGGCGGCCACGGAGGGGACGCGATTCGAGCTTGGTCAGATCAATATCCCGCAGTGCGAATACGCTGAGGCACTTGTAAAGGGCGCCGGGAGCGTTCCGGGTGGAAAAGACAATCGAGACTTTGTTGGCCTTCGCGGCTACGTGGGCGCGTCTGGAGAGCAGCAGAAAGCGCGTGTAATTCTCGCGATGGTCTTCGAGGTGGGTAGCCAGAATGCGGGCTTGGTAGACCTCGGCGGCGATGCGGCCGGCGATGGCAGCGGCCCCGGGCAGGCGCCGCTCAGCCAGCATTTTCACAGCTCCGGCCGTGTCGTAGAAAGGGATTTTCTCAATCTTGGGGTGACGCTTGAAAAACTCCCCGCATTGCGCTAACGCCACGGGGTGGGAGTAAACCTGGGTTACGTCCTTGAGCGCGGCGCCGGGTGGAGCGATGAGATTGTGGACAATGCGCAGGCTCACTTCGCCGACGATGTGCAGGTCATTCGATAGCAGGAGGTCGTAATTCTCGTAGACTGAGCCTGCCAAAGTATTTTCAATCGGCGCCAGGCAGTACTTTGCCTTCCCGCTCACCACGCTTTCGAAGATGGCCCCAAAGGTCTCGCAAGGCTTTACCGTGATGCGCCTTCCCAGCAGTTTATATACGGCTTCTTCACTGAACGAGCCGCGCTCACCCTGAAACGCAATCGTTGGATTAGCCATGGAAAGTACGGGTCACTCCTTTCGCACACTCAGCACCAGCCGCAAAGGGGGTCCCCAGCCGATTGCCTTCTCCGACACACTCACCCTCCCAACCCCGACGGGGTTGGAATTGAGTAGCCGTGGGCAAGGGCACGTTTTTTGTGCCCGACGCCCACGGACCGAGCCCCCCCCTTGATCTTACCGACCCCGCAGGGGTCGAACCGTTCGGCCCCTCCAGGGCCGAGATGGCTAGCCGTGCACCGTTACCGTGGGTTTCACCCAGGGCTACTCATGTAGCTCACCTTCGGGGAGCGGGTGGCTGCCGCGGCGGCCGCAGGGAATATCTCTCACGCACCTCGAGGGCAATCACGGCTTTCACCTTCAGGGATTGCCGAGCAGGCCACGGAAGAAGAAGTCCACGTAGGCGCGGGAGATTTCCTCTTGCTTGACGGCCCCTTCCATGTGGTACCACTGGTAGAGCCAGTTGATCATCCCGAGGACGGCGAAGGCGGCGACATGGGGAGAGAGCTTGGGTGGCAGGCCTGACTGTTCCTGCACCTGAGCGATCAGGTCTTCGAGATACTCGATGTAAGCTCTCTTCCGGGCGTTGATCTTCTTGCGCAAAGTGCCTTTCAAGGAGCGGTTCTCGTGGAGGATAACGGTAATCTCCATGTCCCGGGCGCGGACCACTAAATCGATATGTCCAATGATGGTCCGGCGCAGCCTCTCTCGCGGGTCCGGGATTTCCTTTACCTTGGCGAGCACGGTTTCATCCAGGATATCCATTCCATAGTTCATGATTTCAAATAGCAGCGTATCTTTGCTGCTTACGTGATGGTACAGACCCGCTTTGGTCAGGCCGACCGCCTCAGCAATGTCCTGCATCGAGGCGCCATCGTAGCCTTTTTCGTAAAACACCCCCGCCGCAACCCTGCAGATTTCGCGTAGCTTTTGTCGAGCATCAGCCGTTCGAGCCATGGCAGAAAGAATAATAACCCCAACGCGGGCAGAGTCTATCACAGTATGCGGCAAGCGGGAAGCAGGAGGAAGGTGTCAGTGGTCAGTGGTCAGTAGTCAGTTGTCAGTTGTCAGTGGTCAGTGGGCGGTCGTCGGTCGTCCGTGGTCGGTTGGAAGGAGTAAGGAGCATCGGTAAGAAGGTCAAGTCCCTTGCCAACGTCTATCGGAAGCATCCGTCCTTGCCTGAACCCTGAATCCTGCCCTTCCCCCACCTATCACCTGCCAGTTACCACCTACCAGTTACCACCTACCACATACTATCTATATTTCTTTTCAACAACATTCCCGCCTTCAACGCGTAACAAGCTTTGTTTTCTATAACATTCCAGCTTTGTCGTGGGCTGTGGAAAACCTGTCCTTTGTTTTCATAGATATTCCCGCCTCGTTCGTTCACTTTTTTAAACTTGCTGGTTTTTTCTTTCCGTGTCGGCGGTGACATCTTGTCCGGGACTGCCTGCGAAGAGCCCTCTCCATCCCGCCTCCCTGAAATGCAGTAGGCAGTAGGCAGTAGGCAGCAAGCAGTAGGCAGTCGGCAGTAAGCAGTAGGCAGCAAGCAGTAGGCAGTCGGCGGAGAGCAGATGCTCTTCATTCTGACTCCTGAATCCTGAATCCTGAATCCATCCTGAATCCTGAATCCTGTTTCTTCCACAACCCCACTTACTATGCTAGCCTATCATTTTTCATTTGTCAAGAGACACGGTGTCCGCCAACGTCCTTGCAGGGCTGCCTTTGGTAGCATGGACGCCTGCCCTGGTCCCGCCCATGGGCCTTGCCTTCCCCGGAAGAGTGCAGACCGATTATTCCGCATCCACTCACTTCAGCGTGGACTGATACTACTCGGCGGTCCCGATTGTCAGCTATCTGCGATGCAGCCAGGCCTGCGCATCGGCGCAATCGGGCCGCCTGACGCTTCGCCTCCGCTTCCATTCATCGATGAACACCTCAAGGTTTTGCCACGTCCGGGATGCATCCAAGGTGATGTTATCGACAGGCGAAAGGATGAAACCCTCCGGCCCTAGAGCGTCGATGGCCTGCCGGACAGCGGCACGAACTTCTTCCTTTTCACCCATCTCCACCGTGACTGCTCCTGAGACGCCGCCCCACAAACAGATCCGCCCGGCAGTTTTCTTCTTGATCGCCACCAGGTCGGTATAGGTGCCCTGCACGGGATCAATCCCGATCAGGACATCAATTCCGGCTTCCAGATAGTCGTCAAGCAGTGGCAATATGCCGCTGGAGCAGATGTAACCAAACAGTGCGCCGTGCTCATGCGCGAAGGCGACGTCGCTCTTGAGCCGCGGAAGGATCGCCTCCCGGTAGAACTTGGGCTTCACGAAATCACAGCCCTCATACCATGCCCGGTAAATGAAAATATCTACCTTGCCCGAAAGCACCACTGCCATGCGCCGCTGATTCCAAACGTGGATCATTTCCAGAAGTCCCTCTACGAAGGCAGGCTGGTCGTGTTCGAGCAGCATCAGGTTCTCAAACCCGCAAAGCCAGTTCGCCATATCCGCGCCGACGCCCCAACCGCCCGCTAGGAGCACTCCTTGCTCGCGGGTAAAGGCATGGGCGCGCTCGGCTTCGGCCTTGAACTGCGCGATGTCATCGGATTGAGGCGGCGTCAACAGGTACTGCAAAGCTTCCAACTCCACCGCGTCGCCGGTGAGCAGAGGCTTGATGGCGCGCGGCACCTGGTAATCGTCCATTAAAGGGATCTGATCGCCATGTGGCCAGTCGTCAGAGAGGCGCACGCTGGTCTGGAGCTTGCCCGCTGGCGTCGAGTATTCCTTGTAAAGGACGGCATGCTGGCCGGGAACCTCTTCCCGCCGCTGCCGCATTCCCACCGCGGGATGAAACCGCACCGGTAACCCTCGCAGGTCGGGGTGGTCCGGTCGCTGGGGGCGTGACAAGGTGGGAATAAAGAGAAAAGAATCCAGCCCCATCGCTCGCTCGGCCTTGACCAACTCGTACAGGTTTTCCTGGCAGCGGCGGCGCAGCGCCGTAAAACTCATAAAAGAACAGGGCACATAATCAGGTGGCTGGTGGCGTAGCGCTCGTGCAAGGCGCTCTCGCGAAGTGAGGTCAGGCATTCAGATAACCTCAGACTGCAGCCTAGGTCGACAGAAGCACGACCGCAGTTAATGCGCATAGAACTCCCGCGGCTTGGAGCAGAGTAATGGATTCGTGCAAGATGAATGGAACCAGCAAAACCACGACCAGCGGGTACAAGGCAGTGACCGGGCAGATGATTGAAGCCTTTCCTCCGCTTTTCATTGCTGCAAACAGAGCCCAAGCTCCAAGCGCATTCAATACGCCGCTCAGCAATGCCCACATGAGGTTCCACCCGGAGTAATACAACACCGCTTTCCCCGGGTAAAGCAGGGGCTGAAGCAAGATGAATCCGACTACTAGCCAAATCAGAGATGATTCCGCGGAGATGTAATTCGTCGAGAGCTTCTGGAGTAGCCCGACGATTCCCCACGCAATCAGCGTGATAACAGCAAACCAGAACCAGGGAGCGACATGCAGCACTTGGAAACCCCTTATAGCGAGAAGAGCACAAACGCGGCTCCAGCGAAAGCGAGGCCGAGGACCTGAGTGGCAGTTAGTCGTTCGCGGAGGATCAACACGGCAAGCACGACCGTTATCATCGGATAAAGCGCGGTTGTGGCTGTGATTACCGATGTGTTGCTGTTCGTGTGGTAGGCGGCAAAAAGCGTAAGGCCGCCGACGCCGGAAAGAATGCCATTCGCCACGGCATAGGAAATTCCCTTCAAACTTTTCTCCAGCTTGAAGCGCCGTGCGATGAGCAAAGCAATGCAAACCGGCAGCGTACCGACCGTGAAAAGGAACTGCATGGTTTGTGGAGGAATTTCCCGGGAGCCAAGCTTCGAAAGGAGCGCCCACGCTCCCCAGCAGAGCACACACAGGATGGAATACCAAAACCAACGTGACTTCAAAGCCTCACGCAAGGCCATTCGGCGAAACCTCCTCCCCATAGAGGAACGGCGCGTGCCAGAACTGATGCGCGAAATGCAGTCTCGTGGCCGGAGAAACAATCAAATCCAAATCGTCCGTGAATCATTTCTCCGCGGGGGTGATAACGATATTGCGAAAGGCGACGTGGCCTTTCTCACTGCCTTGCAGATAGATGGGCCCAGGCAACGCTTCGTGGCTATCGAGCGCCCCGCCGGTAATACCCGGGATCTCCTGGTTATCAATTATAGTCTGGCCATTCTGAACTACGGTCACCTTTCGCCCGAGCAGCGTAATATCGAAGGTCTGCCATTCGTCTGCCTTGCGCGGTAGTTCCGGCGATGGCGCCAGGAAGCCATATATCCCGCCGGTATGATGGCTTGGCGGCTCCGCCTGTGACTCCGTCTCAATCTGTACTTCATAGCGGCCGCGCAGATAGATACCGCTGTTCGCATCCTTTCCGCAGTTGAATTCGATATGCAACTTGAAATTCTGAAATTTGGAGTCATTGATAAGCTCGGGACCATGTCCAGGGCTTATCAGAGTTCCGTTGCGGACCGTCCACACGGGCGGGCCTGGTTTGTTCATCGTCCAGCCAGTCAGACTCTTCCCGTTGAACAATGGAATAGGCTTTCCCCAACTCGGGGCCTGGATGGTCTCAAGCGCTGGCGCCCTATCGCCAACCCACTGCCAGGGAGTTCCGTCGGGCCCGGTTGTGGTCCCTGACAGGCTACCCCCAACCAGTCTTCCCTGAAACACCATGTCGTCCTTACGATCTTCCTCTTCCTTAGGAGAGACAAAGGTAAGAAGACCATCCGAGACTTCAATTTTGGGGAGTGGCCGGGCGTTCCCCCAACGACCCACCATCTGCGCCTTCAATTGTCCGTCTTCCTGCCGTATCTCCAGCCAGGAAGGATATTCCCGGTCCGGAGCCTTCAACGTCAAATCCCAACGGCCCAGGAAGGGATCGGCTGACACGGCCTGACCGGGAGAGGAGCTTGCCACGGACTTGCTCCTTCCGGAGCAGCCGAGGGCAGATAGCAATGTAACCAGGATTATTGTAACCAAAACCATCCTCTGTAATTTCATGGAACTATAACTCCCCCTCTCTATGATTAAATGTACTGATACGCAATGTCCGTCATTCGTACAGGATAACCCTATTGTCTGTCATTCTGATCCCGCGGGAGAAGAATCCCGGCATTTTCTCGCACTGATTGAGCCTTCAAATGCGGAGATTCTTCGCTTCGCTCTCCAGAAACTCGATGCATTACTCGTGTCGATTGAGCAAATTGCACCGAGCACCTCTGATCCGTCGTCGGCGTGCAACTGACCCCTCACCCGGCCCGCGCCGGCTGGTGAAAGCGCCGGTCGCGGGCCACCCTCTCCCCAGGGGAGAGGGCAACACCCGTTTGCGACGTACTCCGTTCCTGACATCACGAATAGCGGTTTTCGGCTATACACGCTCAGAATGACAGGCGGTGGCTTTTTCCTCTACCCTTGCGACTTAATGGTCTGGGACACGGGGTCCCAATATACGGGACTCTTCCGGAAGTAAGACTCATTCGCGAGATGGCAACCCAAGGCTGCGTGGTGACCGAAGACCGCATCCTGCACAACTGGCTTTCGCGACCGAACTGCCTCAAAGAATTTCCAAAGGTGGGGCCGGAGGTCATCGTAGTCATTTCCGTTGTAGGTTACTGTCTCAGGAGCGGGCTCCTTTCCCGGTGCGGGATCGTGCTCCTCATGCCATTGTTTGATATAGGCATTCTTCAAGCGGGCGGGGAAGGAGCCAGTGTAATAGCTCGGAGCGAGGTCAACTCCGGCTTGAGGGGTATAGCTCACACTGAACTCACGAAGTTCGATGATGCCCTTGGAACCCATAAAGCGAGTGACCTCTGTTGACTCAGTCCCCAGCGTCAAACGCATATAGACAGGAACATTGTCGTACTCGAAGAGAGCCGGATGCACATCGGGCATATTGCGTCCATCCTTCCACCGATAAATGCCTCCAAACGACGATACGCGTTTTGGGACTTCATTAATGCCCAGAACAAATTGCATGCCGCTGATCAGGTGAACGAGCAGGTCTCCGGCAACCCCCGTTCCATACTCTTTCCAACAACGCCAGCGTGCGAACGTGTAAGGATCAAACGGCTTCTTCGGAGCGGTTCCGAGCCAGGTATCCCAGTCCAGGTTCTCGGGCGACAAGTCAGGCGGAGGGGGATATTCCCACGCGCCCGTGGGGTCATTGCGTCCCATAGTCGCCTCGATCAGGCTAAGTTCGCCGATAGCGCCCTGATCGTAAAGCTCCTTCGCTTTCGCGCAGAGAACGGAGCTCGTGCGCTGTGCACCTATCTGCACGATTCGATCTGTCTTCTTGGCGGCAGCGACCATCGCCAATCCATCGGCAGGGCTGTGGGACATGGGCTTTTCACAATACACATCTTTGCCCGCGGCCAAGGCATCGACCACCACCTGCTTGTGCCAATGATCGGGAACAGCCACGATAATGGCATCGATATCTTTTGCCTCGAGCAATTCCCGGTAGCGGCGAGTGGTCCTGATCGGCTTGCCCACGATTTCCTTCGCCAGTTCATGGCGGCCATCGTAAAGATCGGCAGCCGCTACGCACTCCACTCCCGGAAGCTGGATGGCGGTCGTCAGCAGCCCAGAGCCCTCCATGCCCACGCCTACGATTCCGAAGTGAACCCGGTCACTGGGTGCAACCGACGGAGAGGCAGCGAACGATGGTTCGGGATCGAGGAAGATGGATCGAGCAACCAAGGAAGCGCCAACCGCTCCTGCAGTCGTCTGCAGCAATTCGCGGCGTGAGAAAAGGGCTTTGTTCATAGTTTCGATTCTCCTCTCGGGCCGCTTAGAACCCTGTGCCAAATTCGTGAGTTCAGTAGCTGAGCCACGGCATGCTTTCAGCCCGCATGAGCAAGAGTATTGATGTGTCATGGACTCAGCACCAAGCGAGCCGGATTGGGATGGTATCACGGGGCCTATTCGAGCTACAACGGTTCACAGGTCCAGCCTGCAAGAACTCTCCCTCCAATGGGCTCCAGTTCCAGGCGAACTACACTTGGGGGTCGGATGTAAACCCGGGTTCCCTGCCCCGCTCTTTCATTTCTTACCGGCCTTCGATCCAGCTTCCGGAGCGGTGCGACCTACGTCCAGGTGACGGTAGTTAAGCATGGCGTTGAAGAGCAGGAAGAAGCTGCCGGAGTTTTCATTCCGCCACATGGGATTGGTAGCGAAGAGCAGGATGTGCCCCTGGCCATGAGGCACGTCCACCACCGCAGGCTTTTCGGCCAGTTCCGGCGCCCCGTCCAGCAGTCCGCTCAGCAACAGGTCCTTGGCGTCGGCAAAACGCAGAATCACGCGCGGAAACTGCTCGGCGGGTGGGATGCGAGAGCCCAAATACATTCGCATTTCGTCCGGGATGTAGAGCTCCTGCTCGCGGGGGGTGCGTTTGGGCTCCTCTTCAGGGGGCATATAATGGCGGCCCTGAATCACATCGGGATCAGTCGGCGAGCCGCGGCCGCTGCTTCGCGTCTCACTTTCCTCCCCGCGCCGGCGGCCGCCGAATCCGAGGCCGACATTGAGGATGGGATTGGCGCGGTAGTAGACGTAAAGCTTCTCGCCATAGCCGTAGGCTACCGGACTCTTAGCATCTTCAACGTCGGCCAGCAACACGCCGCCCGGGCTCACCAGCTTCTGGGGCTTACGAAGCGAGAGCATCTCCGTCATTCCGCCCTCGACGGGCAAAGCCGAGGCTGACTCCACAGCCACCAGCAGGCCGCCGTCGCGAACGAATTTTCCCAGATTGGCGAGGCCGGAATAACCCAGGCCGCCCCGGATATCGTCACTCGAATCAAGCCCGGGGGCAAAGAAGCTGGGGGTCTCCGGCGTGTTTTTCCAAGGCATGGGATTGCCGCGCAGGGGGATACCTTGCAGCATGCCCGCCAAGTCGTCCCAATCCGGCGGCACGATGAGCACGTCGAACTGGTCGCGGAGGTTTGGGGTCTCGCGGATTTTCGTATCCGCGATGTAGGTGTAGGGGATCTTGAGCTGATCCAAGCTGATGCGATACCAGCCACCGTCCTGGGTATTCTGCCAATCGTGCAGCAGGGCTACCCGTGGCGCGTCGAGCCCATGATGGGTGACGCTCAGCTTCTCATCGGTTGCCAAGACGCTGATCCCGAGGTCGCGCGCTGCGGCTTCAACCTGGCTGCGCTCTCCGTTCGCAATAATGAAAGTGCCGCGAGCGAACTTGTGGCCGCTCACCTCGAAGGGCTCCTCGGCCGCCTCCATAGGGACGCTTGCGAGCCGGTAGCGGAAGCTGGCCAGCGCGCTGTCCGTATTGTTGTTGACGAGATACGTCGTGTGGCCGCTCCCCGTCACGCCCCCGGCCACCCTCACACTGCCCTCCACTCGAGTCACAGGCACGTCAAGGATGGCGGTATCCATCACCCGCACCGTCTTGACGTCCGCCAGAGCGCCCAGCGTCCAGCCGGTGTCGTCGTAAGGCCGCGGATCGCGGGGGCTGAAGTACTGGGTGTCGAGCAGCGTGTCGGCGAAGCGGCTGTAAGGCTGATCCATGCGGATGATATAGCTGCCGGCAGGGAAATGTTGGAGGGTAGTGGCCGCGGGCTCCTTCGCTTTGGTCTTTTGCTCCCCACCTGTTTCCTTGGCTTCAGCCGCTTTTGCCTCGCCGCGCCCCTCCTTCGCCTCTGCCGGCTTGCTTTCACCACCGATGGCCGGGCTTTCCAGGTTCGGCACGGGCGCGGCGAAGTCCTCCTGGGCGCGGGAAATCTCGATCCCCTGCGATTCGAGGATGTTCAGCAATCGCGCTTGGTCGCCGGGGCGAGGCTCATCGGCGGGCAGCACCCAGGCGGCCGGACCTTCTGTGCGCGCCTTGGCCACCGCTCGTTTGCTCTTTATGTAAAAGTCCTCCAGATACTCCTGGGCGTGGCTGGCGACGTTGTACATGCCAAACAGCAAGGCGCTCTGCTGGAGGTTGATGTTGTCGCGAGCGGACCATTTCACCTTGGGCAAGGGAGGGTTGGGTCGGTACCACTCGCGGCTGGTCGAACGGGCCTCCAGCGAGTGCTCGGCGGTGTCTGCGCCCAGGTTGCTGAAGGTTTCGTAGAAACGGCCGATAGCGTTGTGCCCCGTCGCCGCCCAGAACATGTAATTCGGCGTCCATCCGTCATAGAAGCCATGCGTCCAAACGCCAATCACACCTCGGCGCGTGAGTTCTTCAATCTCGTAAAAGGCCATGCGCTGCCACTCGCTGGTGACCATGGGATCGAGCCAGGCGTTGTAAGGGCCGGTGCCCGTCGAGATGTAAAGATAGGGGACGGACTCGTGGAGATCGTGCAACACGGTGGCGTGCCAGTCGAGGAAGGTCCTGGTGATGTTCTTGGAGAGCTCGAGCGACAGCGTGATCCCGTCGCGGTTGTTGTCATGCGAGACGTAATGGCCCCACCAAGTGAGCGGATAGGTGTTAGCCTCCGGATGGTGCTTGCGGTACATGTAGACATCCACGTAGCGGTCGTGACCGTCGGTCTCAACCACGGGGGTGAGCAACACAATGGAATTCTTGCGGATGCTCTCGAGGAGCGGCGTATCTTCCACCGCCAGGCGATAAGCCAGCTCCATCAGCATCTCGGGCGAGCCGGTTTCGGGCGAGTGAATGCTTCCGCTCGCCCAGTAGATAGGCTTGCCTTGTTGAACTAGCGCCGCGGCTTCGGCGTCACGCAAGCCGCGCGGGTCCGCCAGCCGCGCTGTGATTCCGCGGTAGCGATCCAAATTCCGGATGGTGGCCTCGTCGGCGATCGCCACTAAAATCATTTCGCGGCCTTCCTCGCTGTGGCCCATGGAGAAGACGCGCACGCGCGGGCTGCGACTGGCGAGCAGGCGCATGTACCCGTTGATTTCGGCCACATGGTCGAGCACGTCGGGCGCGCCCACGATGTGGCCGAGATAGGTATCCGGGGCCGGCACGCAGGAGCTCCGGGGCAGGTGATCCACAAGCTCCGTGGAGAAGAATGGCTCCGTGGTGTCTTGGCGGATTGCGGCGCTGTAGGCGGCATCGTCCTTCAGCTCACAAGGCGCGGCCGATTGCCCGCCAGACGCAGCTCCAGCGGGAACGAGTGTGATTAAGCTAGCAAGTGCGAACAGCAGGCACAAAGTTCCAATCCGATTTCGCATGATTCTCTCCTGTACCCTCACGCCACAAGAAGACCGAGTTTGCTGCACCCTTTTTCGATGCTCCCAAACCAGCATCGCTTGCTGATCGAATCTCGCCTCTCGTGGCAAGTTGATTAAATTGCAGGTAGTAGGTCAATTTGATGCTGTAGCGGCGATCCCGCAAGGCGGGATCGCCAAATGGCGGCGTAAAGCCGCCTCTACATCAAATTGACCCACTACGGAATTGCACTCAACGCTTGAATTCTCGCGGGCCTCCGAGACCAGCAAGGGTAGCGGTCGCGGTAGGGATACCGGTTACCCGGCACCCCCCGCACGGATCCGTACGGGCGCTGATTAGCGCATACGGCTCTTAGCTCGGATGCATGGCGGCGAAGCGCTGCGTCG
>Ga0208692_1000807_pt1 | contig 20523 bp, 12 predicted proteins | sample June2015DPH_20_1_3_FD_184721 | JGI IMG/M metagenome (GOLD analysis project Ga0208692, IMG submission 184721) | Peatland microbial communities from SPRUCE experiment site at the Marcell Experimental Forest, Minnesota, USA - June2015DPH_20_100... | ecosystem: Environmental > Terrestrial > Soil >...
AACAAGCCGCGGATGTACACCGAGCTCCAATGGCGTCGCTCGCGCCGCCCCAGCGGCTCCAGCAGGTCGGCCAAGAATTGTTCCAAGCGCTTTCGACATTTCTCGATTTCGCTCTCGGTCATGGACCAGAGCTTAGCACGTCTCCTGTGGGAGGTCAATAACTTAACGTAGTAGTACTAGCCCCGAGCACCCATTCTTCGGACCCCGGACCCTTCCTTCTCCCGTGAACTTGACACGAGAGGGCAGCAGGCGTATGGTTTTGCGCGGAGATAGAGTTGAAATCGGAAATTCCGGGTGGAAGCCCTACCTGCGGGTAATCCGCGAGAAATGTTCCCAGGTGCTTCATATCTTGGACCGATTCCACATCGTCAGTAATATGATCGCGCGCCGAGGAGGTCAGAAATGCCGGTTGATCGAAGGGGATTTCTAAGCGGCCTGGCATTGACCGCCGCCGGTTTCAAAATGAGCGCTGAGGTTCCAGGCTTGCTCGCTGAGGAGGATGGTTTCTCCTCGGCCACAGGCGCCGGCAATGCCAAAGAGAAGGCCTATGGTTCAGGCTACTTCGGGCAATGGATCGAAGATGAATTTGGCCTGCCCGCGTTCCATTACACATGCGACCAGATTAACGATGCCAAGGCCGTGACTGAGGTAAATCCCGGCATTCTCTCTTCAACTGAGCACATCCATCAAGTCGGCAATGATCGTATCGTGGCCATTGCCTCGAATTATGGCCATGTTCGAGTACGCCAGGACGAAGGAGCGCCGAAGTTTTTGAACGACTACGCGCCCGATCGAGGCTGTTTCGGGGGCGGAATTGGCTACCTCACAGACGGCAGAGTGATGCTGAGCACGTTCTATCCGGGAAGCAGCGAGAGCTTCGATCGCATCTTCGGCGTCGGGTATCTGCGAAAAAAGGTCTTCGGACACAACTACAATATTGACCAGGTGATTTTCGCACCGTTTGGCGACGATCCTGTTTTGATCTCTCAAGCGACGATCACCAACCACAGCCCATCAGAGGCGAAATTGCGCTGGCTTGAGTACTGGGGATGCCAGGTCTATCAGTTCTCTTTCCGTTCCTTCATTGAGTCATTCGCGGGGAGGCGCATATGTGAATTGCGGCGCGACTTTGGGACGCGATTCGCGCACCACTTTCGCGCCCTCCAAGACGGTTCCGGTTTGCTTGAGACCAAGGAATTCCTCGGCCGTCTGCAGGCGGAAGAGGACCAATGGCGTGCGATCGCTGCTTACCTCGAGAAAGCCCCGAATCCGTTCTTAACGGCGCCTGACAAGAATGCGCCCAAGGAAGCTTCCTTCGACGATCTCAATCCTCCGCCCACATTTCTTGTTTCTCTGGATGCTCCTGCTGATGGAATATCATCCGACGGGAAGGATTTCTTTGGCGCCGGCGGTGCAAGCCATCCCAGCGGCCTGGACCGCCAGCTTGACGGGGACCTGAGTAAGACCGGCCCCGAAAGCGCTCTCTTGCTGGAACGCAAGATAAGCCTTAAACCGGGAGAGAGTCGCACGCTCATTTTCCTTTACGGCTACCTGCCGGAAAACGCGAATTTGGATTCATTGGTCAGCAAGTATCGTCGCAGTGCTGCGGCTGCATGGCGAGACTCGAGCAGCCAGTGGAAGAGAAAGGGGCTGCGGTTCAGTACCGAGAGTGAGCCGTGGGTGGAGCGCGAAATCACGTGGAACCATTACTATCTCCGCAGCGGTCTCACCTATGACAGTTTCTTCCGCCAGCACATTCTTTCTCAGGCCAGTATTTATCAGTATGTGATGGGATTTCAAGGGGCGGCCCGCGACCCTCTCCAGCACGCCCTTCCTTTTGTGTTTAGCGACCCCGACATCCTGAAGGGAATCCTGCGCTACACGTTGAAAGAGGTCCGGCCGGATGGATCGCTCCCTTACGGCATCGTCGGCTATGGTATGCCCATGCCCACGACGTCCGATAACTCCAGTGACATGCCCATGTGGCTTCTTTGGGTTGCCAGCGAGTACGTATTGGCTACGCGCGACGTGCCATTTCTCGATGAACCGATCACCCCTGTCTATGGACCGAATGCCGGTGGGCAACCGGTGCGGGTCCGCGAGTTGCTCGCCCGCTGCTATCGGCACTTACTCGAAGGTGTCAAGACCGGGGAGCACGGCATCATGCGCATGCTCCACGACGATTGGAACGATGCGCTGGTGATGGGATGGGTTTCCCCGAAGTCTTTGCCGGAATGCCTGGAGCAGAGTGAAAGTGTGCTCAACTCTGCGATGGCGTCCTACGTGTTTGACCGCTACGCGCGACTCCTGACCTACGCGGGTGGTGAGCCAGGTCTCGCCGCCGATATTCGCCGCAAGGCCGAGGAGCACCGGAAAGCAGTACAGCAACAGTGGACCGGCAAGTGGTTCCGCCGCGCCTGGCTGGGACCTTCGCAGGGATGGTTAGGCGAGAAGGGACTGTGGCTGGAGCCGCAGCCTTGGGCGATCATCGGTGGAGTCACAACCGAGCAACAAACCCGTGCGCTGGTTCAGATTCTCGATCAAGAGCTTCGGCGGGCTTCGCCGATCGGCGCCCTCCAGCTTAATAAGAGCCCCGATATGATCGCACAGGGTGTGTTGAAAATGGAGCCAGGGACGTCGATCGATGGAGGTGTGTGGCCTTCGCTGAACGCGACTCTCATTTGGGCGCTGGCCTTAGTCGACGCCGGGATGGCCTGGGATGAATGGAAGAAGAATTCCTTCGCCCGCCACGCCGAGGTCTATCCCGGGATCTGGTACGGAACCTGGAGCGGTCCCGACGTACTGAATTCGGCATCGAGCGAGCATCCCGGCGAGACGACCGCGGGGCGCCCGTTTGGATGGACCGATTTCCCGGTGCTGAACATGCACACCCATGCTTGCCCGCTTTTCTCGGCCACAAAACTGCTCGGACTGGAATTCACCGAGACTGGGGTAACGGTGATGCCGAACCTGCCGTTGCCCTCCTACCGTTTCGATTCGCCACTCCTCGGAGTTTCAAAATCTGCGCTCGGCTACCAGGGCTGGTATAACCCGTCATCTCGGGGCACGTGGACGATTCGCCTGAAACTATCCGCTGAAGAGAGAAAGCTTCTCGAGAAAGTAGAGATCAACGGCACTCGAGTGTCTCCCGCTCCGACTACAGACGGCTCGATTGTGCTCGAGGGCGAAGGCGGGCAGGGAAGCCCTTTGCGATGGTCAGTTCTGCGCACCTGAATCCACTGATGACCTGTAATCCCCTTTCATGTCCCGCTTGCGCCGCCTGGGATTGGAAAGGCAGAAGTCAGGAGTCAGAGGGAAAGAGCAGGAGTCAGAAGTCGGGAGTCAGGAGTCAGAATGAAGAACATCTGGTCCGTACTTTCGGCTCTCTGTTTTGTGCCTTGCGCTCTCTGCTCACCGCCTGGGTTTTCCTGCCCGATCAAAAGCCGCTCCTCGCAGGCCAGCAACGTAAGCCGTGGGCCAAAGCCACGGAAATGGCGCGCAAGAAACGTCTGGGCGCGGGCGGAGCCGAACGGTTCGACCCCTTCAGGGTCGAGAATCTTGGATGGCACGCCGTCCGTGGGCGGCGGGCGCAAAACCCCGCGCCCTTGTCCACGGCTATTCATCTTTAACCCCTTCGGGGTTCAGACGCACCCGCCATGATGGTTCACATACCCATTGACTGCTCAACGGAATGGGCGGAGAATCCACGGAGAATCGCCTGGGAACGCAACAGTTCAGTCCCACACTTATCCTGCCGGCCAACGCCGCTCTGACGCCCGGCGCCGGAAGCAGGTTCTAGGAAGGCACGATGCGGACATTCGGATTCATTCTTCTGTTCACAACACTGGGTTTGGCTCGCACGGAGTTCTGGGCCCCCGTGGCCCCGCCGCGGGCCCACTACTCCATCGATGTGAATTTCATCGCTGACCCTTCGCGCCTCGAAGGCACGGAGACCATTCGATTTCGCAATGACACGCGGAGGCCCATGGGTCGTATCGCACTGCGATGGTACGGGGATGTCTTGCGTGTGAGGGCCAACGGCGTTCCCGCCGAGCGCTCGCCGGGAAAATACAGCGTGGCGCTATACGACCTGCCGCGAGATGTCAGGCCCGGCGGCGAGGTCGAACTCTCCATCGATTTTACCGCCCCTTGGAAGCTCGATCCGCACAACGGAAGCGCCATAACTTCCTTCCTGAGTCCGCACCTTTGGTGGGGCTTCGGCACGCTCGACGACTATGAGGTCCATCTCCAGGTCCCCGACGGCTACGCCGTGGCCACAAGCGGCCGGTACGACCCCCGAGCGGGTGCGTACCGGGCTGAGGGCGCTCGCATGTTCGGCCTGTTTATCGGGAAAGGATACGAAAGTGCCGAAGCCGACGCCGGTGACGTGCACGTTCGCGCCGTCTTTACAGCGGCAGGGCGGCCCTGTGCCGAGTTGCTGCTGAAAACGGCGGTGGATGTGATCGGCTTCTACCGCCAGCAGTTCGGCTTTTATCCACACCGCTCGCTGTCCATCGTCCCGGGCATGGATTACCCGGCGGGAGGTTATCCCCCCGCTACAGGCCTTATCGTCATACATGGACAGGAGCACCTCACCGAGCGCCCGGAGCCCTTCTGGCGCTGGATCACGGCGCATGAGATTGGCCACATGTACTGGTCCAACTATGTCCTGGCGCAGGGTTCAGAGGACCTTCCGTGGTTGATGATTGGGCTGGGTATCCATGCGGATCGCGAGTATAGGCGGGCTCGCGACATTAAAGGCAGCGTCGTCGCCTTGGAGCAGGATTACGTGAGCGGTGTGAAGCAGGGACTTGATACGACTATGGACGTGACCGATGAGCAGGAGGCGGTCATCCACTGGGACTTCAACAATATAGTGGAGCACGGTAAGAGCGCGGCATTCCTCAATGCCCTGGAGTCGGTCATCGGCACGGAAACCTTCGCCAAGGTTTATCGCCGATGTCTGAAGGAATACGCCGGGAAGCAACTCGGCTGGCGGGAGTTCCAACGGATCTCGGAACTCGAAAGCGGGCAGGATCTCGACTGGTTTTTCGAAGAGTGGGTGCGCTCGTCCGGCAGTGCGGACTACCGCGTAGCCGGGCAGGGGTGCTCGCCAGCGGGCCACGAGTTCGACTGCACCGTGCGCGTCGAGCGATTGGGCGCAATGCGGATGCCCGTGACCGTCGCTGCCCGGTTCGAGGACGGCTCGGAGCAACGCGTCCAAACCGATCGCTTGGCCGACTTGGACGAGCTAAAGTTCCGGGCGAGATCGCCGCTAAAGGAAGTTGTGATCGAGCCGGATGCTAGGGTGGCTTTGGCCGAGGCTCCACCTCCGGCCCAGCGGGAATTGATGGCGAAAGTCAGCCAAATGCCCTGGACGGGCGTGGGAGAAGCAGCCCTGGAAGCCTATCGACAGGCGCGCGAGATGAAGATCCAGGATGCGCAGTTCCGGGCGAAGTTGGGATTGTTGCTCTACGACGGTCGGTATTATCCGGAAGCGCTCGAGGTGATGACGCAGGTGGCACAGAGCGATTCCGATTGGCGCTTTGCTGCCCTCGTGTGGCAGGGGCATCTGCTGGACCTCCTCGGGCGTCGAGCCGAGGCGGTGGCGCGCTACCAGGAAGCGCTAAAGGTGCCGGGTTCGCAGAGTATGCAGCACAGCCAGTACAACCTTGTCATTAATAAACAGTGGGTCGAGGAGCGACTGAAAACGCCATTCGAAAGAAAATGACTGGGCGTTGCGACGATTCGCGGATTCGCCGTATGCGAGCGCCGACGGCCGGAGCAAGCGCAGAGCTCCGCCTTTGAGATTTGCGGCCTTTCCTGAAGAAGAACCGCTTTTATCCGCAGCAGTTCCCTCAGGCTCTCCTCTGTCCCCGCCGCATTGCGCGCGCAGTTGGCCCCCAAGAGTGTAAGTTTTCTCTGGACAGTTGACAAAACTACTGGTATCCCGTAGGATCATGAAATTGGAATTTGAATGGCACGAAGCCAAGGCCGAGGCCAACTTGCAAACCCACGGTGTGAGCTTCGAGTTGGCGAAGACGGTCTTCAAAGACCCGTTTGCCATCGAGCGTCTCGATGATCGTGACGACTACGGTGAGGAACGCTTTGTAATCATCGGCATGGCAGAAGGGCACGTCCTGCTGTTCGTAGCCTATACAGAACGCGAGGACAGCATTCGCATCATTTCAGCCCGCAGGGTAACGCAACATGAGCAAGACGACTACTACCGACAAAACGCCTAGACCGATGACTCCGGAAGCCATCGAGAAGGGCGCGCGCGCCGATCGCGACGCGCAGCCACTAACCGAAGCCGACCTCAAGCGGATGAAGCGGACGCCACAGGCGAAAATCATCCGCCGTGCCTTGGAACTGACCCAAGAGGAATTTGCCGCCCGTTATCACATCCCGCTGGGCACGCTGCGGGATTGGGAGCAGGGCCGCGCAGAACCAGACCAGCCTACGCGGGCCTATCTGACGCTGATCGCCCGCGATCCTGACCATGCTAATCGGGTCTTGAATCCGAAGCCGCACTAAGAGGCCTTCAAACTCAAAGCGGAAGGAGAGTGTGGCTTGTGGTGTGTTTCCGTGGCACGGTGCCGTTCTGTCCCGGCAAATCGTGGCCAGTAGATGGTATGTGGTAGATCGTAGGTGGTATGTGGGGAGGGTTGTTCTTCCCCACCTACCACATACCATCTACCCTTCTGACTTCTGGCTCGCGTCGGGCCGCCGCCTTACTGCACAGTCACTGGAACGTTCACACTACGTGAGAGGCTGCCGCTGGTGGTGCTGCTGACGCCCGTCACCGTAACTGTGTAGTTCCCCGTGGGCGTGCCGGGGTTAGAGACAGGCGGGGGGCTGCTTGACCCTCCACAGGCAACAAGGGCTGCGGCCAGCAGAACGAGGAACAGCGACCCGAAGGCCAGCTTCAATCGGCGCCTCTTTGTCGGGATGACCAGCAGGAAGAAAGCAGCAAAAATGGCTCCCCCGATGGGCAGCAACCAACGCGGAATGTTAAATAGACCGATCACCGTCGATGGAGCGGTCGTGTTCACCGTGAGCGTGGTGGTAGTGGTCGGGGTTATTGAGGCAGAAGCCAGTGAGCAACTGCCTCCGGTCATCGCTGATGGGACCTGGCAAGTTAAGCTGACTGTGCCGGTGAAGCCGTTGATGGGACTTAGGCCGATCGTGGTACTCCCGGATGCGCCCGGGGCCGAGATGGCGAATGAGGATGGGGTTGCTACTACGCTGAAGTCGGGTATGCCGCTCGAGATGGTGATTGTGAGGGGCGAAGACGTCGAACCCAAATAGTTTAAATCGGCGACGTATTGCGCCGTGATAGTCGCCGTGGCCGTAAAAGATGTGGTGAGGGTTGCCGTCAACGAGGCGTAGGGAGCGGCACTGGCCGACACGCCGGTGAGCGGTTCGTCCAGACCGTTCACTGGCGTGGTCGTCACGGTGCACGGCGGGCCGCATGAAGAACCAGTGATCGGAACGCCTGCGTTCAGGAACTGCACAGCGCCGGATGGCGCGAAGCCAATGCTCGAGGTGCTCACGAGCGCGGTCAAGGTTACGATTTGGCCGGATGTGACGGTCGTCGCGCTCGCTGTGACGCCGATGGTGGTGGGGGCTTGAGTGACGGTAATCGTATCGGCGGCGGATTTGCTCCCGTTGTAGCTGGTGTTGCCGGCATAGGTGGCAACCACGTTGTCCGTCCCACCGGGAAGCTGGATGAAGTCCTCCTCAAAGTGGCCCTGGCTGTTCAATTGGTAGGTGCCGGGGGTGTTACTTGGGGGCGCGCCTAGGTCAACGAGCGGCTGCCCGTTCTCGGTCACCGTCACCTGTCCGGTAGGACATTGATAGGTGGGAATGCCGGTGGAACTGGAAAAGCATGCATTACCCGAACTGTTTGTCACGGACACGCGCAACCAGTAGTCACCATAGACATAGCCGTTACACGTGATGTTGTATCCGTATGGGACCGTTGTTATGGTCGTGATATTCCCATTGCAATCCTCGGTATCCAACCGGACAAACGTCTGGCTGGTTTCCGGGTTCACCGTAACCTGGACTGGGGTCGAGTCACTCGCCCCATAGGTCCCGTTACCCGCATAATGCGCCGTCACGCCATACGTCCCGCCGGGGAGCAGGATGGTGGGGCTGGTAATGGTGCCGTTGGTCAGCGTTAGGAAACCGATGCCAAGATTGCTGTTGTTAGGCCCGCCTATCAGTGAGACATCCCCCGTGGCAGATGCAGGAGTGACGTTGACGGTGAGGTTGACCGGCTGGCCATGCGTGATGGTGGTCGGGGATATGGTAAGTGTGGTAGACGAGGGCGTGAAGCTGACTGAAGTCCACTTATTCACCAGATTCGCGGCGTTGACCGTGCCGAGCCCGGTGGCAAGATCGTATCCGGCGGGTTGGGGGGGAGCAGCGAGCCACGCTGGTATTGTGGTGGTACCGCTGGTATAAACCAGGATGCCGTAGGTGCCTGGCGCGCCGTTGGTGTTGCCACAGTTCAGCGAGCCGGCATCGCACGCCACCGAATTATTACCCACTTGCACGTCATAGAAGATGCACGAAGAACCGCTGGCAGTGGGAGCCATAACCGCGGTCGACGCACAGCTCGCGCCAGTCCCCGCCGCCAGCTTGTACAGGACGTAATTCGCATTGCCCTGGCGCTGGCCGGTCTTCTGGTTGACCAGTGCCATGATGCCGGCGAAGGCTTGCGCTGCCGCGGACGTTCCCCCCACGCCCAGAAAATCCAGATAAGGTGCGTTCAAATCGCAAGAGGAGGCGCTGCCTCCTGATTCCGTGTTTGCATCCATTTCGCAGATAACGTAGAAGCTGCCACTCACGTAGCCGTCGCCGGCAAAAAGAGAAACATCCGGTATGTCGCGCGCGCTGTCGTTTGGCACCCCGGTTCCGGTTTGCCAAGAAGGTTTTCCATAAGCTCCAGTGCAGGCTGTCGATGACTGTGTAACGCAATTGCTTTGGCCGCCGCTGCCAGCGACAAGATCTGTACCGTCGCTCGCTACCCCAGACGCGCAGCCAGTCAGTGATCCGGTGTTCGCGCACGAGTCATTCCAGGTCATTTCGGGAATGTACGATTTGGCGGAGGATTGCCCCGAGCCGTTCGTTGTGTTCCAGTACAGAGACGCGCTGCTGACATCGTTAAAGTCCGTCCCGCCGACCGCAACGTTAAACGGCGTTGAAGCGTTGCCAGTGACTGCCAAACCGTATTGCGCTGCGGGTACGCCAGTTGAAGCGTAGTCGTCACATCCGGCGGAGCCATTGTCGCCCGTAGCGACAAGTATAGTAATGCCCTGAGCAGCGCCCTGCTCCCACAGAGTGCTGTAGAAGGCATTGCCGCTATTCCCGAGGGCAGCCTCGCATGCGCCGTAGCTCTCGCTCATGATCGGCGCGAGGTTGTTATCAATGATGTAGAGGGCGGAGAGATCGACGCCATAGGTGGTCTCGGTTCCTTCTGAGACCACAAGGTCAACCGTGGCACCCCTCCCGACCGCACCGGCCCACTCAACGTCGAGGTCGGCTTCAGTCTCGTCCGAGTTGATCCCCGGGTCGGGACCGTTCAGGATAATCTGCGGGACGTTTGCCGGCAAGCCGAACATATTGCGGAAGTCGACCACGTCCTGGATGTTGATGTTCGTATCCGAGATGATCGCAATCGTCTGCCCGGTGCCGTCTATGCCTGCATTCCAGAGCGGGGTAATGTTGTAAACGGTGGCAAAATCCGTCGGGCCGACGGCAAGGAGATACCCGGTCTCATAAGGGAAGGTGAAGAGTGGCCGCACCACTCCTGTTGCTTTCGATTTGGAAAAGGTGCCCAGGCGGCGGACCATTGGCCGCTTGGGGAAATTGTTCAGCGAGGCAAAGCCGGCCACCACCGGCGTCAACGCGGCAGGAATTTGCGGATCGCTCGCGTTGGCCCAGTGCTCCTCGCCCTTGACCACGAATTTGTGAATCTCCGTGTGAAACACCTGGCGCACCTGTCCCGCTGTGCCGGAAAACTCGATGACCGTGCGGCCCGCTGCCACATGACTGACTTGAAAGCCCTGGGAGGAAAGCCAATCGGTCACCGCTTGAATGTCCGCATCGGCGGGGCCGAATTGCTGTCCGAACTGCTCGGGGGTGAGCCACATGTGATAATTGGGCGAGGATTTGATCTGCTGCTCATCCAGCAGTTTCCGCAACGCGGCTTCCTGCTCCGCCGAGCGCTGCAATACGAGCAATATGCGTTCCGTAGGCAGGCTATCGGGCGCGGCGCCCTGGTCATATTCGGGGCGCGCCAGCGGATGGGTATTCCCTCGCAGTGTGACGAGGTTCTCCATGTCCACAGGTTGCGTGATGCGCGCAGGGACAATTGCTGCTTGTTGCCCCGCCGCCATCAGAGAGAAAAACAGGCCGAATGCGAATGCCAGAGCCGTTTGCGTCAACAGTGACCGTGCGTGTTTCATACCGCCTCCAACAACCAAGTTGATTCCCTTAATTATAGACCGTTACTGCCGGATACACGAACCTTGGTGACCTCCCTGTCGTCCGCCACCATCGTAGGGTATTCCCTTCGGAGCTTCGAAAAGTTCCACAAATTGTTTCGATTTTGGGAACCCCACATTCATTATTGATGCATAATGTCTCGACCGGGATTCCCGTTTTGGATTCACCCTTAACTTTTGGTATACCGCCCCATAACCTCGCTCGGGGATGCTCCATCCTGCTGAGCGGGATTCCAGCCATGGTGGACAGTAGGCAGTAAGCGGTAGGCGGTAGGCAGCAGGTGGAAAGCAAAGTAGTGGACGGACATAGTTGAAGTTCTCGTTGCTGCCCGAGAACTCAACGGAGAATCCTAACGTGAAGCGAATTTATTACGGCTGGTGGATTGCTCTTGCGGCCTTCCTGAATCTCTTCGTTGCGGTGGGGATTCTCTATTCCAGGGCTATTCCGTTGGTCAATGGATGGGACCTGTTTTGGCGGGGAGAATCTTCGATACCACCCGAAGCTACGATGCCGCCTGGGCGATCATGACGCTGGCGGGGGTGCTGGGCGCCGCGACGATCTACACTGTCTCCCCGTAGCGGGACTGAGTCGTCCGGAATCCCGTTTCAGCCCGCTTCAGCGGGCGACATCTTTTAGCCCATGGCGTGAGAAGGTGTGAAAAAATCGCGCTGTAGCGGCGGTCTATGACCGCCGCATTTTAGAATCAATGACTTCGGCGCTCATAGAGCGCCGCTACAGATGGCCAATCCGTTTTTTTCACACCTTCTGAGCCATGGGACCGAATGCCCAGCAGTTGCGTTTGAGCCCGCTCCAGCGGGCGACATCGTTGGAGTGGCATTCGTTCCCCTTGAATCCGGTTGATGTCGCCCCTGGCGGGGCTTACGGCTTCTTGGCCATCCCTCGTCCCCATCCCGCAAGGCGGGATGGGCTAATCGATGTCGCCCGCTGTGCGGGCTGGGCCTATTCTACCTTATCTACCGGGAGTTCTTGCTTTCCTGGCTGTCCCTCATCTTTAGGGCTGGAAGGTGGACAACGGAGGATATCCGTAAGCTCGTCCGTGTTATTATCTGATTCGAATGGCGGAGTCTTCGTATCCTCGCGTGGCGAGTTTTCGCACGGCTGCTGAATTGGCGGCTCATATCAAGGGGCTGGGATGGGAGCTTCCTTTTGACGATGCCATCCTCTGCGCTCCTGACTCGCCGCTCGCCAAGCCCTTCCAACTTCCCTGGCATAAGGGATGGCGCCAGGTTGGAAACCGCTTTGCCGTACAGCCGATGGAGGGTTGGGACGCCCAGACGGACGGTAGGCCGTCAGATTTGACCCGCCGGCGTTGGATGCGGTTCGCCCGCAGCGGGGCCAAACTGATCTGGGGAGGAGAAGCCGTGGCGGTGCTCCCTGAGGCGCGTGCGAACCCGCACCAGTTGCTCTTGAACGAGCGGACCGCCCCGTCGCTAGCTGACCTGCGTCAACAGATGGTCCAGGCTCACCGCGAACGCTTCGGCGAAGGGCGAGACCTTGTTATCGGCCTTCAACTCACACACTCGGGACGCTTCTGCCGGCCGCGTGCGGAAACACGCCTGGAGCCGATAATTGCCTATCATCACCCGATTTTGGATGCAAGATATCCAGCGTCCGCCAGCACCCCGCTGGTTTCGGATGCCGAGGTAGGCCGAATTGTCGAGGCTTTTGGCCGGGCCGCGCGGCTTGCTCAAGACAGTGGCTTCGATTTTGTGGACTTGAAGCATTGCCACGGCTACCTTGGGCATGAGTTCTTGAGTGCGTATCATCGTCCTGGCCCCTATGGGGGCTCATTTGAAAATCGCACCCGCTTCTTGCGGGAACTGGTGAGCATCGTCCGCGCCTCGGCGCCTGCTCTTGAGATCGGAGTCCGAGTGAGCGCCTATGACTCCATTCCGTTTGTGCGGGACCCTCAAACCGGCCGGGGAGTGCCCGTCAAAGCGCCCGGTCAACTTCCGTATACATGGGGCTTCGGTGTGGATGTGCAAAATCCCTGCCGCCCCGATCTTGCAGAGGCGAAGCTCCTGCTCGCCCTTCTTCGTTCCATGGATGTGCGCCTGGTCAACATCAGCGCCGGCAGCCCCTATTACTCTGCACATTTGCAACGCCCGGCATTGTTCCCGCCCTGCGATGCTTATCTGCCGCCCGAAGACCCGCTCGCGGGGGCCGCCCGCATGTGGGCTGCGGCTGCAGAATTGAAGAAGTCCACACCCGACTTGGTTTTCGTTTCTTCAGGCGGCACGTATTTTCAGGACTATCTCCCGCACTTCGCTCAGGCGGTGTTGCGGGCAGGATGGACAGATTTCGTGGGTCTGGGGCGAATGATGCTGGCCTATCCGGAATTGCCGGCTGACGTGCTTGAAAAAGGCCGGCTGGCGCGGAAGAAAATCTGCCGGACATTCAGCGACTGCATTAACGCCCCGCGCCAGGGTTTAGTCTCGGGATGCTATCCGCTCGACTCCTTCTATAAAGGACGAGCGGAGGCGAAGCAATTGGCCGCGAAGGAGGCTGAGCTCAGGAGTCTTCAACTCTCGAATCGAAACCCCCTCGCCCCCGGCCCCTCTCCCCCGAGGGAGAGAGGGGAGGGTTGATTCGGTTTCTACCGCCCTCGGTCCCGCAGAGCGGGACAAAGGGTGGTCCAGTCCTCCCGCAAGGCGGGACGGGAGGACCGGGTGAGGGGGTTGTTTAGCGACCAACGCAATGGTTATTTCGTGATGACTCCTAGGTGCAGTGCCCTGATACCGTAGCCGGTTTTGTATGCATCGTGGACGCGGATTGGGTATATTGATCTTCAATGGCCCCGACTCCACAGGTTGCTCTCGTCACGGGCGCTTCGCGCGGCATCGGCCGCGGCATCGCAATTGAGCTGGCGCGCCTAGGTTTCAGTATCGCCATCAACTACGCCCAACGCCACGAGGCGGCCCTCGAGTGCAAGCGGCTGTGCGTGCAGGCTGCACCCAGGGGGGCTGAATCTTCTTTTGAATTATTCCGAGCCGATGTCTCGAAGACGCAAGATCGCGCCGCCCTGTTGAAGGCTGTCCAGGAACGCTTCGCTTGGATCAATCTGCTGGTGAACAACGCCGGCGTGGCCCCCACGGTGCGCGTTGACCTTCTGGAAGCCAGCGAAGAGAGCTTCGACCGGGTGATGAATATCAACGCCCGAGGCCCCTACTTCCTGACTCAGGCCGTGGCCAACTTTTGGATTGCCGGATTGAACCAAAGGCCGGAGAGGGCCGGCAAGCCAAAGATCGTCAACATCTCCTCCGCCTCCGCCTATGCTCCGAGCGTTAACCGAGGCGACTACTGCATGAGCAAGGCTGCGCTCTCCATGATGACGCAACTCTTCGCCGCGCGACTGGCTGAGTACGGGATTAACGTCTACGAGATTCGCCCTGGAATTGTGCTGACGGACATGACAGGATCGGTGAAAGAGAAGTACGATGGCATGATTTCCGACGGCCTCACGCCCGTGGCGCGGTGGGGAACGCCGGAAGACGTGGGCCGCGCGGTGGCGGCCATCGCCGAGGACCGCTTCCCCTTTTCCACCGGCGAGGTCATCAACGTGGACGGGGGATTTCACATCCGCCGGCTTTAGGGTGTTGTCATGGAATAGCTTTTCCATGTTCGACCGAAGCACCCCCTCACCCCCGGCCCCTCTCCCAAGGGGGAGAGGGTGGAATAGATCGAACCAACTCTCATCAACTCGTTCCAAGAAGGCGACGGCAATTAGACTTTAGTCATCTGTTCCCTCTCCCCCTTGGGGGAGAGGGTGGACCGCCGCCGGCGTTTTCTCCAGCCGGGGCGGGCCGGGTGAGGGGTGACGCCGTAGACAACGTAACAGGTATTTCGTAATAGGACAAAGATCATGATTCGCATCGACGCAGAACTCACACCGGAAAAACTCAGATCCCGGATCGAACGCGTTTTCGAAATCTCCGCCGGAAAGATCCGGGCCATCGAAAAGGCCTTTGACGCTTCACGAGGGTCACCGGTCTTCACAGCCCAGGGCGTCTACACGGCGCGCGAATGGACCGAGTGGACACAGGGCTTCCTGTACGGGTCGGCACTCCTCCAGTATGACGCTACGGGTGATTACTGGTTCCTGGAATACGGAAAGCGTAACACCGTCGAGCGAATGGCGCCGCACCTCACGCACACGGGAGCACACGACCACGGGTTCAATAGTGTCAGCACGTATGGGAACTTGCTGCGCCTGGCAAACGAGGGCAAGGTTCCGGCGAGCGATGCTGAAAAGCGCTTCTATGCGCTGGCGCTAAAGGTGAGCGGGGCTGTGCAGGCGGCGCGCTGGTCACCACTCCGTGACGGACGCGGCTACATATACTCCTTCAACGGTCCCCACTCGCTCTTCGCGGATACCATCCGGTCGCTGCGTTCACTGGCGCTCGCCCACCGCTTAGGACATGTGTTGATGGGTGAGAACGACCGGCGCATTTCGCTGCTGGAACGGCTTGTGCATCACGCTGCGGTGACGGCAGAGTTCTCCGTGTATTACGGGGAAGGGCGGGACGCGTACGACGAGCGCGGGCGGGTGGCGCACGAGTCGATTTTCAACATGAACGACGGCAGTTACCGCTGCCCCTCTACCCAGCAGGGATATTCGCCCTTCACCACCTGGACGCGCGCCCTGGCCTGGATCATGTGCGGCTACGCGGAAGAACTGGAATACCTCCAAACCCTCTCCGAGCCGGAGTTGGACCCGCTCGGGGGGCGCCAAAAAGTGGAAGGCATGATGCGGCGGGCCGCCCAAGCGACCTGCGACTACTACCTCGAGCAAGCGGCGCAGGACGGTATTCCGTATTGGGATACCGCCGCGCCGCAACTGCCGAAGCTGGGAGACTGGCGCCATAAGCCGAGTGATCCGTTCAACGACTATGAGCCAGTGGATAGTTCAGCGGCGGCAATCGCCGGGCAGGGATTCTGGCGATTGGGGACTTATCTGCAAGGGCGGTCCGAAAATTCCGAGAGCGGGAGACGTTATCGCCAGGCTGCCATCACCATCGCGAATACACTGTTTGATGAGCCCTACCTTTCGACTCATCCCCAACACCAAGGGCTGATCCTCCACTCCGTATACCATCGCCCAAAAGGCTGGGACTACGTTCCACCCGGCCGAAAAATACCCTGCGGGGAGTCCTCCATGTGGGGAGACTATCATGCGCGGGAATTGGCGCTGCTGCTTCTACGAGAAGCAAAACGCGAGTCTTACTTGGCGTTCTTTAAGGTCGGAGAGAGCACGTAGCGCGGGCCTGATTTGTAGGTCCGCAGTTCGTCTGTGCATACCCACCAAGAGCCGCCCCGACGGGCCGGGGCGCCACCAGCGACAATGGGAAGCGCGTCACCTGGCCACCCAAGCGCAGGCTATGAGCGATGCAAGAGTCAGAGTCGCAAAGACTGGGATGATGACCTTGCTGAGTGGACGCCCGCCGAGGAAAACGGCGATTCCCCCTTTGACGAGCGTGTTGGTGGCGCAGGACAGGAGAATTGAGGCGTTGGCCGTGTTGGGCGCTAGAACGCTATCACGGGCCATGCGCGCGGCGGAAATCGTAAAAGGGTCAACGTCCTCCAAACCCGCCAGCACGCCGGTCACATACATCCCCATCGATCCGAAGTATTTATAACCAGCCTTTGAAGCAACCAGCACCACGGCAAACAGCAGCGCGAATTTGATCGCACTCCACAGCTCCATGGGATTCTTAACGTGAAGCGCTGCGTCACGCTCGCTTTCCTTTCGCTTCCAAAGATAGATTGAGATTCCCACTCCCACGATAAAGGGAAGTGCAATCGGAAGGGTCAGCGCCCTCGCCAAGGGACCATCAATGACCGCCGTAATGATAACCACCCGGACGAACATGATGGTGGAAGCGATGGTTATACCCAGGGCGAAATACCTGGCGAGAGATTCCCCTGCACTCCGCGCCTGATTGGAAAGACCGAAGGTGGCCGCGGTACTCGAGGCAATGCCGCCGAGGATGCCCGTTACAGCAATTCCCTGCCTCGCCCCCAGCAATCGCATCAGAAGGTAGCCCACCATGCTCAAACCGGAGATCAGCACCACCACCCACCAGATGAGCCGGGGATTCAGCGCATTGAGTGGTCCAAACGCACGGTTCGGGAGGAGGGGCAGAATAATGACGCTCACGACCGCAAACTTCAGGATGGCGTAAAGCTCATCTTCCTGGATCGATTGCGCCAAATGGTGTAGCGGCGCTTTTTCTGACAGTAGCAGAGTCGCGGCCACCGCGAACGTGGCTGCTGGAATCAAATACCCCAAGGCCGCCAGCGCCCCAAAGACGAACGCCAGTAAGGCCATGAATTCTGTCGTGGCGCCCTTATAAGGTCCCTGGGCCCTTACTATATAGGCCGCCACGGCAAGCGCGCATACTCCCGCCAAGCCGACAGGCAGCATCCATCCCCATCCTGCCCTGGCAGTCAAACCGCAGAGGAAACCGAAAAGGGTGATAAGAGGGAAAGTCCGGACCCCCGCGAAAAAGGGGATCTCCTTCTGGGAGGGCTCGCGCTCGATGTTAATCGAGTGCTCGCGCTCGATGCCGATCAGCAACCCCATCAGCAAGGCCATGGCGCCGTTAAAGGCAATCTGTGTGTAGGTAAGCATCAGGTGGAACCCCTCTGGATCTTGATCTCGTGTGTCAACTGCTGGACGGAAATCGGGAGTTCAGGAACGTGCATCACGCCCGCCCTCGGACTCGATTCCATACGTCGGGGTTACTCTAAGGCGCAAGCTGCGTGAAGTCAAGGCGTGCAATCCGACGAAATGCAACCACCCTCACTGTGAACATTAACAGGGGGCCTAAAAAGCTGTCGCCGGTATCGTTCCCTCAGGATGCCATCAGGACGGCGCCTTTCAGTCACATGCACTACTGTTGGTGAATATCTTTGGGGCGCGCAAAGATTTTCCGTCGGTGGACCCGTTCTCCCCGTCGCTTCTGGAATTTGAAATCTGAAATTTGGGTTGCGGCCGCAAGCCGCGCTGTGTCTCTGTGGTGAGAAGGTCCTTGCAGAATTCTTTCACAGCTTCAGAGGCCCGTGCTACCGCAGTCGCGATTCGCCCAGCAAGTATTTGTCAATGCCGCGCGCCGCCTTGCGGCCTTCCGAGATAGCCCCTACAACCAGCGATTGGCCGCAGCGCATATCGCCGGCCGCGAAGACGCCGGGAACCGAGGTCATGTGATTCGTGTCGGCCTCGACGTTGCCCCGCGCATCGAGCTTCACGCCCAGCGCTTCGATCATCCCATTTTTGACGGGGCCAATGAAGCCCATGGCGATCAGCACGAGGTCCACGTCGAGCACGAAGTCAGTCCTGGGAATCGGTTCAAACTTGGGGGGTGGCCCAACCCGAATCGCATGCAATTGTTTCACCTGGCCATGTTCGTCGCCGGCAAACTTGGTCGTGGCCACTGCCCATTCTCGAATGCCGCCCTCCTCATGGGCGCCTTCGGTCCGCAACTGAAACGGCCAAAGAGGCCAGGGCGCGTTTGGTGAGCGCTCCAAGGGGGGGATGGGCAGGATTTCGAGCTGATGAACCGACGCCGGTTTTTGCCGGTGCGCAGTGCCCAGGCAGTCCGCGCCCGTGTCCCCGCCGCCGATAATCACTACGCGCTTACGCGTGGCCAGGATTGGTTGGGCCACAGCATCTCCGGCCAGGCGGCGGTTCTGTTGCGGGAGGTACTCCATGGCGAAATGAATACCCTCGAGCTCGCGTCCCGGGACATTGAGGTCGCGCGGAGCCTCGGCGCCTCCCGCCAGCAGCATGGCGTCGAACTCGCGGCGCAAGTCTTCCACTGGAAGGTTTCGACCGACGTGCTTCCGGGTTTTGAAAACCACTCCTTCCCGGGCCATCTGCTCGAGTCGCCGGTCAAGAATGTGCTTTTCCAGCTTGAAGTCCGGGATGCCATAGCGCAGCAGACCGCCGATGCGGTCGGCCTTTTCGAACACGGTCACCGTATGCCCGGCGCGGTTTAGTTGCTGCGCTGCGGCCAGGCCGGCAGGTCCCGAGCCGACGATGGCCACGTGCTTGCCGGTTCGGTTGGAAGGGGGTTCGGGATGGATCCAGCCCTCGCGGAAGGCGTGCTCGATGATTGCTTGTTCGATGTTCTTGATCGTTACAGGAGGGTTGTTAATACCCAAAACGCAGGCAGCTTCGCAGGGCGCCGGGCATACCCGTCCGGTGAATTCGGGGAAGTTGTTCGTGGCGTGGAGGGTGCGAATAGCATCCTTCCAGCGATCGCGATAGACGAGGTCATTCCAATCCGGGATGACGTTGTTAAGCGGGCAGCCCGTGTGGCAGAAGGGCACGCCGCAATCCATGCAGCGCGCCGCCTGAATGCGCAGCTTCGGCTCCGGGAATTCCTGGTACACCTCCTGGAAATCATTGACGCGCTCAGCGACGGGCCGGCGCGCCGGGACTTCGCGCGTGTACTCCATGAATCCGGTCACCTTACCCACGCAGCACCTCTCGGGATGACTGCTGAGCCGAGGCATGAACCGGGGCCAGAGTTGCGGAGGCGCGTGGAACACCCAGCACTCGCTTGTACTCGTGCGGGAAGACCTTGATGAACTTCGGCAGCATCGCGTCCCAGTTATCCAGAATCCATTTCGCCCGTGGGCTACCGGTCAGCTCCGCGTGGCGAGCGATCAAGAATTCAATCAAATCAGCATCGTTCGAATCGGTAGGGAGACGGCTTGCCGTCCCCTCATCGCGGGTTCGGGAGGGGGTAGGGCAAGCCCTACCCCTACAGTTTGTTACGGGCTCGAGGTCCACGCTCGCGCGGTTGCAGCGCACCTGGGTGAACTCTCCGCTTTCATCCAGGACATAAGCAATGCCGCCCGTCATGCCAGCGGCAAAGTTACGGCCGGTCTTGCCCAGCACGATCACCGTCCCCTTAGTCATGTATTCACAACCGTGGTCGCCGACCGCCTCCACCACCGCCGTGGCTCCGGAATTGCGCACCGCGAAGCGTTCGCCGGCCATGCCGTTGAAATAGGCTTCGCCGCTCGTGGCCCCGTACAGAACCACGTTCCCCACCAGGATATTCTCCTCGGGCTGGAACGACGAAGTTCGGGGAGGATAAACAATGAGCCTGCCTCCTGAAAGCCCCTTGCCGACGTAATCGTTGGCTTCGCCCTCGAGAACCAAGGTGACGCCTTTCGCCAGGAAAGACCCGAAACTCTGCCCCGCCGAACCGGTGAACTCAAACCGGATGGTGTCATCAGGCAAACCCTCGGAGCCATGGCGGCGGGCAATCTCGCCGCTCAACATCGCGCCCACCGTCCGGTGGGTGTTTCGGATGGGAAGGCTGATCGAGACTTGGGTGCCGCGCTCGAGCGCCTCCCGCGCATGGTCGATCAACTGATAATCGAGCGATTTCTCAAGTCCGTGGTCCTGTTTGATCAGGCAGCGCCGCCCCACCCGTGTGGGCACTTGGGGATTGTGAAGGACTGAGGACAGATCCAAGCCGCGGGCTTTCCAGTGGTCCACGTCCGGGCGCTGGACGAGGCAATCGACACGCCCGACCATCTCATCGACTCTGCGGAAGCCAAGCTGCGCCATAATCTGCCGCAGGTCTTCGGCAATGAAAAACAGGAAGTTGATCACGTGTTCGGGCTGGCCTTTGAATCTCCTCCGCAGTTCGGGGTTCTGCGTCGCCACGCCTACCGGGCAGGTGTTCAGATGGCACTTACGCATCATAATGCAGCCCATGGAGATGAGCGGCATAGTGGCGAACCCGAACTCCTCGGCGCCGAGCAGGGCGGCGATGGCCACATCGCGCCCAGACTGCAGTTTCCCATCGACTTGCAGGCGGACGCGGCTGCGCAGGTCATTCATCACCAGGACTTGCTGGGTTTCCGAGAGGCCGAGCTCCCAAGGGATGCCAGCGTGCCGGATGGAGGAAATCGGGGAGGCCCCGGTTCCCCCGTCGTAGCCGCAGATGAGGATAACATCGGCAT
>Ga0208692_1000808_pt1 | contig 20465 bp, 17 predicted proteins | sample June2015DPH_20_1_3_FD_184721 | JGI IMG/M metagenome (GOLD analysis project Ga0208692, IMG submission 184721) | Peatland microbial communities from SPRUCE experiment site at the Marcell Experimental Forest, Minnesota, USA - June2015DPH_20_100... | ecosystem: Environmental > Terrestrial > Soil >...
CGAACCTACCCCCCTCCAGGCCCGGGTCCTGGAGCTCCTGCAGTTGTAGCCAGTACGGGGAAGTGGGTTTTCCTCAGAACGCCTTTGGCATCAACACGTTACTATCTGGAGCCGGATGGAACTTCGGGCTAATCTACGGGCTACCGTAGGCACTCAGCACCAGTGGGACGCCGGTGTCTCGCTTGCCTCTGCCGGCCGTGGCGGCCCGCAGCGTACCGGAAAGGCATCCGCAGGGAAAGCCAGTTTCTTCCGCCATTGCCCCAGCCGTGCAAGGCTGGGTTGAGGCTCATCTCCGGCTAGGCGGGGGTGAGCGCGGTAGTCCAATGCCGCCTCCGCGCTCGCCAGTGCCCATCCTGGGTGCACACACAGCACAAGCCTCGGGAGAACCCGGGGCTTGGCTGCTACCCGTTGGAAGGCAATCCGCTGCGGGAAGAGGTGCTACTTCTTCTTGGGGGGGACGATGGCGTCCTTGAAGGCTTTGGCCAAGCGGAACCGGACCACCGTCTTCGCCGGGATCTGGATGGCCTCGCCCGTCTGCGGATTGCGCCCCACCCGCGCCTTGCGGGCGGCCTTCACGGCCTTGCCCAACCCGGGGACCACGAACTGCCCGGTCGCCTTCGCCTCCTTCGTGGCGAGGGTCACGAGCTCCTCGAGGACGGTCGCGACCGTCTTCTTGGGAAGAGCGACCTTCTCCGCCAAATGGGCGACCACTTGCGTCTTGGTCATCACCTTTGCCATGGGGCCTCCATCGTTGGGGGGTGTGAGATGCCCGCATCCACCGCGGGGTTGAGCGGCACTGTACGGAATCGGGCCGCCCCTGTCAACGGTTTTTGGACGAATCCGAGGGGGCCGAGATCACGTCATGAGCGTGAGCGATAACCACCTTCGGCGCCTCCTCGCCAGCTCCTTCCAGTAGTACCACCGGTGGCGCACGCCTTTGTGCGCATTTCGCCCATCGTGAACGCTCAGATCGCTCCATCATGAACAGCCAGATCGGTCATCGTGAACGGAGCGAAGCGACGCTGGGAGTCCGTTAGGCGTCGAGCTTCTCCTCCTTTCTCCGTGAGGGCCCTTTTAACACGAGACGGTGCGCGTTGTGAAGCAGCCGGTCGCAGATCGCATCCGCGAGGGTCGGCTCCCCGAGGTACTCATGCCAGTGCGCCGGCGGCACCTGGCTGGTGATGATCGTCGAGCGAGTGCCGTACCGGTCCTCCAGGATCTCGAGGAGATCCCGCCGTTCCGCCTCCTGCAGGGGGGTCAGGCCAAAGTCGTCCAGCAAGAGGACGTCCACCCGGGCGAGCTTCGCCAGGAGGCGGGTGTACGTCCCATCGGCCCGGGCGAGGGCCAGGGCATGGAAGAGCCGGGAGACCCGCCAGTAGAGCGCGCGGTACCCCTGCCGGCACGCCTGGTGGGCCAGGGCGCACGCCACAAACGTCTTCCCCGTGCCCGTCGCGCCGGTGATCAACAGGTGGTGGTGCTCGGCGATCCAGCGGCCGGTGGCCAGCTGGCGGACGAGGGCCTTGTCCAGCTCGCGCCGGGCCGGGTAGTCGATCGCCTCGAGACACGCCTGGCTGAGCTTCAGCTTGGCGGCCTTGAGGGCCCAGGCCAGGCGGGCGTTCTCCCGGGCCAGCCATTCGGCGTCCACGAGCAGGCCGAAGCGCTCATCGAAACTGAGCGCACTCGCCTGCGCCTCCTGCTGCTGGGCGGTCCAGGCCGCGGCCATAGCGGCGAGCTTGAGGGCGTGGAGCTTCTCCATCGTCGGGGGACTGAGCATCGGCCTCTCCTCTCTGGTCAGCGGTAGTAGGTGGCCCCGCGCACCTGGTCGTGGACGACCGGGCGCGCGGGCGGGGCCGGCGCGGCGCCGGGCAAGGGACACCGGTCGAGCCCGTGCTTCAAGATGGCGTCGACGTGCCGGTACGAGCGGGCGCCCACGGCCAGCGCCCGGGCACAGGCGGCTTCCAGCCGGACGGCCCCGTCCCGCCGGCCGAGCCGGAAGAGCCCCAGGCAGGACCGGTAGCCCTGCTCCGGATGGGGCCGGGCCGCCAGGATCGCCTGGACCAGCCGGGCGGTCTGCGGCCCGATGGTCTCGGCCCAGGCCACGATCCGGGACGGCGACCACTCCCGGTGCCGCTGGTGGGCCTTGGGCATGTGGGCGGTGAGGGTCGTATGCTGCCCGCGGGCGGCGCTGCGCAGATGGCCGGCCACCCGCTGGCCCCGGTGGAAGATCTCGACGGTCAGGGCCGTGCTGCGGACGTCGACCTTCTCGTGCACCAGGGCATGGGGGACCGAGTAGTAGTGCCCGGCAACGTCCACATGGTAGTCGATGTTCACCCGGGCGACCTTCCACTCGCCGTAGACGAAGGGCGCCGCGGGGAGCGGCCGCAAGGCCGGCCGATCCAGCCGGTCGAACAGTTCCTGCCGACTGGCCTGGTAGCGGCGCATCCGGCGGGCGTTCAGCTCGACGAGCAACTCCGCAATCCGGGCGTTCAGGGCAGCCAGTGAGAAGAACGTCTGGTGCCGGAGCCGGGCCAGGACCCACCGCTCGGCGATCTGCACGGCCACTTCGACCTTGGCTTTGTCGCGCGCGTGCGCCGGTCGGGCCGGGAGAATGGTGGTGCCGTAGTGCTGGGCGAACTCCTCGTAGGTGCGCTGCAGGCCGGGTTCGTAGCGGCAGGGGACAGTGACCCCGGTCTTCAACTGATCCGGGACGATGGCCCCCGCCACCCCCTGGAAGAACGCGAACATCCGCTGGTGGCTCCCGAGCCAATCGGGGAGCTGCTGCGTACGCGTGGCTTCCGCGTAGGTGGAGTTGCTCGCCCCGAGCACGCCGACGAAGAGTTCGACGTCTGTGATCTCACCGGTCGTGGGGTCGACGAGGTGTGGCTTCTGCCCGGCGTAGTCCACAAACACCTTTTCCCCGGCCCGGTGGTCCTGACGCATGGTGAGGCGGTGGCGGGCGAGCCAGCGGCGGTAGAGGTCGCAGAACCGGGTGTAGCGGTACCCGTCGGGGTGCTGTTCCAGGTACTCCAGGTGGAGGAGTTCCAACGTGACGCCGGGCTTCCGGCGCTCGGTGTGGAGGTAGGCGCAATCGGGGAGGGGGCGGGTCGCCCCGAGAGTGGCCGGCGCGCCGTACAGGCGGGCCTCCAGGGCATCGTCGGTCAGGGTCTGGACCTGGGGCCAGTCCAGGCCGGCATGGGTCGCCCGGCGGAGGACCCCGGTGACGGTCCCCAGACTGACGGTCAGAGTGGCGGCCACCTGCCGGTGGCTACAGGCCAGCACCCACTTCTGGCGGAGGATCTCGCGGATCTGGCGCATGGATAGTCGCTCGGTCGCCATCCTGCTCCTTTCTGGAGCGGACGGCGCGCTGGACCATCCAGCGTCGCTGCGCTGCTCGCGGCCCGCTCGGTGGCGAGAGGGTCGCCGATTTCCCAGGATTCGTCCAGGTGTTCACGATGACCGATCCGCGTGTTCACGATACCGATCTACGCGTTCACGATGACCGATCCCGGCGTTCACGATGGAGTGATCTTCGTGTTCACGATGGAACGATCCGGGCGTTCACGATGGACCGAAACCCGCATCCATAACGAGGGGCGCACCCGCACGCCCGCGGGCGGACGGCCCCCTGCGGTGGCCTCGAACCGGGAGGGAGAACCGCCTCCGCGAAGAAGGTACGCTCTTCCAGACGATCTGACAAATGACGGGCGGGCCTTGCTACATCGCAAAGGATTGTATACATTCTCTCATGCTGGATTGTATACGACCTGCTCCGAAGTAAGGAAAGAAGGTATGGACTCTGTTCGGGCCTACGACTACCTGGAGAGCGCCATCCTGACCGGTCGGCTCAAACCCAGGGAGCGACTCGTCGAGCAAGAGCTTGCCGAGCAGCTCAAGATGAGCCGGACGCCAATCCGGGAGGCGCTCCGGCGTCTCGAGGAGCGGGGCCTGGTCCGCATTCTCCCCCGCCGAGGCGCGGTCGTCTCGGATATCTCGCCGGCCGATGTGGAGAATGTCTACGCTGTGCGGAGCGCCCTGGAGGGCCTGGCGGCCCGTCTCGTCACTGACCACATCTCACCCGAAGAGATCGAGCGGGTGCGGGGGCTCGAGGCGGCGCACGCCCAACAGGCGACCGGGGGAGATGTGCGGGCCCTCATGCGGGCCAATGACCAGTTCCACGATGCCATCTACGGTGCGGCCAGGAATCCTTGCCTGCTGGATATGATCCAGCAGTTGCGCCGCCAGATCCACGCGGTGCGATTCAGCGCCTGGGTGGAGCCCGCGCGGATCGCCCGAAGCGTCGCCGAACATCGGCAGATGGTGGAGGCGCTGAGTCGCCGCGACGGGGACGGCCTGGTACGCCTGACCGAGGGGCACCTCCGAGTGGCGAAGGAGAGATATCTCTTCCATCTGGGGGCGCGACCGGCCCCCGCCGCCGACCGGGAGGCGTTGGGAACCTTCGCCGGTTCCACCGCCGGGGATGGCCGGGACCGAGGGCACGAGTGAGGCGCCGGCTGATCCGCCAGCCAAGGAGCGAGTCGTGACCGACTACACGCCGAAGTACCGCTTTCTGCTCTACGAGCCCATGCACGAGGCCGGGACCCGACTGCTCCAGCAGAACGGCGAGGTGATCACGGCCCCGGCCCCGGACGAGGCCACGATCCTCCGCATGGTGAAGGACGTGGACGCCATCGTGATCCGCGCCAACGGGAAGGTGACCCGCACGATCATGGAGGCGGCGCCCAGGCTCAAGGTGATCGGCCGCCACGGGGTCGGGCTGGAGACCATTGACGTGCCCGCGGCCACGGAGAAGGGCATCTGGGTTGTGTACACCCCCGAGGCCAACAGCGAATCGGTGGCGGAGCATTTCGTGGGCCTGGCCCTGATGCTGTCCAAGCGCATGCTGGAGGCGGACCAGGCGCTGCGGGCGGGGCAGTGGAACGTGCGGTATGAGTACATCGGTCGCGAGCTCTTCGGCAAGACGTTGGGGGTGGTCGGCTTCGGCCGCATCGGCCGGACGACGGCGCGGATTTGCCACTACGGTTTCGGGATGCCTGTCCTCTATTACGACGTGGTCGCGCCGCCGTCCGAGGTAGAGGCGGAAACCAAAGCGAAACGGGTGGGCCTCGAAGAGTTGCTCCGCACGGCCGACTATGTCTCGCTGAATCTGCCCCTCACGGCCGAGACGCGGCACATCATGGGGCACGAGCGGATCCGGATGATGAAGCCGACGGCGTACCTGCTGAATTTGGGACGGGGACCGCTCTGGGACGAGAAAGCCGTGCTGGAGGCCGTGGAGCGGCAGTGGATCGCCGGCGCCGGCACCGACGTTTTCGAAGAGGAGCCGACGGCCAAGGACAACCCCTTGTTCCGGCACCGGCGCTTCGTCTGCACGCCGCACATGGCGGCCCACACCGACGAGGCCATGCGCCGGATGAGCCTGGTGGCCGAAGACGTGGTGGCCGTGCTGGAGGGCAGGGAGCCGCGCTGGCTGGCCAACCGGCCGAAGCGGTAGGAGGGAGGCCCGAGGAATGGCCTTGCCGAACGTCGTTCGCGTGAGACAACAGTTCGACCGGACGCGCCTCCAGGATCCCTGCGGGGCCGTGGCGGCCGGCCTGAAGAAGCTGGGTGCGGCGGGAACGCTCAAGCCCGGCGCCCGCGTTGCCATCACCGCCGGCAGCCGCGGGATCAATAATCTGGTTGCCATGACGCGTGCCGCCGCCGATGCGGTCAAGGCGATGGGGGGGCAGCCCTTCATCGTCCCATCCATGGGAAGCCACGGCGGAGCGACGGACGAAGGCCAGAAGAACCTGCTGGCCGAACTCGGTATTTCCGAGGCGAGCATGGGCTGCCCGGTGGTCTCGTCCATGGCGGTGGAGGAGATCGGGCGGACGCGAGACGGCACCCCGGTCTTCCTGGATAAAAGTGCCCTGCATGCCGACGGCATCATCGTCATCAATCGCGTGAAGCCGCACACGGCCTTCCGGGGCGAAGTCGAGAGCGGCCTGTGCAAGATGCTGGCGGTGGGCCTGGGCAAGCACAAGGGTGCCCAGCAGATGCACAGGGCCGGCCTGGGCCCGACCCTCGTCGAGGCAGCGCGGCTGATTCGGGCCCGGGCCCCGGTCCTGGCCGGCATCGCCGTCCTGGAGAATTCCCTGGATGAAACGGCCGAGATTCACGTCGTCCCTCCGGACGGGTTCGAGGAGACCGACCGGGAGCTCTTGAGGCGCGCCTGGCGGGCGCTGCCCCGCATCCCCTTCGATCCGCTGGACGTCCTCATCGTGGACGAGATGGGGAAGAACATCAGCGGGACCGGCATGGACAACAACGTGATCGGCATCGGCCCCCGCGTCGGGGGGAAGATGGAGATGGGGCACCCGGCCGTCTCGACCATCGTGATCCTGGGCCTCACCCCGGAAACCCACGGAAACGCCAACGGCGTCGGCCTGGCGGACATCACGACGCGGCGGCTGGTGGATTCGATCGACTACAAGGCGACGTACACCAACGTCCTCACCACGCGCCTCTGGTCGGCCGGCCGCCTGCCCGTGATCATGGAAACAGACCGGGAAGCCGTCGAGGTGGCAGTGGGCGAGACCCCGCCGGGCGAGGTGCGCTGCGTGCGGATCAAGAACACGCTTCACCTGGAAGAGCTGGAGATATCGGAGGCGCTCCTGCCGGAGGCCAGGAAGGCCGCGCTGACGCTCGTGGGAGGGCTGCGACCCCTGGAGTTTGACGAGACGGGCCGCATCCGGCCCTGGTGACGCGCCGCGGTTCAACGTGCAAGGTGCAATGTTCAACGTTGAACCTTGAACAGCGAGAGGAGTGAAATGCCCAAGCCGGTGGTGATCTCGATCAACGAGAACCTCTGCAAGGGGGCGGACGGCTGCGGGATCTGTCTGGCTCTCTGCCCCAAGGACGTCTTCAAGATCGCCGAGCGCCTGACGGCCCGGGGGATCCGCCTCCCCATTGTGGAGAAGGTCACGGCGTGTACCAAGTGCGAGAACTGCGTGATCTACTGCCCCGACATGGCCGTCGTCGTCCGGCTGGATGAGGTCCCGGAAGCCGCCGAGGCCCTCCGGGGCACCTCGGCGGATTGATTGAGGATTGAGGATTGGTGATTGATGATTGACCGGCAATGACAGATCACAAATCAACAATGACTTTCTTGGGCCGTGATCTCTCGATCTTACGTCGGAATGGAGTCCAGAATGGCTAAAGGCGCGGTCCTGACCGGACGTCACTTCATGATGGGGAACATCGCCTGCGCCGAGGGCGCCCTGGCCGCGGGCTGCCGGTTCGCGGCGGGCTATCCCATCACGCCGGCGACCGAGGTGGCCGAGCGGCTGGCCGAGCGGCTCCCCACGGTAGGCGGCACCTTCCTCCAGATGGAGGACGAGATCGCCTCCATCGCGGCCGTGGTCGGGGCATCCTGGGGCGGCATGAAGGCCATGACCGCCACCTCGGGTCCCGGGATCAGCCTGATGCTGGAGAACATCGGGTTCGCCCTCGGGACCGAGACCCCCTGCGTGATCGTGAACGTCATGCGGGGCGGCCCCACCACGGGGATCCCCGCCGTGGAGCTTCAAGGAGACGTGATCCAGCCGCGCCGCGGCTCGCACGGGGATTACCAGATCATCGCCCTGGCCCCCAGCTCGGTCCAGGAGACGTTCGACTACACAGTGGAGGCCTTCAACCTGGCCGAGCGGTACCGGACCCCCGTCTTCGTCCTGACCGACGCCTTCCTCGGCCACATGCGCGAGGAACTGATCGTGCCCGAGGCAACGCAGATCCCGATCGTGGACCGCAGGCTCTTCCCCCCCGACAAGGATGTGGAGATGTTGCCCGCCTTCCTGGATGAGGATGTGGCCCCCATGCCGGTCTTCGGTCGGGGCCACAAGGCGCACGTGACGAGTTCCTGTCACGACGCCTACGGCCGGCGGAATGTCATTGATGCCAAGGCCCTGGATCTGTTCATCCGGAAGCTGAACGACAAGATCGAGAAGCACCGGGACGAGATCGTCCGGGTGGCCTCCGATGCCGAGGGGGCCGAGATCGTCCTCGTGAGCTATGGGTCTGTCTTCCGCTGCGCCCAGGCGGCCGTGGAGGCGGGCCGGGCCGACGGGTTGCCGCTGGGGTCGTTCAAGCTGGGAACTCTGTGGCCGTTCCCCGACCGGGAGATCGCGGCGCTGGCGGAGCGGGCCCGCTACCTGATCGTCCTGGAGAACAACCTGGGTCAGATCTTCCACTACGTGCAGGCGGCCGCCGCCGGCCGCGCCCACGTCAGTTTCCTGCGGCCCAGGGTTCTGGGCGAGCTGCACGAGATCGAGGACATCCTCAAGGCGGTGCGAGAGGTGCGACCATGAGCGTGGCAGCGTACGAGCACCCCCTGGCGAAATACATCCGGCCCTCGGCCAAGACCACGGCCAACTGCCCCGGGTGCGGCAACGGGATCCTGACCCAGAGCATCCTGCGCGCCATCGGGGAGCTGGGCCTCACGCTGGACGATTTCATCTTCGTATCGGGGATCGGCTGCGCGGCCTGGATCCCCAGCCCCAGCTTTTTCGCCGACGTCCTGCACACGACCCACGGCCGGCCGATCGCCTTCGGCATCGGGATCAAGGCGGCCTTGCCCGGGAAGCGGGTGATGGTCATCAGCGGCGACGGGGATCTCACGGCCATCGGCGGCAACCACCTGATCCATGCCGCCCGGCGGAACATCGCCATGACCGTCTTCTGCGTGAACAACGGCATCTACGGGATGACGGGCGGCCAGGTGGCCCCCACAACGCCGCTGGGACTCACCACTGTGACGACGCCTTTCGGCAATGTGGAAAACCCCTTCGACATCTGCGAGCTGGTGAAGGGGGCGGGCGCCTCCTTCGTGGCCCGCTGGACGACGTATCATCCGCGCCAGATCGTAAGGACGGCGAAGAAGGCCATCCAGAAGAAGGGCTTCGCGTTCGTCGAGGTCCTGTCCCAGTGTCCAGTGGAGTTCGGGCGCAAGACGGGGATGGGGACCGCGGTCCAGATGCTCGAGTGGTATAAGAAGCAGTCGGTCACCGCGACCCGGGCAAAGGACATGTCGCCGGAGGAGTTGCGCGACAAGATCGTTGTCGGCGAGTTGGTGGACATCGAGAAGCCGGAGCTGATGGAGACCCTGGCGGCAATGCAGGCGCGGGCCATGGCAGCCGCGGGCCCATAGCGCTCGTGCGCGGGGTGCCGAATTCGCGAGACTCGTTGAAGCCCACGGGGGCACCCCGTCGCGGCCCGGTGTCAAGAGGGGTCGCCCCGGGGGCGCCACATCAAGACGCGAGCTTCTGATCTGGGAAACCGGACGAGGGAGGTCACGTGAAACGCACGGAGATTCGCATCGCGGGATTTGGCGGCCAGGGAGTGGTGCTGGCCGGTGTCCTCCTGGGGACGGCGGCCGCCGTCAGCGACGGCCGCCGGGCCATCCAGACGCAATCCTACGGGGCGGCCGCCCGGGGCGGCGGGGCCCGGTCCGAGGTCGTCGTCTCGGACGAACCCATCATCTACCCCCGGGTCACGCACCCCGACATCATGGTGGCCATGTCCGACGAGGCGATGAAGAAGTACGGTCCGGACATGCGTCCCGGCGGTCTGCTGATCATTGACAGCGACCTGGTGAAGGACGTGAACCGGGAGGACGTCCGGCTCGTGGGCGTCCCCGCCTCCAACCTGGCCACGCAGGAGCTGGGGAGGACCATCGTCGCCAACATCGTGATGCTGGGCGTTCTGGTGGCGAAGACCGGCATCGTGAGCAGCGCGGGGATGGAGGCGGCTATCCGGGACAACGTCCCCCCCAAGACGATCGACCTCAACCTCAAGGCGTTTCGCAAGGGACTGGAGCTCGGCGAGGCCGCCTCCGTCCAGGAGCCGGTGGGCCATGCGACTGCATGAGCACGAGGCAGCACGACTGTTCCAGCAGGCCGGCATTCCCGTTCCGCCCTTCGCCGTGGCCCGCACCGGCGACGAGGCGGTGGCCGCGCTGGAGCGCGTACAGCTCCCGATCGTCATCAAGGCCCAGGTATTGGTAGGATCCCGCGGGAAGCACGGCGGGATCGTGGTGGCCGAGACGCCGGAAGAGGTGCGGGAGAAGGCACGGGCCCTCCTGGGGTCGTCGGTGCGCGGCCTCAGCGTCGAATCGGTCATGGTGGCCCGCAAGGTTTCCATCGGGCGGGAGCTGTACGTCGGCGCGACCATTGACCCGGCCGCCGGGGCCATCACGGTGATCCTCGGCGTGGTGGGTGGCATCGACGTCGAGACGATCGCGCACGAACGGCCCGAGGCCCTCTTCCGCCTAACCGTGGTCCCTCCGGATGAGTTGCGAGGATATCAGGCCCGCGCCCTGGCCCACGAGGCGGGTTTCCGTGGCGACTTGATGGTGAAGATCGCGGATGTGCTGGTCTCGCTCTTCCGGGTGTTCAGGAAGACCGATGCCCTGATCGCCGAGGTCAATCCGCTGGTCGTGACCGCCGACGAAGCCCTCTGGGCCGTGGATGCCGTCCTGGACGTGGATGATTCGGCCCTGTTCCGCCATCCGGAGTTGCCCGGGGATTCCCTGGCCCGGATGGAGCATCCCCTGGAGCGGGCCGCCAAGCAGATCGGCGTGTCCTACGTGGACCTGGACGGGGACATCGCCATCATCAGCAGCGGCGCCGGCCTGGGGATGGCCACCATGGATGTCGTGGGCCAGCGCCTGCGGCCCGCCAACTTCCTGGAGACGGGCGGCGGCATCACCGAGGAATTGATGTACAAGGTCACCCAGCTTGTCCTGGAGAAGCCCGGGGTGCGGGGGCTCCTGATCAATCTGTACGGCGGGATCAACCCGATCCACGAGGGGGCCAAGGGGGTCGTGCGGGTCCTCCGGGAAAAGCAGGTGAAGATCCCCGTCGTAGCCAAGGCCCTGGGCAACCGCCAGGAAGAGACGTGGGCAACGCTGTCCGAGGGGGGCGTGACCGTCGTCACCGACATCACAACTGAAGCTGCAGTAGAGGCGCTGTGCGCCGCTCTCGGGATGGACCATTGACCACGACCATCGACTACTGACCACCGACCATCGTCGATCGTCTATGGTCCATCGTCGATCGTCCGAGGTCTAAAGTCCAAGGTCCCAGGTCCAGGGTCCGACGTCGTCAATTTCGAACCGTGAATCGCAGCACCTTGAACCGCCTACGGAGTTGGCCATGAGCATCCTGCTGAACAGGCACACCCGGGTTCTTGTGCAAGGCATCACCGGCAAGATCGGCCGGGCCCAGACGAAGTGGATGCTGGAGTACGGCACCCGGATCGTGGCCGGGGTGACGCCCGGAAAGGGCGGGGAGAGGGTCGAGGGGGTCCCCGTCTTCGACAGCGTCCTCGAGGCGGTCCGCGAGACGGGCGCCGAGGCCTCGGTCTTCTTCGTCCCGGCGCGCGGGGTCAAGGACACTGTGTTCGAGACGCTGGAGGCCGGCATCCGGCTGGTCGTCGTCGTGACGGAGCACGTGCCTGTCCACGACACCATGGAGATGAAGGCCGAGGCAAAGAAGGTCGGCGCCACGCTGCTCGGCCCCACGACGCCGGGGATCCTGACGGTGGGTGAGGCCAAGATGGGGATCATCCCCGGGAACCTCTTCCCCAAGACGAGCGGCCCGGCAGGGGTCATCTCTCGGAGCGGCACGCTTTCCTACGAGGTGGGCGGCATCCTCGCCAAGGCGGGGATCGCTCCCAGTACGGTGGTCGGGATGGGGGCTGATCCTGTCGTCCTGACCGACCTCCCAGACCTCTTGCGCTTTTTCGCGGCTGATCCTCAGACCAAGCTGGTGACGATCGTCGGAGAGGTGGGCGGCGTCCAGGAAGAACTGGCGGCCGAGTACATTGCCCTCGAGTTCCGGAAGCCCGTCGTCGCCTACGTGGCGGGACGAAACACTCCCGAGGGCAAGCGCATGGGCCACGCCGGCGCCATCGTCCAACGGGGCATGGGGAGCGTCGAGAGCAAGGTGGCCTCCCTGGAGAAGGCCGGCGTCGCCATCGCCCGCACCCCCGCCGAGATCGGGGACCTCGCGCGGCGCCTGCTGCGCTGACTGCCACCGTCATCCCTTAGTCGTCAGCAGGGCCGGCTCATCCCAATCCGCTCACCGCGAGGCTCCCGCTTAGCCCTCGGAAGGTGATAAAACTGGCAACGTCTTCGTCCCGCGTTCCAGCCGGGATGTTCCACGTCGATGGTTTCTTCGCCATGGCCGACCTCCGTGGCTGCAAGGACTGTAAGCCACCGCAATGTCCAGGGAAATCGGGTCCGATTTAGGTGTTCCCTCCTGATCTTGCCCCGCACACAAGCCGATGAGCCGACCCCGTCCCGGGCACCGGGGGAAGATATTGACAGGCCTCCGAGGGTCGAGTAACTTCTGGCCGGCACTGGGCTGAGCTGAGAGCCGGGAGCCATGCTCAATGCGGAATGCGGAATTCGGAATGCGGAATGATCAGCAGAGACAAGAGCCGGGAGATGAGCAACGGGGGGAGCAAGGGGCAAGAAAATGGCGAAAGAGATTCGAGGGATCATCCCGGCCGTCGTGACGCCGTTCACGCCGGACGAGCGGGTTGACGAGGGGGCGTTTCGGAAAGTCCTGCACGCCATGATTGACCAGGGCGTGCATGGGCTGTTCCCGGTGGGGACGGGGGGAGAATTCTTCGCCCTGACCCGCGAGGAGAAGGAACGGCTGATGGCGGTGGCGGTCGAGGAGGCGGCCGGACGGGCCTTCGTGATGCCCAACGTGGGCGCGATCACGACGGCGGAGTCCCTGGCGCTGGCCCGTCATGCCGAGGCAGTGGGATCCGACGCCGTCTCGGTGGTCACCCCCTTCTTTCTCAAGCCGTCCCAGGAAGAGTTGTTCGAGCATTACAAGGCCATCTGCGCCGCGGTCAAGATCCCGGTCCTGGCCTACAACATCCCGGATCGAACGGGCGGCGTCGCGCTCTCCGTGGGGACGATCACCCGACTGGCCAAGGAGGTTCGCAATTTCGCCGGGATCAAGGACAGCACCGGGGATCTGGCCAACGCGGCCGAGATCGTGCAGGCGTGCCCGCAGGGATTCCGAGTCTTCATGGGGCGCGACACCCTGATCTACGGGGCGCTCTTGCATGGCTGCGTGGGGGCGGTGGCCGCCACGGCCAACGTGGCGCCGGCCCTGGCCGTGGGGATCTACACGGCGGTGCAGGCGGGCGATCTGGCGAGGGCGCGCGAGCTACAGGGCAAGCTCTCGCCGGTGCGCAAGCTGTTCGGCGTGGGCTCGCATCCAGCCGGGATCAAGGAGGCCATGGTCCAGCTCGGAATGCTCGGCTGTGGGAAATGCCGGCGGCCCACGATAGATCTGACATCCGCGCAAAAGGACGAGGTGCGGAAGATCCTCCGGGAGACGGGGTTGCTCTGATTGCGGAATGCGGAATGGCCAATGCCGAATGCGGAATGGCGGACGCCGTTGGCCTTCAGCGTGGCGGCGATGACGTCGGCTGTCGTGGGCACGTCCGGTCTCCTTGTGTTCGGTGAAGGGGTCTCCTTCTAGCATCTGAGGTAGGACCTGTCAAGGCGGGGCGGAGGGGGCGGACACGTCGGGAACGTTGTGGGCGATGGAGGCGTGATGGCGGAGCGACTGATCGGGATCATCGGCGGAAGCGGCTTGTATCAGATGGAAGGGTTGGAGGACGTCCGCGAAGAAGCGGTCCGGACGCCCTTCGGCGAGCCCTCGGACACATACATCCTGGGGCGATTGCAGGGCCGGCCGGTGGCGTTCCTGGCCCGCCACGGGCGGGGTCATCGGCTGATGCCGTCGGAGTTGAACTTCCGCGCCAACATTTACGGCTTCAAGGTGTTGGGCGCCGAGTGGATCCTCTCGGTCTCGGCCGTGGGCAGCATGCGGGAGGAGGTGAGGCCGCTCGACATCCTGATCCCGGATCAGTTCTTCGACCGGACCAATGGGCGAGCCAGCACTTTCTTCGGCAAGGGGCTGATCGCCCACGTGAGCGTGGCCGATCCCACCTGCCCCGTCCTGGGCGACGTCCTGTATCGCGTGGGACAACGCGTGGGGGCGAGGATGCACCGGGGCGGGACGTACGTGTGCATCGAGGGGCCCCAGTTCTCCACCCGGGCCGAGTCGCGCATCTACCGGGGCTGGGGAGTGGACGTCATCGGCATGACGAACCTCCAGGAGGCGAAGTTGGCGCGGGAGGCCGAGATCTGCTACGCCACCATGGCCCTGGTCACCGACTACGATGTCTGGCATGATACGGAAGAGGACGTGAACGTCGAGTCGGTGGTCAGGATCCTCCTGAAGAACGTGGAGACGGCCAAGGCCATCATTCAGGCGGCCGTGGCGGAGATCCCGGAGGCGCGCACGTGCTTTTGCGCCCACGCCTTGCGGGACGCCATCATCACGGCGCGGGACGCGATCCCGGCGGCCGTCAAGCGGGACCTGGAGCCGATTGTCGGCAAGTACCTTGTCGAGTAGTCGATTGGTCGAGTTGTGGATTGGTCAGGGTTGAATCCGAACCAAGTGACCATTTGACCACTTGACAGAGAGGTCCTGAGAGGAATGAGCATCCTGGTGGTGGGATCGGTGGCCTTCGACACGATCCGGACCCCGTTCGGCCAGGCCGACGAGGCGCTGGGCGGGTCGGCGACGTACTTTTCCGCCGCGGCCAGCTTCTTCGCCGACGTGCGCCTGGTGGCGGTGGTGGGCGAGGATTTCCCGGACCGGCATCTCGAATTCCTGCGCTCGCGGAGGGTGGACCTGGGCGGCCTACGGCGGGTGCCGGGGAAGACCTTCCGCTGGGTGGGGGAGTACGGCTTCGACCTCAACCAGGCGCGCACCCTGGAGACCCAGTTGAATGTGTTCGCCGATTTCGCCCCCCAGATCCCGGAGGCGTACCGGGACTCGGATGTCGTGTTCCTGGCGAACATCGACCCCGATCTGCAGCGCGAGGTACTTCGGCAGGTGCGGCGCCCGGCGCTCATCGCCGCCGACACCATGAACTACTGGATCGCCAACAAGGCGGAATCGCTCCGGCAGACCCTGAGGCTGGTGGACACCCTCCTGATCAATGACGCCGAGGTGCGCCAGTTGGCCGACGAGGCAAACCTCGTCCAGGCCGCGCGGAAGATCCTCGCGTGGGGACCGAAGTCCCTGGTCATCAAGCGGGGCGAGTACGGAGCGCTGATGATCAAGAACGGGGACTGGTTCGCGGCACCCGCCCTGCCGCTGGAGGTCGTGCGGGATCCCACGGGCGCCGGGGACTGCTTCGCCGGCGGGTTCGTCGGATACCTGGCCAACACGATGAACTTCGACAATGCCAGCGTGCGCAAGGCCATGATCCTGGGGTCGGTGATGGCCTCCTTCAACGTGGAGGCCTTCTCGCTGAACCGGCTGCGCACGTTGACGTACGCCGAGATTGAGGCGCGCTACCGCGCCTTCCGGCGGTTGGCCCAGTTCGAGGATCTCTAGGCTCCCTCTCACGGCCGCGGACGGCCGGGCGACGTCCGGTGGTCCGCCTCTCACGGAGACCTGGCCATGGCTTCGCGGTGCGTGCTGATCGGCGACGACGATCCCCTGGCCCGGCTGATGATGCGGGACGCCTTGGCGGAGTTGTCCATCACCATCCTGGAGGCTCGGGATGGCAAGGAGGCCCTGCGCCTGGCCAAGGCGGAGGGTCCGCATCTGATCATTCTGGACGTGATGATGCCAGAACTGGATGGCTTCCAGGTGGCCACGCTCTTGAAGCAGGATCCCACGACGGCCCAGATTCCGGTGATCTTCGTCAGCGCCTTGGGGGCCGCCAGGGACAAGGTCCGTGGACTCAATCTGGGCGCCGAGGATTACCTGGCCAAGCCCATCCATGCCGAGGAACTGCGGGCTCGGGTCCAGATGGTGCTGCGGCGAGTCCAGCCTTCCCAGCGGGAGGTTCCCCTGGCCAGTGGCCAGCTGGAGGCCATGAATGTGCTCTCCCTTGTCCAGCTGTTCGAGGGAGAGCGGCGGACCGCCCGGTTGCTCCTGGCGCGCGAGGACGCGCGGGGCGAGATTGCTTTCGAGGAAGGGAGGATCATCCGGGCACAGGGAACGCGGAAGGGGAGGAAAGCGGCCGTGTATCAGCTCCTCACCTGGCAGAAGGGAACGTTCCAGATGGCGCCCGCTGACCCTTCCGGCCAGGTTGGAGGGACGGTGGATGGCCTGACCCAGGCCCTCCTCATAGAGGGATTGCGACGACTGGACGAGATCCCTAGGCTCCACGAGGGCCTGCGCAATCCGCCGATTCACCTGGAACTCTCCGCGTCGTTGCGCGCGGCCATCCAAGCGCAGGCGCAGCCCGAGTCCGCGGCCGTGATCGCCCTGCTGGACGGCACGCGCGACCTGGAGCAGGTCCTGGCCCAGAGTCCCCTGGATGATTGGGCGACGCTCCGGGTCATCGATGCCTTGCGGCGCGCCAGCGCGCTCGGACCCGCGGACGTAAGCCAGGATAGGCGCGGTGGCCCCCGCCTCTACGTCGAGGTGCCCATCGAGTACCAGAGCCTGCGGTCCTTCCAGCAGAGCGCCGCATTCAACCTGTCCGCGCGCGGGGTGTTCATCCGCACCGCGGTGCCGTTCGACATGGGCGAGCAGGTTGTCCTCCGGTTCCTGCTGCCCGGACAGGAGGCCCCGGTCACCGTGATCGGACAGGTGGTGTGGCGGAACGCGGACCCAAGCAAAGCGGGCGGGATGGGGATGGGTATCCGGTTCGTGGAGACGGCCGCGGACGACCGGGATTCGATCGAGCGGCACCTGGCCCAGGCCATCGCGGAGCAGGTGAGCAGCGCGGAGCAACGCCAGTGACCCACCGGCACCTTCGCCGTGGACGGCGGAGGCGGGAGCGGAAGACGGGCAGGGGCGAATCGCCGAGGGATACCCGGCGGGCATGAGCATCCAGTTCCTGGACCTGTCTGGGGAGGAGCAGGCCACCATCCAGCGATACGTCGTCGATCCCCTCTTGGATTGCGCAGTGACGGGAGAGCCGGAGAAGTAGCTCGCCCGTTCCGGGGACACCACCGGGCCAATCCCTCGCGGGGCACGACCCGGGGGCAGGCCGTTGGGCCTGCCCTATTTCTTTCTCCTTCCCGCGTCACCCCCTTGCGGCGCCGGCCTGTCGGGATATAATAACAGGTCGCGGTTCGATCTTCAGACCCCCGCACGAGGAGTGACAGCGTGTCCATCGACAGTATCCGCATCCGCGGCGCGCGAGAGCACAACCTGAAGTCCATCGACCTGGAGATTCCCCGGGGGAAGCTGGTGGTGATCACCGGGGTCTCCGGCTCGGGCAAGTCCTCCCTGGCCTTCGACACCATCTACGCCGAGGGACAGCGCCGGTACGTGGAGTCCCTATCGGCCTACGCCCGGCAGTTCCTGGAGCAGATGGACAAGCCGGACGTGGATCTCATCGAGGGGCTGTCCCCGGCCATCTCCATCGAGCAGAAGACCACCAGCAAGAATCCCCGGTCCACGGTGGCCACCGTCACCGAGATCTACGACTACCTCCGCCTCCTGTACGCCCGCGTCGGCCGGCCCCACTGCTACAACTGCGGGAAGCCCATCACCTCGCAGACGGTCACCCAGATCGTGGATCAGGTGCTGGCGCTTTCCCCGGGCACCAAGATTCAGATCCTGGCGCCCGTCGTGCGGGGCCGGAAGGGCGAATACCGCCAGATCTTCACCCAGATGCGGAAGGAGGGCTTCGTCCGGGTGCGGGTGAACGGGAAGCTTCGCGACCTGGACGAGCCCATCGAGCTGGACAAGAACAAGAAGCACACCATCGAGGTGGTGGTGGATCGCCTGGTGGTCACGCCGGAGATCCCGCGGCGCCTGGCGGACTCCCTGGAGACGGCGCTCAAGCTGGCGGATGGGATCGTGAGCGTCAACCTGCCGGACGCGGGAAAGGACCTCACCTTCTCCGAGCGGATGGCCTGCATCGAATGCGGGGTGAGCTACCCGGAGATCAGCCCGCGGATCTTCTCCTTCAACAATCCCCACGGGGCCTGCCCCGCCTGTGACGGCCTCGGGACCAAGCTGGATGGCTCGTCGGCGGGGCTGGACGGCAGCCTGCGGCTCCTCAACGAGGGATTCTTCGGGGCCAGCCTGGGCAGCCTGGACCGGCGCTACAAGGACACGCAGTCCTCGCGGGTTCGTGAGGAGATCGAGACGTACGTGGAGCGGCTGGCCAGCGTCCGGCCGTGCCCCGAATGCCACGGGGCGCGCCTGCGCAAGGAATCGCTCGCGATCCGGGTGGGGGGCCTCAATATCGCCGAGCTCACCCGGAAGTCAGTCAAGGATACCTCGGCGTTCTTGGCTGCCTTGGGGGGATCCTCGTCAGAGAACGGCGATCTCGCCCTGACCGAGAAAGAACGAGAGATCGCCCGCCGGATCCTGAAGGAGATCCGGGAGCGGCTGGGCTTCCTGACCAACGTGGGCCTGGACTACCTGACCCTGGACCGGACGGCCGCGACGCTGGCGGGCGGCGAAGGACAGCGCATTCGCCTCGCGACCCAGATCGGCAGCTCGCTGGTGGGGGTGCTGTACATCCTCGACGAGCCGAGCATCGGGCTCCACCAGCGGGACAACGTCCGCCTGCTGAATACGCTGAAGCGACTCCGCGACCTGGGCAACACGGTCCTGGTGGTGGAGCACGATGAGGAAACCATCCGGTCGGCGGACTACGTCATTGACCTCGGGCCGGGGGCGGGAATCTCCGGCGGCCGGGTAGTCGGGGCCGGGACGCCGCAGGACATCATGGCCAACCGGCAGTCGCTGACGGGGAAGTACCTCTCGGGCGACCTCGCCATCCCGGTGCCGCGGGTGCGACGGCCGCAGACGGGCCAGTACCTCACCATCGTGGGCGCCCGGCAGCACAACCTGAAGAACATCGATGTAGAGATCCCGCTGGGGCTGTTCACCTGCGTCACGGGGGTGTCGGGCTCGGGCAAGAGCACGCTGGTGACGGACATCCTGCGCAAGGCCCTGGACGCCCGGCTGTATGGCGGCCGGGAGCCTCCGGGAGATCACGACAAGCTCCTCGGCGTGGACCGGATTGACAAGGTCATCGACATCGACCAGGCGCCCATCGGGCGGACGCCCCGGAGCAACCCCGCCACCTACACCGGCGTCTTCACCTTCATCCGGGAGCTGTACGCCCTCACCCCGGATGCCCGGATGCGCGGCTACCAGCCGGGCCGGTTCAGCTTCAACGTCAAGGGCGGGCGCTGTGAGGCCTGCCAGGGGGACGGCCTGATCCAGATCGAGATGCACTTCCTGCCGGATGTGTACGTGACCTGCGACGTGTGCAAGGGCAAGCGGTACAACCGGGAGACGCTGGAGGTCAAGTACAAGGGGGCCAGCATCGCCGACGTGCTGAACATGACGGTGGAGGAGGCCCTGCGGTTCTTCGAGAACGTGCCGCGCATCAAGGAAAAGCTCCAGACGCTGTACGACGTCGGTTTGGGCTACATCAAGCTGGGCCAATCGGCCACGACGCTCTCGGGGGGTGAGGCGCAGCGGGTCAAGCTCAGCCGGGAGCTCAGCCGGCGGAGCACCGGTCGCACGCTGTACATTCTGGACGAACCGACGACCGGTCTCCACTTCGCGGACATTCAGCAGCTCCTGGACGTGCTGCATCGGCTGCGGGATGCCGGCAATACCGTGCTCGTCATCGAGCACAACCTGGATGTCATCAAGACGGCGGATCATATCATCGACCTTGGCCCCGAGGGAGGCGACGAGGGAGGGGAGGTCGTCGCCACCGGCACGCCGGAAGAGGTCGCCCGGATCAAAGGCTCCTTGACCGGCCAGTTCCTGAAGCGGGTCCTGCGAAACGGGAAAGGCAAGAACGATTCATAGCGAGGCCTGGAGATTGGGTGTGGCCCGTGCCGGAGGAGAGAGGGCCATTCAGGCTCTCCGACTGGTGGTCCGGAATGCCTCATTGCTATTCGCTTTGGGGAGACAAAGTGGCTCAATCGGTATCGGTCACCTTCACGGTCTGAATTATCCAGAAGATTTGGGTGGCGTCCGAGGGGCTTTAAAAATTGGCGACTTAACCTCGTCCCAGGTGTGCAGTGGGGATTCGGCGCGGAGGGCTTCGCGTGGCACGCAGCTTGCGTGTTTCGAATCTGGTCGAACGCGCATCATGCCGGGCAACTCGGCAACTTGGTTATCGTCGAGCCCCGGAGTTTATAAGCTGTAGCCGCGGAACCGACTCCCCCCCTCCCCGGTTCCGCAGCCAAGCCCCCGGCTCGAGCGATCGGACCGGGGGCATTCTTTTCCCAGACAATCGTGTCCTTTCGGCAAGCCTGCATGACTTCCGTTGAGCTGCTTGCTATCGTCGGCTGCCACCTCAACAATGGAAGGAGGACAGCTGATGAGCACCGCAACGCTTCCTGCCCATCCCAGCCCCCTCGA
>Ga0208692_1000813_pt1 | contig 20279 bp, 17 predicted proteins | sample June2015DPH_20_1_3_FD_184721 | JGI IMG/M metagenome (GOLD analysis project Ga0208692, IMG submission 184721) | Peatland microbial communities from SPRUCE experiment site at the Marcell Experimental Forest, Minnesota, USA - June2015DPH_20_100... | ecosystem: Environmental > Terrestrial > Soil >...
ACAACTGGCTGGAGGTATTTGCCAACAATCACCGTACACGCTGCAATCTGAATCCGGTAAATGCCCTCGAAACCTACAGTCCCAAGGAGGAGCTTCTCAGGGATGTCTACGTGGTGGAGAAGACGGGGACCAAGCAAGGGTGGAGCCATCCCGCCCCGGATGAGGATTGGCAGCATGGGTACCTCCACGAGTTTCAGGATTTTGTGCAATGCCTTGCCCACAACCGAGAACCCCTCTCGAGTGGAGACTTGGCGCGCGACACCATCGCTGTTCTTTACAGTGCCTACGTGTCCGCTGAGCGGCGTGGAATGGAAGTCGAGGTCCCCGCGGAGAAGACGCCCTGAGTAATTGCCGTAGGAGGCATACATTGTAGTTTCCGTGGTTCTGGAAAGTAGGGCTTTCCATCACCTTGAGACTCTGTTCGTGCTGTTTTGGGGGTCAGAGCTAGCGGGGCTTGAGCACCGCCCGAATACTGTCCTGCGACAATTTTTGTCCAGAGCGCGTGCACAGCGCGTCTGCCTCTCGTGGGATTCGTTGCCAGAAGGACAGCAAATTCTTTGTTTTCAAGCCCAGGAGTCTGTGCGATGTGCGGCGGTCTCGGCATGAAACGTGCTATAGTATCTGGCGAGGTGTGAAGTGCGTTGAGGCACCAGTGTTTTCCTCTGGTGTGCCGGGGGGAAGGAATGAGTTCCATGCCTCGCCGTGAAGAAGGGTTCTCTCTTATAGAGCTCCTTATTGTTGTAGCTATCATCTTGATTGTTGCTGCAATAGCTATACCGAGCTTCATCAGGAGCCGGATAGCTGCTAACCAAGCTTCGGCCATCGAGAGCCTACGCGTGCTAGGAACCTCGGAGGTCACTTACGCCGCGATTTTCGGGAATGGTTATTCCTCCACCCTCGCCGCGCTGGGCCCACCTTCAGCCGGAGCCATTCCCACCGCCTCCGCCGCCGGCCTGATTGACGACCTTTTGGTAAGTGGAACCAAGAGTGGCTACACTTTCACGTACACTCCTACCTTGCAGGAGCCGGGCACCCTCCGATACAACGGGTATATAATTTTGGCTAACCCCAAAGACGTCGGCATAACAGGCATCGACTTCTACTACGAAGACGAGACGCATCTCATCCGCATGAATGCAACCGCTCCGGCTGGATCCACGGACTCGTATGTCGCGGATTAGTCTGCCGAATCAAGATTTCCAGTTCGATCAGACAAACTCAGATTTCGATATTTGCTCTTTCTGGTACTATAAACGTGTTGCGGCTTGGCCGGACACGAGGGAGCGTCGAATGTTTTCCCGCCATAATCGCATGATTGGTGCCTTTTATTTGTGCGCCGACACGCTGCTGGCCTTAATCAGTTTTTGGGTGGCGCGAGAGGTTCGCTCCTATCTCATCATTCCCCGGCCGCTTTATTCGCTTTCTAACTATCCCTGGATTGTTCCTCTATCGGTGGGGATTTGGATCCTCGTGGGCCTGCTGGCAGGGGTTTACCGCGAGATCAAGGAAGAAGATTTGCGTCGCGCTTTCGCAGACCCTCTCAAGGTTGGGCTCGTGGCGACGGTGCTGCTTTTTGCCGCCACCTTCGCGATTAAATTTCAATATCTCAGTCGCTTGCTGCTGGTGGTGTACGCGGCTACGGACCTGCTGGCCATGACGCTCTTCCGGCTCGTGGCACGGCGCTTCGCCGGACCTTTGCGGCGAAGTCTGGCGGGGCTGCGCAGTTTCCTGCTCGTCGGGGAGGGGCCGGAGGTGATTGAAGTTGCGCGCACCATCGAAGCCCATGAAACTCGCGGCATGCGGCTCTTGGGATTTGTTCGAACCGGCTCTGCTTCCCCCTTCTTGCTTGACCAGTCCCCGTTGCGGGGTTCTTACCCCGTCTTCGACTTGCCGCAGCTTCAGGAACTCCTCCGGAAGTACGTGATTGACGAAGTGATTTTTGCCACATCCAAAGACGATTTGGAAAGGCTGGGGGAGTCATTTCTGGCGTGTGAAGTGGAAGGGGTGAAGACGCGGGTGCTTCTCACCTTTTTCCCTCATTTGATCTCCAAGGTTTATTTGGAACGCCTGGGCGAGAAACCGCTGCTCACCTTCGCCACCACGCCCGAGAACGAATACCTGCTCCTTTTGAAACGCGCCCTGGATTTTGTGATGGCGGTTACCCTGCTCGTGGTTCTGTCTCCTCTGATGGCCCTGTTGGCCTTGCTCATCCGGTTGACCTCTCAGGGTCCGGTCCTTTACCGGCAGACGCGCTGCGGGCTGGGCGGCAGGAAGTTCACCCTTTATAAATTCCGTTCCATGCGTCCGGATGCCGACCTGCGCCGCGAGGAACTGGAAGCTCTGAATGAAGTGGATGGGCCGGTCTTCAAAATCACCCATGACCCCCGCTGCACGCCCATGGGGCGGTTCATGCGCAAATTCAGCCTCGATGAACTCCCGCAGTTGCTCAACATCGTCAAGGGCAATATGTCTTTTGTAGGTCCGAGGCCGCCCTTGCCGGAGGAAGTGGAGAAGTACGAGCGCTGGCAACGCCGCCGCCTGCGCATGCCTCCCGGCCTGACCTGCCTATGGGCGCTCGAAGGCCGCAGCCGCCTCAGTTTCCGCCGTTGGATGGAGCTCGACCTCGATTACATCGACCATTGGTCGCTGGCACTCGACTGGAAAATTCTGCTCAAAACCGTTCCCATAGTCCTACTTGGCCGAGGCGCCAGCTAGGGGGGAACCGGGCGGATGTCATTCCGAGCGCAGCGAGGAATCTCGCTCTGCGTTGGGGGTGAATCGTAGCTCAAGGCGGACCATGGGGTCGGTGGAAGAAAGGATCAGAGCGAGATTCCTCGCTGCGCTCGGAATGACAATGCTGAGGTTCTAGTCAGCCGGCTGAGTGCTGATGGCTGATAGCTGAGAGCTAACATGTCTGGACCAGAAAAGCGATATCCCTGGGCACGCTTCGGCAGGCCCGCAGAATACGGCTCTTATGGCGTCACCAAGCGCCTGGAAAAAATCGACCAAGCCTTTTCCCTCGCCGGGATGCGGCTGCTGGACCTGGGGTGCGGAAACGGAAGTTATACCCTGGAGCTTTCGCGGCGAGCCGCCTGGACCTGCGGCTTAGATGTGCAGTTCAATCTCTTGAAATCGGTCCCCGCCAGCATTCCTCGCGTCCAGGGAGCCGGCGAGAGTCTTCCCTTCAAGAACCAGAGCTTTGATTGCATAACCATGATTGAAGTCCTCGAACACACCTATTCAGACACCGGGGTCTTGGACGAATGCCGTCGCGTTCTAAGGAGCGGTGGGAAATTGGTGCTGTTTGTCCCCAATAAGCTTTATCCCTTCGAAACTCATCCAAGCCACCTCGCCGGGCTAACCCTCGGCACGAACGTTCCTTTCGTCTCATGGTTACCTGGCGCCCTTCACGCCCGAATTTCCTCCGCGAAGATTTATAGCCGCCGAAGGATCATAGGCATGGCGCGCGCGGCTGGCTTCGAAGTGTGTAAGGTTGGATACATCTTTCCCCCACTGGATTCTTTCCCCTTGCCTCTCAAGGATAGCTATCGGCGATTGGCCCGGCGACTCGAAGACACGCCCTTGCGCAATTTCGGGGTCTCGATCTTCTTAGTTCTAGCCAAACGGAGTTGAAATTCCCCGCCCTCCTGAGGCAGTCGAGGGTCGAGAGTCGAAAGTCGAAAAGGGCGATACCGCAAAAATGTGTGCGACAACCTGCACACATCTGCTGCGCTGGCGGTCGAACTTGGCGGCCCCTCCCAAATCATGCGGCAAGTGTAGCGTGCGGACCGCAGACCTACACGTCAGGTCTGATGCGCAACCTGCCGGCGCACATCAGGACGTATGCCAGCTCGATCAACAAACGGAGGGGGCATGCAGGATTCTTAGAGAATCGTAGAATCCAATCCGGCGATTTTCCTGAATCCCCTGTCGAATGAGACTACGTGAAAGTTGTGGAGCAGGGCCAGAGCCGCGATATACGCGTCGGTCCAGAGGCCTGTCACTGCAAACGCGCTTTGGGTGAGTTTCTTCCAAACGGGTTCAATGTTTGGGGGTTCCAGGGCGAAGACAACACGTGGGTCGCGCGCGAGTTGCTCGTAGACACTCCAAGCTTGCCGCTGATTCAAGACGTCATCGCCCATGACGCGCGAGTTGGTTAACAAACGGAGAAAGCCCATCTGCGTGACCCGGCAGAAAGCACTGCCGGCCCCGCGGATCGCGCTGAACCAGTCCCTCGCCAGCCCGTGATGGACATGCCGGTCGGATGCCAGTGCCACCCAGACGTTGATGTCAGGCAAGGTGATCTTCGATGTCAGCATTGGTGAGCCGCAATGCGCCCGGATGCTTGGAACGGATCAGAGGAAGCCTGACCTTGTGGCGGCGCACTCTCCTATCACTCGTGACTGCCTGGTGCAGCGCATCCTGAATGAACTCTTTCAGGGTTGAACCCCTCAACGCTGCCACAGACTTTACCTGGCGAAACAGAGGATCGGGCAGATCAACCGTGGTTCTCATAAAAGCATATTTACATAAAAGCGCGCGGGGGGTCAAACGAAACCCAGGCCAGAAAAGCGCCGCCCGTTCCGCAGCAGGGCCTTCGGCCGCAATCGGACACCAGGTTCTCATGGCCGATTGCTTCATTCATATCTTAGCGCCACCAGAGGATCGACTTTCGCGGCGCGGCGAGCGGGGAGGTAGCCCGCCAGCACCGCCACGGCGGTCAGGATTAGACAGACAGCGGCGAACGTCGCCGGGTCGGTGGGCTTGACCCCGAAAAGCAGGCTGGCGATGAAGCGTGTCAAGGCCAGCGCTCCGACCAGCCCTATGGCAATGCCCGCCAGCACCAGGCTGAGCGCCTGGCTCAGCACCGATTTCACTACATCGCGCGGCGCGGCCCCCAGCGCCATGCGGATGCCGATCTCGTGCGTGCGTTGCGCCACCACAAACGACATCATCCCGTAGATGCCCACCACCGCCAACAATAGCGCCAGCAGTCCGAAGGCTCCCAGCACGCCGGAGCCCAACTCCTGCGGCCAAACTGAGATGTTGATTTGCTGCCGCATGGTTTTCACATTGAAGAGCGGCAACCGACTGTCCAGGGCTTTGACCTCATTTTGTATCGGTCCCAGCAGGCTTGTGGGATTTCCCGAAGTCCGCACCAGCAAAGTCATCTGGGGAAGGTAGTTCTGAGAAAGAGGCAAGTACATCACACTGCGGGGGGATTCTGTCCAGGTGCGATACTTGCTGTCTGCGACGACCCCGATGACTTCTACGGCTCCCGCGAAGGCGTTGGCTTCCCCAAACCACTTCAGCCGGAACCGTTGCCCAAGAGGGTCTCGGTGTGGCCAAAGGCCTTGAGCCATTGTTTGACTGACGATGGCCACGTGCGGGGAAGCCGGCTGGTCCTGGGCCGTGAAGTCTCGTCCCCGGAGCTGCGGAATTCCCAGAGTGTGGAAGCACCCCGGGGCCACAACATTGAAATCAACGTTCACGGGCGAGGCCGACTGACCCGGTCGCCCCTCCACCTGAATGTCGGTAGCGAAACGATACACATCGAGGGGAATCTTCGAGAGCCACGTGGCGGTACGTATTCCCGGCAAAGCGCCCACGCGCTCCGGCAGTTGGCGGTAGAACTCCTGACCACGCTGCTTGTCGTAACCCTGGAGTCCCAGATCCACGGACGCCAGCAACAAATTTCCACTCTCAAAGCCCGGATTGGTCGCGAGCGCCTTCCGAACGCTCTGCACAAACAGACCCGTGGCAATGAGTAGCAGGAGCGAGAGCGAGACCTGCGCCAGTACCAGGAAAGCACGCAGGCGGGACCGCCTGTGCCCGCGGGCCGAACGCTCATCCTTCACTCCTGCCGCAAGCTCGACCCTCGTCGCCTGGAGTGCGGGAATAACTCCGGACAGCAAAGCGGTGGCAAGCGATAAGAGCAGGGCGCAAGCCAGCGAGCGCAAGTCCAGGGTGAACTGAAGCGCTTGCGGGGAAACAAACGGTGGCAGGGGAAGGGCCTTGATAAGATCTGGGATCCAATACGCGAGGACTACGCTGGCCACACCGCCGAATCCAGCGAGCAACGCGCTTTCGGTGAGGGATTGTTGAAACAGCCTGTGCCGGCCAGCCCCCAACGCGCAGCGCACTGCGAATTCCCGCTGGCGGGCTGTGGCACGCGCCAGGAGGAGGTTCGCCACATTCGCGCAGGCGATCAGCAGCACAAATCCTGCCGACCCTAAAAGCAAAGCCAGGAGAGGGAAAAAGTCTCCTCGCGTTCCGGGGTCAAGCTTTGCCTGGCCTGACGGGAAAGCCGTAATCGTCCATCCCTTCGCGCTCTCCGGATAAGCCTGCTCGAAGCGACGCCCCACGGTACCGAGCGCCGCCTGGGCTTGACGGAAGTCAACCGCCGGCTTTAATCGCCCCATAACGGTCAGCCAATCAGTTCCGGGGTTATCGAACAGGTCCTCTTCTGGTGTGCCCCATGGGCTTACTTCGCCATGCATCGTCAAGGGCACCCAAACGTCGGGCGCCGCTTCCAAGTCCGCGCCGCGGAAACCTCTGGGAGCGACACCAACGATGGCGAAGCTGTGGCCGTCGAGAGCAATAGTTCTTCCCAAGATGTTTGGGTCGCGTCCAAACCGGCGTTGCCACAATCCGTAGCTGATGACGGCCGCCGGGTGAGTGCCGGCAGTTTCATCCTCTTCCGGAAGGAACCCACGGCCCAAGGCAGGCGTCACGCCCAGCACGGTGAAATAGTTTCCCGAAACGATTTCCCCGTCGACGCGTTCATTGTTAGCTTCCGTGCTCAGGTTCACGGGCATTGAGGAATAGGCCAGCAAATCGGAGAAGATTTCCCGAAGGCTGCGGCGAAGGTCGAGAAAAGCCGGATGGGAAAAGGAGCTGTAGTCTTGGGGGTGCTGTATGCTTCTGCGAAAGAGCGTAACCACACGGGCGGGGTCCTTTACGGGCAGCGGCCTGAATAACAGCGCGTCGGCAAAGCTGAAGATGGCTGTATTCACACCAATCCCCAGCGCCAGCGTCACCACCGCCACCGCCGTGAAGCCGGGATTCTTGCGCAACATGCGAACTCCGTAGCGCACATCCTGTAGCAGGGTCTCCATGAATCTCGCCGCACCCACGTCTCGGCATTCTTCCTTAACTTGATCGAGCCCGCCAAACTCAAGCCGGGCGCGGCGGCGCGCTCCTTCCGGGGTCATGCCGGCGGCCACGTAGTCGGCAGCTTGCTGTTCCAGGTGAAAACGCAGCTCCGCATCGAGATGTCTTTCAGTGAGCCCTCTTCGGAAAAAACGTTGGTACCAGCGCATGACTCCAACTCTTACTCTGCCGTGCGAAGGATGAGTGCCACCGCCTCCGTCAATCGCTCCCAATTCACCACTTCGGCCTCCAACTGCTTCCGGCCCCCCCTCGTCAACGAATAGAACTTCGCTTCGCGGCCCGTGTCCGTGGGTTTCCACTCCGCTTGCAGCCAGCCGCGATCTTCGAGGCGGTGAAGCGCGGGGTAAAGCGAACCCTGCTGAAGCTGAAAGAATTCGCGGGAGATCTGCTGAATCCGCTGCGCGATGGCGTAGCCATGGATCGGCCCCAGCGCCACGATCTTGAGGATCAGCATGTCGAGGGTACCCTTGAGGAACTCTGCTTTTTCCTCGGCCATAAGCACACCTAGAATATCTACATATAGGCTCGAATCGGCGCGCTGTCAAGTGGCGCAGCTAGATACGGAACAGGTTGGAGGGGATAGGTTGCGGGGAACAAATATTGACCGTCAAGCGTGATCAGCCAAGCAGGCGGTCGCATTCGGCGTGAGAGCCGACCCAGAACCAAACGACGGTTGAGCCTTCCATGACGCCGAGCGCGCGGTAACCCAGTCCAATCCGCACCGAATCGACGTTGCTCTCCTCATCCACTTTCTTGAAGCGCAGACTGGGATGGCGTGGGTCGGTGCGGAACAGCCGGTAGGCGCGCTGTGCCTGCCGACGCACGTCGTTGGGCAGCGAAGCGAACGCCTCCCTGAACTGGCGCGTGGTGCGCGACTGGATCACAGGATCTCGTCCAGCGGACGGGTTTTGCCGCAGCGATGCTCGTCGAGCGCCTTCTCGGCGAGCTCGCGCAGCTTGGCGGGGTTCTTCCGAAGCATCTTTCCCCAGGCTTCTTCATCCTCAAGCGTCTCGAGAATCTGGGAGGCGATACCGTTCTGTTCGTCCTCGGAGAGCTTGCCGACTTTTCGGAGCGCGTCTTCAAGTAACCGCGTCATACCCTCAGCCTAACAGACGGAATCGACGGGCGCAAGCTGGTAACGGCTTGGGCTTCGTTTCGATTTGTGTTCGCTCGTTGCCGGGAAGCGCCGCAGCGCAGACTCCGGCCGTTCAGAACTCTGCGGCCTTTCCTTCAAATTCGCGCCCCTTGATCAGCCGGCAGCAATACACGATCGCTGGCCAGAATGCCATGCGCGCTGACGCCTGCGCTCAGGCCACCCGTGCAATCGTGCATACTCGACCACCGCCAGTCCTCGGCACGCATGACCAGGCCGGCCCTCACTGGGTTGAGGTGAATGCATTCCACTTGCCCGTAATATTCCTCAACGCTTCGCAGAGTGCGGGCGAAGAATCGCGGCTGCTAGAGAACGCCCCGCTCTCCTCTGCCCGCATTGATGCGAAGCGTCGAGCACGCTGGCCGATTATTTCAAAGCTTCACAATGTATGGGCCGGTCGAAGCGTGCCTGACATATCCTGCGCGCGACCTTTGCCGCCTTCCTAGCGGGAGCCTCCGCCAGGATGGCGTGCGAGGGAGGGCAGCAGGGGCGACCTGCCTAACTCGCGTCTATACGCCCAATACATATCACCGCAGCCGAGCGCGTCGAACTGCTGCACCGCGAACCGCGCCAGGGTGGCGGATGCCGCACCAAAGTCGTAATACGCCCCCCACTCGCCCACAAGCATGGGCATTTTCCACTTCCCTGCGAACTCCGCGTGGCGGCGGAAGATGAGCGCAACGCGCTGGTTGCTGGTCAGGTCCTTCGAATTCGTGTCGACGACAATGTCGTAGCCGTGCGGGGCGTAGGCCTGTTGCGGGTCGCGCCGGCCGGAGTCGTCCGTGAGTGGCTCGAGCGCACTGGGGATGGCCGCGTTGGCCGACATGGAGGGCTCCAGGAACAGGATGTGATGCGCATCCACCTGGCGGATCGCCCGGCGCACCCGCGCATACATGGGCATCAGGCGCCCGCGCTCGAAGTCCTGCATAATGGGCGTCCCGGCCTCCATCATTCCGGTGAACAATGAAATGTCGTTCAGCCATCTCGTGATCTGCCGTCTGCCGTCCGGGGTCGCCATCATCGCGAACAGTTCGTCCGGCGCGGCGTTCTTCTGGCCTTTGCGCGCCGCGAGCAATTCCGCGAGCCGTCGCAGGATGGCCTGCTCAGTGCGCAAGGCGTCCCGGCCGGGAAATGGCTCGTTCATCAGGTCGTAACCAATCACCGCCGGCTCATCGCGGAAGCGCCGGGCAACGCGCTGCCAGACTTTTGCGTAATGGTCCTGAAGGCCGACGCCATCAGGCCCGGGAGCGTTCTCCCAGAAATGATCCAAAGCGGTCTGGACCGCCGCGCTGGCGTAGTAAGCGTCGCTCCACACGGCGCCCACGGTGTGCGGCTTGCCCTCGTCGAGCGTCGCCCAGGCGGGTGCGCCGTCGGAAAACTTGACGCTATAGAGGTCCTGATGCATGTCGAGCAAGACATAGAGACCTTCCGCCTTGGCGTACCCGACCAGTTTTCCAACGCGCTCGAGATAGTCCTCATCGATGCGGCCCGGCTGCGGCTCCAGCCCGTCCCAGATGATGCCCAGCCGCACGCAGTTCATACCCCAGCTTCGAATGGCGGCAAAATCGGCCGGCGAGAAGTCGCCGACGTACCCCTGATCCTTGGACTTATTGATCACGTTGATCCCGTGGAGCAGGAGCGGCATGCCGGAGGCGTCCAGGAACTGCATCCCTGCGGCCTTCACGAACACCGGACCGTGGCGCTCCGGGGCAGGTTGCGCGGCTCCGCATTGCAGGCAAGCGGCGAGCATGAGCATCAGTGAGAACCGCGACATGGAAGCAACTCCTCTGTCAAAGAATCGGGAGAGCTGGTAACCAACTGGAACCTCCTCAGGTCCGCTTGCGGCGAGAGTTGCTACTTCAAGACATTCTACCGACCAGACGGTTTCTTGTCACCTGAATCTTTCTGAATAGGGCCTCAAAGCAGCAACTTTATGGTAAGATGGTTCGTCATAAGATATGTAAGCTGGGTGTAAAATCCCCGCCGGAGGTCGACCGTGAGATACGATCATTTACGACGTGTACTCGTGGTTATGGTCGCGGGGCTGCTCTTCCTACCAGCAGCTCTCTTTAGCCAACAACAGAACCCTTCCCAGGGGCGCTCGGTGCGGCTGAGTTCCGTCAGCGGCAGAGTGACGGTGAAGCGCCCAGGCGCAGCCGAAGGGGTCCCAGCACAACTGAACACACCCATCGAGGAAGGCTTTGAGGTGGCGACATCGGGTGGCGGCCTTGCGATCGTGAAGCTCGAGAACGGCTCCACGATTCAACTGAGCGAACTCACCAAAGCCAACTTCACGCAATTAACTACGGATGCGGATGGAAACAAACTGAACGTCGTCGCGTTGGAACAGGGAAATGCCGGTTTTTCTTTCATCCCTGAACGACAGGCCGTTTACATGGTGAAGATTGCTGACGCCACCTTAACTCCCAATGGCAAGACCGAATTCCAAACGGCTTTCATCGCGGGGAAGATGCAGGCGCGCGTCTTGGCGGGCTCCATCATAGTCTCAGCCCACTCCGGCTCCCTGACCCTGGGTAAGGGGAAGTTTATGGAGTATCAGCCGTCGGCTGATGAGGCGGTGGCGAAATCGCACGCGCGGGTGGTGCGCTTGAGCTACGTGAGTGGTACGGTGATGGTCAAGCGGCCTGGTTCGGCGGAAGAGGAACCGGCGATGGTGAACGTGCCCATCCAGGAGGGTTTCGAGCTCTCCACTTCCGACGGCAGCTATGCCGAAGTGGAATTTGAAAACGGTTCCACCGCACGCTTAGGCGAGCTCTCCAAATTGCTTTTCCATCAACTGGCGTTGGACGCCGACGGCAACAAGCTGAACGGCATGACGTTTGAGCAGGGATATGCCACTTTCCACTTTCTGCCCGAGCACAACGTTCCGCCCTCGGCAAAGCGGGATGGCACTATCCACTTTCAGCCCACGTACAGCGATGTTTATCGCGTCAAGATTGCCGACGCGACGGTGACGGCAGATGGCAAGTGCGAATTCCGCACGGACCTGGGCCAGGACAGCTTGCGCGTGGAAGTTTTCAATGGCTCGGTAGATGTCGCCACTCCTACCCTGTCTGCCAAACTCGGCGAAGGCAAGATCCTGGAACATAAGTCCGGCGGCACTGAGTTGGCTTTCAACACCCGGAAAGGAATTGTCAAGGACGCTTGGGATGGGTGGACGGAGGCACGGGATAAGCAGGTGCAGCTTACGGAAAAAGACGAGGCCGTCCATCCGAATGGACCGCGCTACGGCTGGAGTGAGCTTGACACCTATGGCGAATGGATTGCGCTTCCCGGTGGCAGATTCGGCTGGTCGCCCTACGCGCGGGCAGGTTGGTCGCCCTACACCCATGGCCAGTGGGGATTGTACCCGGGACTCGGCTGGACGTGGATTTCCGGTGAACCCTGGGGCTGGCTGCCTTACCACTGCGGTCTATGGGACTACGACGCCAGCTTTGGCTGGTATTGGATGAACCCGATGTTCGGTTGCGGACTCTGGGGGGCTTCGCTGGTCAATTGGTATGGGGGATCGGGGTGGATTGGCTGGGCGCCGAAGGGGGGGCCCGGCCCTCCTGGAACCGGGGGGCCCGGTCCACCAAGGCGTGGTCATCCAGGCCCTATTCCTCTCTCAGGGCATTTCCCAAGGGGAATTGTCACGGTTCCGACCAGTGTGGTTCAGAATCGGCAGTTGATTACGCCCCAGACCGTGAGCCACATGTTGCCCACGACGGGAAGCATGATTGAGCACCCGCCCTTCGAACCGGGCCCGCGGCCCACGAGCGCGGCAAGCTCGCCGGCGCTGAGCGCGGGAACCACATCCAAAAGTAATACCACGACCGCGGCGGCGCCGCCCGTACCCGCACCGATCGGTGGGGGGAGACTAGGCTTTGCATCGCACCGCGCTTCCGCGCCCTCGACCATCCTGATGGGAGGCGATGCGGCAAAGGAGAGTGCCCTGCTTGCGGAGCATCATTTCCATTCCGGCCGTGAACCCTTGCGCGCCGTTGCAGGCACAACCCTGGGGGGACGTTATCCGGTGCGCGGGTCAACGGGTGAGTTCCGCGGCACTGCTTTCAGAGGTGGGGAAAAGAATGGGGGCGCCAGTGGCAAGAACGGTCCCTTGGTGGGCCCCACCGTGTCGCACTCTGCGGGCGGGTCAGGGGCCATCATCATGTCCCACGGACAAGGTGGAGGCAGCTCGCACGGTGGGGGCTATTCCGGCGGCGGCGTCGGCTCGAGTAGCGGTGGAGGGCGCTCCGGTGGAGGTGGTGTAAGCGTCTCCGGCGGTGGCGGCGCGGCACACTCTGGCGGAGGTGGTGGAAGCGTCTCCAGCGGCGGTGGTGGCGCGGCACACTCTGGCGGTGGTGGTGGCGCCGGTGGCGGTGGCGGACACCACTAATCCACTGTCGCATTGCAGTTGTTGAATAATTATCGCGCCTTTAGCGCAACTTTCGCAGTTGAGGGGGTAGAAGAACGGCAAGTGGTTTGTTTTTAACGAACGAAGGGTTTTCAACCCGGGCTTGCGCGGGTTGTAGCCTTTCTTCACCCCTTCCTGCTCCCCCTAGCGCTCCAATACCGTCGAGTCCAGGTCCAGACGGTAGCTTCCCGCTCGCTGCGCCAGCCGCGCGGCGCTGCGGCGACCCACGCCCAGAGCGGCTCGTAGAAGCGCACCACCATCCCCGGCGTGAAGCGCTTGAACAAATTCCGTATCGTGCCGTCGGTGGAAAAGCGCTTCATCCCCAGCAAGGCGTGCGTCCCGCAAGGCGGGAGCATCCCGCACGGCGGGGCCACTACCGAGATCAGAAACGCCGTGAACGTCTGCGCCGGGCCGATGGCATTGGGTGATTCCAGGTGTACCGGCAGGTGCTCGCTCACCTGCTTCCCAATTCACGAATTCGGGTTCAACGTGCGGACAACCCGTTCGACGAGGTATCGGTCCGCCACCTGGTATTGGTCCTCCGGCGGGTAGAGAGCGCCTCCAAAAGTCACAAAGGGCCGGCCCCGAACGGAGGTATCAGATTGAGTCTTGAAGGCAGTGAGATGGACCTGTTTGCAGTCCGTCGACTCCACGACTTGGCGGAGGCTGAGTGGCTTTATGCCCCCACCAGGGAGTATTTCGATGCGGTCGCCGGCATATTCAATCAGCCGCTTGATGAGGTGTGCACCCTCCGGCACGGTATCTTCCTGGCCGCTTGTCAGGACGCGAGTAAACCCCAGCGCGACCAGTTGATCCAGAGACCGAAAAGGGTCAGGGGTGACATCGAAAGCACGATGGAAGACAGCCTGCCGATCACCGATGAGTTTCCGCATGCGTGTACACCGTTCCTCGTCGATGCCGCCGTCGGCATTCAGTATCCCGAGCACCATCCCCTCGGCGCCCTGCTCGGCAGCAAGCACAGTATCGCGTTCCATGACCGCCATTTCCGACTTCGTGTAGCAGAATCCTCCTCCGCGCGGTCGAATCATAACCATGATGGGGATCTTTAGCCGGGCTTTCGCTTCGATAATCGTACCGAGCGAGGGCGTCAATCCTCCCAGGAACAGCGCAGAGCAGAGTTCGACGCGGTCTGCCCCGCCCCGTTCCGCTTCCAGCGCATCCTCGAGCGAGCCGCAGCAAATCTCCACTAGAATTCTCTGCATTGCCATTAGACTCCTCCTGTCGTTGCGGTCTTTATGCCTCAGCCGTTCAGGTCCTGAATGGGCATTGGCCAACGACCCCCTCACCCCCTTTCCCCTCTGTCGCCGCGGCGACAGAGGGGGGTGCACTAGAATTGACCTTGCGCGGACGGGGGGGCCAGGCGAATCGCTATTGTAAACAATTAAGTGTGACACAACACTAGGGCCTTGCGAGTGCGCCACCGCAGAGCTGTCTCTAGCGCAGGGTCACGAGGGGTGGTGCCCCAGTCTCTGGCTTGGCGGGTGGCGCATCCCGGCATGTCGGGACAGGTACATCGCGCCTCTTGCGATGTGTGCGATGTAAAATGCGGGGGTGCCAGCACAGCATGACAACTATGGCCTCAGCCTCTCGTTGTGCCGAGCATGTTCGACGGCGGCTACCCCACGGTCAGTGCTTTCCTGACCGTGCGCTTTTCCTGCGTTTACGAAGCCACGGTTAATTAAAACCACGAATTAATCGTGGCTACCACCGACCACCCCTTGATCCCCTCCTGAACCAGGAGGGGAGTTAGCGTACCCTCCTGAACCAGCGGACCACCCCCTACCCCCTCCTGAACCAGGAGGGGGGGCTTGACAAACTCCAACCAATCGGCTACAGTGCTAGCGTATGGCTGGAGAAGCGGCAGGTGGTAGGTGGCAGGTGGGGCAGAAAGGCAGGTTTCAGGTGTCAGGTGACAGGCGCTCGGGCTGGGGCAATGCTGAATTGTGAATTCTGAGCACGGTAGGTGGTATGTCGTAGGCGGTAGGTGGGGAAAAGCAGGTTCCAGGAGGCAGGATTCAGGATTCAGGAGTCGGAATGAAGAGCATCTGCTTACTGCCGGCTGCCTACTCCATTTAGGGAAGGGAAAAAACAATAACTTTCAAAAGTGAACGTATGACGCGGGAATGTCTATGAAAACAAAGGATCGATGTGGATGAAGTAGTGGCGAAGCGGGAATCTTCATGAAAATAAAGGTAGTTATGCTTAAAAAGCCGGAATGTATATGAAAACAGTCAGGTTAATGTTTTCAGCCGAGACCAATTAGGCACCCATCTACGACATACAGTCCCACTTCGGGTCAGAGCAATCCTCATCTCATCTCGGACTTCAAGTCCTCACTCCCCTCGGCACGCGATGAGTCTGCCGCCCGCCTACTGGCTTCGAGTCTCACAACCGAGTAAGCCGCCGCCGGTGCTGGTGTCATTTGGAATGGAGATCCACTCGAACTACCGGTCATTCCCGCGAAAGCGAATCCAGTCCGACGACAGCACATTTCCGAAGGTTTGCCGAGTGGATTCCCGCTTTCGCGGGAATGACCGGCGTTTCGAAAGCCGTCCCATCCCAAATGACACCAATACCCCGTGGCCTTCCTGGTTGCGTTCGAGTAAATATTGTGGTTTATAATGTGTGAAATGGCCATGCGACTCCCCAAAGCGAAGTGGCCCCTCTTTATAGGTCTTGCCCTGTGCATCCTTCTGGCGTTCGCCGGATTGGCCATCTGGAAGGCGTCGCGGGCGCTCCACCGCGCCGCAGAGGAAGTGGCCGCAGCGGAAAACCTGAAATTCACCGTGTCGCGCCTGGACAGTGCCATGCCTTCCGGCGTCGAGTGGATCAGTTCCCCCGCGGTTTTGAGTGACGCGGCCTTTTTCGAGGGTCGCCTGTACCTATGTGGCCCCTCGGGCCTGATGGAGTATTCCCCGGATGGGAAGCTGGTTGCCCGCTACCGAGTCGGCCTGGAGCTTCCCGCTGCGCCGCTGGTGGGCATGTCCATCGGTCGCGCCGCCGACGCCGCGGAACCGGAACTCTACCTGGCCACTCGAGGCGGAGGTGTTCTGGCGTTCAGCGAGAAGAGTTCCCGGCAGATCCTTCCGGAGGCCAACCCGCTTCGCCAACTCACTGCCGTGCTCCCCCTGCCCACTGGCCGAATTTTGCTGGGCACGGAGAAGAGCGGCGTCTTGGTTTACGACGGCACACACCTCACGCCCTTCCATCCGCAGCTTGCGAAATTGCACATCACGGCGCTGGCGGGGGACGACTCGAGCATCTGGGCTGGCACGCTCGACGGCGGTGTCATCCACTGGCACGCCGGCCAGGCCGACCGTTTCACGGAGGCCGAAGGGCTGCCCGACCCACGCGTTCTCTCGCTGGCCATTGACGGCGACCGCACCTTTGTGGGCACCCCGATGGGCGTGGCGGAATTCCGGGACGGCAAGTTCACGCGCGTGGTGGCTTCCGGCTTCTTTGCCGGGGCCCTGCTGGCGGATGGCCAGACACTCGTCGTGGGCACGCTCGACGAGGGCATCTTGGAGGTCCCACTCGCCCCAAGTTCAAAGGCCGGCCCACGCCCGCGCGGCCAGGAAATCTCAGGCCGCATCATGCGGCTGCTGTCGGCCGAAACCAACCTCTTCGCCCTGACGGATAGCGGCTTCTATAGCTTCAATCCGCGCGGTGGCACGTGGCGGCCCGTCATCGAGCGCCAAGATACGTTGCTGGCGGACCGTAACGTCTCCGCGCTCGCTTTTGACTCGTCCGGCCGCCTCTGGGTCGGTTACTTCGATCGCGGCCTCGATGTACTTTCGCCCGCCGGCGACTGGGCCACGCACATCGAAGACGAGCACGTCTTCTGCGTCAACCGAATCGTTCATGACTCGCAGCACGACACCACCGACGTGGCCACAGCCAATGGCCTGGTGGTGTTTGATGGGGCCCTCCGACAGCGTGAAGTGTTGGGCCGCAACGAGGGGTTGATTGCCGACCATGTGACGGATGTCGCGCTCACACCCGGGGGCATGACTTTGGCCACGCCCGCCGGGATCACTTTTCTTACACCTACCGGCGCGCGCAGCATCTACGCGTTTCACGGCCTGGTAAACAATCACGTCTACACCCTGGGCGCAGAGGGCACGCGATTGCTGGTGGGAACGCTCGGCGGCCTCTCGGTTCTCAACGAGGGCCAAGTGCGCATGAACTACACCACGGCAAACTCCGGGCTAAAAGCTAACTGGATTACTGCGCTGGCGCAGGTCGGCGACGAGTGGTTTGTAGGAAGCTATGGTGGCGGGATTTTCCGCCTCGACGCCACCGGGCGCTGCGAGACGTTTCCCGACGCCACCGGGGCGTTCGTAGTGAATCCCAATGCCATGCTCGCCAGCGGCCAGCGCGTCTACGCCGGAACCCTGGAAAGAGGATTGTACGTTTACGACCACGCGCTGGGACGCTGGAGCGACGTCACCGCGGCCCTGCCCTCGCCCAACGTCACGGCTCTCGCGGTCCACAACGGCTACCTGTACATCGGCACGGACAACGGCTTGATTCGCATTCTCGAGCAGAACTTGAGTAACCTATGAAGCCCACCCACCGCTTACTGTTCCTCCTCCTTTTCCTGTTCACCGCCTCCTGGGGTTTTGGCGATGCCGGCGTCATCATTCCCACCGGGCAGGAACGGCCAGACCCTTCAATCCTATCGCTGGAGGAGATGCGCATAACCGTCTACATCGACAACGGCGAGGCGCGCGTCTTCATCCAGCAGATTTACGGCAGCCATCAGGGCGGCGTCTTGGAAGGCAATTACATTTTTGCCTTGCCCAGCCGCGCCGCGATCTCCGACTTTGCTGTGTGGGACGGCGTAACGCGCATTCCCGGCGTCATTCTGGAGCGGAAGCGCGCCGAGGAGATTTATAACGCGCTGAAGTGGCAGGCGATCGATCCCGGCCTATTACAGATGGGGGAGCGCGGGGCGGAGGAGGCGCGGCGCAGTCAAGTGTTCAGCGCGCACATCGTTCCCATTCCGGCCTTCGGCACGAAACGCCTCGAGATCGAGTATCACGAGACCCTTCCGGTTGAAAATCTCGAGTCGCTCTTCGCCGTGCCTTTGCACCCGGATGCCTACCAGGCTCAAACAGCGGCTCACCTCGACATCAACTTTGAGCTGCATACTCAACACGCTATTCGGGACTTCCAGGTGATTGGCCAGACCTTTCCGCTGAAAATCACGGAACGCGGACCCAACCTGGTGAAGGCAACGGTCGAAGCCAGCAATGTTCTGTTCAAGGAAGACTTTGCCTTGCGGTACGCATTTGACGAGGCAAAGGCCGATTCGCTCGAGGTCCTTACCTATCGCAACCCGCGCCCCAAACAGCCCGATGCCGCGGACACGGCGCCTACTCCGCCTAATGCCAGCGAACCGGGGTTTTTCGAGGCCTCGGCATTGTTCGCCTCTCGTGGCCATGCGCCCTCGACTGGCGGCGCAGCTCCTGCCGGGCCATCGCGAACTATCCTGGTATTGTTCGACACCTCGCTTTCCATGCAATGGGAAAAGCTGGAGCGCAGCTACCTGGCTATGGAAACACTGCTTCGCTCGCTGCGGCCCGCCGACCGCTTCAATCTTCTCCTCTTCAATACGGAGCTGAGTTGGTTTGAAAAGCAGCCCGTGATTGCGGACAAACCCGCGGTGGAGCGCGCTCTAGAATTTGTGCGGGCAAGCGGATTGCGCGGCGGAACCAATCTTCAGCAGGCGCTGGATGCCGCGCTCACGCAGGCAAAAAGCTCAACGGGTGAGAGTTACGTCGTCCTTCTGGGCGATGGAGACGCCACGCGCGGCCTCATCGGCACGGGCCGGCTGGCCGCCTGGTATTCCCGAGAGTGGAAGTCCTTACCGGAGGCCTCACGCCCCCGAACTTACACCTTCGGCGTGGGCGATGACGCGAACCAGGTTCTCCTCCGCCTGCTCGGCCAGAACCGCGGCCTGATGGAATGGGTCCGGTCGACGGAGCCGATGGATTTCAAGCTGAATGCATTCATCAGCAAGATTGGGCGTGATCCCCTCTCGCGACTCAAACTCACCTCGACGCCAGCGGCGAACTTCGATCTTGTTTATCCGCTCGATGACACCGTCTTCCCCGGCTCCGTCGCCGCCTGGGTTGGGCAATACAAGAGGCCGTTGCCTTCCGCACAATTTGACGTTCAGGCCATCCGCGAAGGCGCTGCCGCGAAGATGCATTCGAGCGTGCCACTCCCAGAGGAGAACCTGGAGCACCCGGACCTACCGCGCACCTGGGCCAAAGCTCGCGTCGATGCGCTGCTGGCGAAAATCGAGCGCGAGGGTGAGGACCGCGCTTCCGTAGATGAAATCATCCGTCTGGCTCGCAAGTACAAGTTCGTCACGCCCTACACTTCGTTCTTAGCTGCGCCACGCGCTCTGCTGCGCCCGCGGGTTATTCGGCCCGGCGATCCGGTCATTCGCGTGAAGACAGACCCCTCCATCACTTCCGTCGTGGCGCTCTTCCCCTTTGGCCTGATCAAAAAGCTGCGTTACCTGCCGGGCGAGGACATGTGGCAAACCCGTTTCCTTGCTCCCCAGGACATGACCGATGGGACATACATGGTCCGCCTTATTCTGCGCGACCGCGAAGGGCACGTCTATCGCGAGTCGAAGACTTTCGTCATGGTGACGCAGCCGCCTATAGTGCGGGTTCGCCTCGACAAGAAACAATTCCGGCGCGGCGAGTCCATTCCCTTGCGCGTCAGCGCTTCAGCGCGGACCCGCACCGTGGTGGCGCGGATCTATGGAGCCGAACCCGCTTATCTGACCTGGAACCAGGAGGCAGGCGCTAACACCGGCAATCTGCTGGTCCCGGCGGACCTCCCCGCCGGCCGCTACACGCTGACGGTAACGGCGGAAGATATTGCCCACAACATCGGCAGCCAGGAGGTGACCATTGAAGTCCTACCGTAGCCTCCGTTCACGAATTCTGATGGCCCTCCCGGTCGCCGGCCTATTCATCGCCGGATTGACGGCGCGTGGCAACCTCGTTGAATGGCTACAGAACCTCGAGGGGAGCGGCCGCTTTGAGGCGGTCTTCTTCCGCACCGTTTCACTGCTCGGCGGTCCCGTGACCGTTCGCCGCGTGCCAGCCGAGGCGCGCAACGCCTTGAACGACCTCGTCTCGAAATCCCCCAACGACGCCGAACTCTACCGCATGCGCGCTCGCGCCGACGAGGCGCAATTGGATTTCCCTGCCGCGGAGGCGGACTGGCAAAGGTACGCCCAACTCGCCCCCGATAAGGTCGATGGCCAACTCCAGCTTGCCGACTTCTACCACCGGCGCCTGCGCCCGCTGGACGAGATCAAGGCACTGGCCGCCGCGGCGCAGGCGCCTTCTTCGCCCGCGGATAAACTGCTGGCTTCCAATCAGCAGCGGGCCTGGCAAACCTTCGAGCGCATCTTCCAGGTGATCCGCCTGCAAGCTTTGCCCGACACGCTTTCCATCGAGCAATACAACGCCTGGCTGGCGCGCT
>Ga0208692_1000816_pt1 | contig 20220 bp, 17 predicted proteins | sample June2015DPH_20_1_3_FD_184721 | JGI IMG/M metagenome (GOLD analysis project Ga0208692, IMG submission 184721) | Peatland microbial communities from SPRUCE experiment site at the Marcell Experimental Forest, Minnesota, USA - June2015DPH_20_100... | ecosystem: Environmental > Terrestrial > Soil >...
ACTCTGCCGCATCCCCCGCCACCTCAGGGAGCGAGGCAGCGCGCGAACAAATCACCGGCGCGCCGCAAGCCATGGCTTCCAAGACGGGCAGGCCGAAGCCCTCGATGAACGAGGGCATCACCATCAAGTCCGCGCCCGCGTACACATGCGGCAAGATCGCATGGGCCACGTGGGGAAAAAAGGAAACATGGCCGGCGATTCCAAGCTGGGAACAAAGGCTGATGAGTCCTTCCTTCCACGTGGGATCATCGCCGACGATTAGCAACTGCTGCTCGACTTTTCTTCGTACGCGAAGCAGCGCGAATGCGCGAATCAAGTTCGGGATGTTCTTGTGAGGCTTGAGAGTTCCAAGATAGAGAAGATAGGGGCGCTGCAACTGGAGCGCCGAGGAAGCCGCCTGGAATGCTTCCTCATGATTGCGTACGCGGAAGTGAGAACTGACCCCGTGGTAGATCACTGTGATTTTTTCGGGAGCGATCCTGAGCCTCTCCACAATCTGGCGCTTGGTGAATTCGGAAACGGTAACAATATGATCGGCTTTCCGGCTCGCCATGGCCAACATCGGTCGGGCATAGACGAGCGACGGAAGCGTTCTGCGGAAGGTCCGATCCATGATGTGAGTGAGATCGTGGATCGTCACCAGCAGCCTTCCACGGTAGAAGCAAGGGACGTTGTAATGAGGGCAATGCAACAGGTCCGATCCCTTCGCCACCCGAGGAATTTGCCACTGCTCCCGCAGACCGTAAATGGGAGCATCCGCACGCACCCAGGTAAAGCGGTCGGAGCCAAACTCGCGTACGGACTCCTGCCACGGACAGGCCAGACGAAACGAGAATTCGCACTCCATCCGCGCGCAGTTCTCGAGCAGATTCTCCAGGTACGTCCCGATTCCCGAAAATCCCACCATCCTGGCGTCAATCGTGATAACCCTCCCCATCAGGTTTCCTCTTCTCAGGGATCTTCGTCGCAATTCGTAGATCGGGGGATAATCCGTGGCTGTACTACCCGCCCCACTGCTGCTTCTGACGGGGATTGGAATCCCCATGTCCGTCGCTAGGGGGGAGGGGGGGAGTGCCAGCCGGACTGCAAGAAGGTCTTGTCGTGGCGCTTTTCTTGTTGGAAAGGCGTAGCGTCTTAAGCGGTCCCTCACGGGCCCTGCGTACTAACGAACCGGCTGCGCGCGGGTGAAGCGCCCGCGCGCAGCACCCGAAGGAAGTATTTATTCAGGCGCCACTTTTCCCAAGTTTCCCGATATGACCTTGCGCTTCCCCTGGGAATTGTCGACAAGAAGTGCCTCCGTGTTTCCGGCGTCCATGTTGTTTATCACCTCAAAGAAGTCGCTCTCACCGGGGGCAATATAGATGCCAATGGTTTGCCGCATGGTGCCCCCCCCCGTCTCGTCGAAACCAGTTGTCCCAATAAGACAATCGGCAATCATAAAATGACTTGCGCCAGGGGCGACACTCACACCATAAGTATCGTGTCCCGTTGTATTGTTGTGGCCATTAGCAGATATTTGCGTACCCAGAATTTGAATGTTTTCTCCTGCTTGAATAAAGACCCCGCTGAGGTGGTTCTCTCGGATAAAGCCGCCGGACCACGTAAAACCGTTGGTATGGCTGTTATTAAGGTTGATACCATATCCTTTCTCTGAACCGGCCGTCCATGATTCGACGAAGTCAATATGGAAAACTGTTCCGCTGCCACCGATCAGAATCCCATCCTGCTGATGTGTGGTGTCCACCGCGACACCCTTCGCTAACACCTGGCCGACAGCCTCATGCTGTCCAGGATCGATGACAATACCCCGTGCGTTTCCGTAGATGTCCACATCGGTCAGCCAGATCCCAGCTCCATTGGTAAGGTGCAAGCCCGTGCTTGGGCCGCTGCTTCCGTATAGTTTCGTGTCGCGGACGGAAAGGTTCACCCCGCCCGTCTGCCAGAGGTCGTTGGCAAGGCATCGGATGTCGCAGTCATAGATATAGAGGTTTTGCGGCCCATTAAACACAATACCGTTATATTGGTTCCAGATGCGCACATTCGAAACATGGACGAAACTGGCGCTTACGGTGATTCCCGTCCCGCCCGTGGGGGCCAAGTCGCCTTGAGTGTACAAGCCCAAATTGGCAATGGTGGAGTAGTCGCCGCCCTTTACAATTTCGATCTGGTCGCTTGCCAAGCCGCCAGACACGAACGTAGTCTCGGCGCTTCCGGCTCCCTCGAGACGAATCGTCTTGTCGATCCTTATGGGCGAGGAATGAAGGAATGATCCACCAGGAACCATGACCGTGGAACCTGGAGCGGCAGCGGCAATGGCGTGGTTAATCCTTTCCGCCATATCCCTTCCCTCAAAGTCGCTTGCCCAATACACCTTGCGGTCGCCCGTGCAGGCAGCCTCCGGGGCGGCGTGGGCTGCCTTGCCCCCCGAATCGGACTCCGCGGGAGAACCCGATAATTGACAAGGAACATTGCAGAGCGTCATTACCAACAGGGGAAGAAAGAGAGCTATCTTCAAGGGGTACAATCCCATTCTGTCTCCATGCCGAAACTTACGGCTCCGCTAAATACGTGGAGGCTCCAGAGTTGCGCTCATGCCCGGCTGCCGCAACATGCCTCCTCCTACCCCGGGGCGCAGGCCGAAGATCTGGCGCGCACCATAGGCGACAGCCAGAATCAACACGTATGCCAGCAACTGCGGGTACATGAGCGTCACATTGGCGCTGGCGCACAGGCTTCCCAATATTCCCCAACGGAACCAGACCCCGAACAGGTGAAAATACTGATCCGACTCCGCGCCCTTTGGCGGGCGCCTTACGTCAAGCAATCGAGCGTCAAGCCATCTCAGCGCGACACCGATCATCAATCCTTCCAGCGCTACACCCGCAGTCCCGAAGTTGAGATACCAGTCCGCAAACAACACTTGGCCCAGCCCGAAGTGCAATGGGCTTGTGATGTGTACGATGTTCAGGGTCACGGCGCCCCAGGTGTATTGCTGGCGGAAGGGAAGAAGGCTGCTGGGTACGAACCCCAGCAGGCCGGCGAGAATTGTCCTGCCGTGGAATAGGGGATAGCGATTCGCCTCGAAGCCCAGCAGCACAAAACTGGAATCGCGGAAATTGGCGAAGAAGGTGTTCCCGTTGATTACCTCGTACCATAAGCCTGCCAATGAGATGCTTACGTGGGCGCGGATAAGCTGGAGAGCGGCGGCGCAGAGGAGCAGGAGAACAGCCCAGATCGAGGCGCGAAACGGGGTCAGCTTGGTATTCTTTAGGGAGAAGTAGATCAGCCCAGCGGAAACGAACGGGGCGAGCAAATTGCCCCGAGATGCCGTAGCAAGATTCGTAATTGTGACCGCCGTAATTGCAAAGAAGCACAGCGGCAGATATTGCCGGATCTTCCCGAGGAAGAAACCGCCTATGAGAAATACAGCCCCAGTATTAGCTAGGATAAAACCGCCGGTGTAAATGTATCGCAGGGGATGTCCCAATTCGAGAAGTTCGCGGGCGTGCTCTGCTGAGCTCAGGAGGGGGATCTCCCCTTCTTTGATTAAGAAAATCCACACGCTGGCGACCCCGATAAGGCAGACGACGCAAGCTCCCAGGGTGAGTTGGCTCAGGGAAACACGCGGCGAGCGGGGCAGCGCGCGCCGCTTTCCGGCGAGGCGCGGGAACAGGCGCGGGGCTGCCCAATGCCCCAGCATCACGCAGATTGTTCCAACGCATATCACTTTGAGGAGCTCGTCTGCCGCCCATTGCATGTGCAACGCGTGGCGGGCCATTCCGATGGCTAGGAGGGACTCCGGACTCAGGGCCAAGAGATAGGCGACGAACACCATGAGGATGAGGTCTTTGACAATGAAGGCATTGCTGGGGGTAAGCAGTATCTTGGTGCGGCTGTATTGCCACAGCGTCCACGCCAGGCAGCCCACCAGCATAATCAAGTCAAGCGTCAGCATCTCGTTTATGTTCCTTCCATATCCTCCGCAGCGCACAGGGTAGGCTGTTCTTGGGCACCTACTGAGAATTGCATAATATAGTGACAATTACGCGGGTAGCGTGGGCATCTTGCCCGCTAGCTCGGGAGCGTCCCGCCCCCGCTCAGTGCGCGGGCAGGATGCCCACGCCCCAGCGGGCGAGACGCCCGCGCTACGAATACGGTTCGTCACTATATTTTGAAATCCTCAATAGGGGCAGCTTGCCTTTACCTTCCCTAGCATTCCATCCCAAAGCCCGCGCAACGTAGCCCTGACGAGGTCGGATCGTCCCTGAAGCAACCAACAACAGCCCTTTAAACACCGGCTTAGGGAGAATATGAATAAGAAGCTTGCATGAGCGGGAAGCGAATAATGCTTCCCATGGAAATAGACACGACTGCGTGTGAAATGGTAACGAGCGAGGGCCGACTCCACTCCCGCTGATCTCCCTACCTTGTGGTAGATTTTTGACCCAAGCACCAGTATACGACGAAAACCAACCCTCGCGGCCCGGCGGCAGAAATCGGCGTCCTCGCAATATAAAAAGCTGTTCTCGTCAAGCAACCCTATTCGCTCGAAGACTTCCCTCCTTACCAGCATGCAACAGCCTGTGATCCAGTCCGTTTCGATTGTTCCCTGAGCTTCCGTAGCACCCTTCCGCATGTACCTGAGATCCTTGTCTCCCCACCAACTGAATTTACCGCCGAGGTACCAGGCTTTGGAGGGGTCAGCGTACTCGTAGACGGCGCCACCTGCTAAATGCGCACCTGCGCCCTCCGCTCCCTTGACCAGCCGCTCCAAAGCATCGCATCCAACAATAGTATCGTTGTTCAGTAACAATATCCAGGTTGCTCCCAGTTCCAGAGCATAGCGAATACCCAAATTGTTTCCGCCTGAAAAGCCGCTGTTATTCCGTGCTTCCAATAATGTTATCCCCGGCCTTGCGCATGCTTGCCCGTCGTTCATGGTACACGTCTTCAACATCCCGCCCCACGAACTCGCGGTCAGTGGGGGCAAGTAGTTCCGCATCCATCGTTTGAGTTCCGCCACCGAATCATCCAGTGACAAGTTGTCAATTACAATAACCCGGTAACTCGTGGGCGCACCGGAGCAAACGCTCTCGATGCAAGCAATCGTGTCCTTGTGCCCGTTGTAATTTAGAATGACGATCGCAAGACGTGGAGACTGCGAAAACAATTTGTGCGCCTTATCCTGCCGGAAGTTGACGGCCAAATCGATGGATTAGGGTTCTGATCTCTTTGTCGGTTCCCGCCTTCGCAGCTCTGACACAGGTCGTTTGCTCAAGTTGCCAGCCAGCCCGTCCACGAACCCTGCTAGATGCATGTGAAGCTTGGCCAATTTGTCTCGGTCGTACCATACAATGCTCGCCGCACGTCTGAAAAAGCGAGTTAGGAGGAATGCTCGTGATCTGGCGTTGCCAAACAAGTGCCATATCGTAAAAGCCTCATTTCGGCTCATGAAATAGTGGCGCCACGTGGGCTGACGCGACCGCGTTCTGAAGCTTCCCAGCGGGAAGTTCCTCACTCGGTAAACTTCACCTAATCGGTGGTAGAGGACGCTCGCGCGAACCATAGCAATCCTGTAACCCACCTTGCGAATCCGAAGATTATATTCGTGGTCAACGAAGTCTATAAAAAAATCCTTCCGCGGCAGGCCTACTCTTTCGATGACCTCGCGTCGGATCAAACTTCCCGAGGAAATAACCGAATCAGCGAAAAAGATCGGCTCGCGCGCGGACTCCGCCGGTATGGGGAGCAGGCGGTCCCGCCAGAGGAGTCCAATGTGCTCGGTCCCGCTGCCGGGGTCGACAGGAAGACTGGCCAGTACCCCAATCTCATTCCCACCTTCGCAAATCGATGTTAACGCGTTCAGCAGTTCCTGTAGAGCTGTTGGGGCCGGAACACTGTCCTGATCGAACAGCCAGATCCAATCGTGCTTCCTGCCCACTGCGTAGGTAAGCGAGCTAGCATATGCCGCACCTACACCAGTATTTGTGTGCAATGGTAGCAATGTAACCTGAGGGTAACAGCGCCGCAGAGCATCGACGGTCCCGTCGGTTGAGGCGTTGTCGATTACTATAATCTCATTTAACGGGCGAGTCTGGTGAAGCAGTGCGTCCATATGTTCTGAGAGCCTGCCACCGGGGTTTCTGGTGACGGTAACACTCGCAATGGACCATTCTCGTTTCATTGGCAACCCAAAACCCAAAGGCCGGTCATTCTCCAGCACTGTCTTCCTTGACCCCCGCCTGCGGGGCTGCGGGGTAGACGGCGTAGTAAGAATAGGAGGCACGATAGAGGATCGTCGGCAACCTGAGCTGCGAGTCGAGCAGGGGCTTTATGGGCGACAAGAAAGGAACCAGCGCGCGAACGGAAAGCCTCTTCAATCGGCCTGCCAGCCCGCCCTTTTTCTGGGCCCCCATCAGGGCAAAGACCATCCCAGCTTCCTTCGCTTCGAAGAACTTGCGTGCCGCAGCCAGTACCTTCTCTCGAAGGCAAGCATCTGCAAATGACATAAACTTGTGGTGGTATCCAACCGCCGCAGGATTGTAAAGCAGCCGCAGACCTCGCTTTTGCAGCCTGTAACCCAGCTCTGTATCCTCGAAACCGTACCCCTTGAAATCTTCCTCGAACATGCCATTCTCGCGAACAAAAGCCGTCTTCAGGCTAACATTGCAGGCGTAAAAGTAACGGAAGTCTGCGCTTCCCCCGGGGCTCAGATGCGCGTAGCCAAAAAGTACCCCGTCCTTAGCCAACCACTCCATAAAGGGGGTGGGCTTGACCTCGGGCGCCCACTCCACCAAACCCAGGACAGCCACAAAAGGTTCCGGATACTTTTGATGCCACGCGAGGTGCTCTGCCACCAGATGCAGGCTGGGGACGATGTCGTCGTCGGCAAACAGGAGTAGCTTTCCCCTCGTCTCTCGTATTCCATGATTCCTTGCCGCAGCCTGACCGCGATGAGTCAACCGGAAGTACCGGACTTGATTCACCGCTCTTTGGGAGAACTCCGCGACTGCTTCCGCTGTTCCGTCCGTTGACTCGTCATCGAGAACCAGAATCTCCAGGATCTCTGCTGAGCAGGACTGCTGCTGATAGGCCGCAAGGGTCTTCAAAAGGATCTCCTTGCGGTTATAGGTTGGGATAACCACACTCAGCTCAGGTCCGGCCATTGTTCCCAACTCCTTGAGAGGTCTGGCGACTGACCACAAAGATCATCCGATAAAACGGTGCTCGGTCTATCCAACGGAGCCCGGCCTCAACCAAGCCAGGGGCAAGCCGCAAGCAGGCTCGGAACAATCGATTCCAGGCGTACGACATCTCACGCCTGTTAACCCAGTCGTGAAAGCGGAGACAATCATTACCAAAGCTCTCCACCTTCCAGCCGTCCCCGAACCCCCGGAACAAGTCCTGCTCGGGAAATAGATACTGCATGTGCTCTTCCAGCCAGCAAGGTGGCGGCATGTTGCGCCTTCGGAGGGAGTCCAAAAACCTCTCATCCAGGGCGTGGGCGTCGTTACCGCATGGGAACGCAAAAACCGCCAGCTTTCGCGTGACGCGCAGCGCTTCGTTGATGACCTCTAACCTCAAATCAGGAGGGACATGCTCCAAGACATCAGAAGCCACGACGGCCTCGAAGCTTGAATCAGCAAAAGGCAACCGTGTTCCGCAGCACCGGACGGGGAGCATGTTCTTTTCAGGCACGTCAGGAAAATTCACATCGCACCCGACAACGCGCCCGTGATAGAAGCGCGCAAGTCCGAAGGAGCCGGAACCAATTTCAAGCACTGGCGCGCCGTCGCGGACTTGCACTTCTAAGACACGCAAAATGGGAAGATATCGAACCGCCCAATTAAGCAAGAGGGATTATCCTCCGTGCAAAGCGCTCGGCCGGGATAACACTTTCAGCCTTTGCTAGGTCGAAATGATCAAAGAACCTGGTACCCCTTGAAGTCCTCGTCAAACCTGCCGTTCTCCTTCACCGGCCGTGCCGCGTCCCGGTGCGACCTTTCCGGAAATCTCTAACTAAGTTCACGTTGCTAATTCACCGTACCTTCCCCGAATTCCGTCGCGAATTCCCCTTATCGTGAAAGACAATTTGTGAATCGGTTGTTCGTCATAAAGCACCACTTTGAGCGTATCTTTCGCAAGTCTTGTCGCAATGCGGTAGAAATATCGGTGCTCCTTATATTCCCATAGCTTACGCAGCATGTAACACGCGTTTCTCGAAATGTAATAACATGCCTCTTTCCCGTAATTGTTATAAAGCACTTTCCGACCCAGGAAATTCCGCGAGACTCTGTTCCCCTCCTGATGTAACAGTGTAGCTGATGGACACAAGAACACTTCCAAACCTGCGCGACGCAAACGGAGACAAAAATCGTCGTCGACGTAGTAAAGAAACAGCTCTTCATTTTGGAAACCAACGATCTCAAACGTCGTCTTTCCAATAAGGCTTCCAGACGAGATAACGTTTGTGACTTCTACGACCATGTCGGTGTCCCTGGACTGATAGCCACCAAGAAAATATGTGTGTGACTTTTTGTCGAAGGGGTTAGCTGCTACGATTCCGACTTTGGCGCCTCGAGCTTCCGCCGCCCGCCAACCATCGAGCAGCTTGGCAACCATTCCGGGAGTTGCTTCGCTGTCGTCATCCAAAGTAAGGAACCAACGGTAGCCCCTTTCCAGTCCGTACCGAACACCCTGATTTAAAGCGCATCCGATCCCCCTGTTCTGCGCATTGAGGAAGACAGTTGCCAACGACCGATTCGATAGCTTTTCCAGCTCGAGACGCGTTTCCGGGTCAGAACCGTTGTCGACAATAACGACTTCACTTACTTGATTGCGAATAGAATTAACGCACGTATGAATCTCAAACCCAGTGTTGTACGTGACAATTACGGCGCACACTGCCGATCTGTAATCCGTTTCTCCGTCATTGGGGGTTCGCATATTAAGATCGTCCGGGGCGGCTCGTCTAAGCGACTGGGATTATCCTCCGTGCAAAGCGCATAGCCGGGATAACACTTTCAGCCTCTGCAAGGTCGAACTGATCAAAGAACCTGCTGAGCGCGACGCTCGTGAAGTAGAGTATAGCAAAGATTGCCGCCTTCAGAAGCATGCCCGGCCATGACAATAGACTGTCTCAGTTCAGGTGAAAGTCCCCCCTGTCTTTTCTGGCCCTCCTAGAAGCCCAGGTCTCTCCTTCGTATAATAATAAAAGAGGTTACCATAAATCGCTTTGGGCAGCCGGATGTGAGAATCCAGCAAGGGTCTGAGAGAGGGTAGGATAGGCATAAGGAAATTTCGCACTACGCGCTTGATCCCACGGGAGGGTTCGGCTCCCTGCCTCGCTCCGCGCTCTACCTCTGCCAAAAATCTTCCAGCTTCCTTGGTTTCGATGACCCTGCGTGCCCTGGCCACCACCTTTGCCCGCCGACAAGCATCCGCAAATGATATAAACTTGTGGTGGTATCCAACCGCCGCAGGATTGTAAAGCGCCCGCAGACCTCGCTTTTGCAGCCTGTAACTCAGCTCTGTATCCTCGAAAGCGGGCTCCTTGAAATCCTCGTCGAACATGCCATTCTCGCGAACAAAAGCCGTCTTCAGGCTAAGATTGCAGGAATAAAAGTAGCGGAAGTCTGCACTTTCCCCGGGGCTCAGATGCGCGTAGGCAAACAACACCCCGTCCTTAGCCAACCACTCCATAAAGGGGGTGGGCTTGACCTCGGGCGCCCACTCCACCAAACCCAGAACAGCCACGAAAGATTCCGGATACTTTTCGTGCCACGCGAGGTGCTCTGCCACCAGATGCAGGCTGGGGACGATGTCGTCGTCAGCAAACAGGAGCAGCTTTCCCCTCGCCTCTCGAATTCCATGATTCCTTGCCGCGGCCGGGCCGCGATGGGTCAACCGGAAGTACCGGACGTGATTCACCGCTCTTTGGGAAAACTCCGCGACTGCTTCCGCTGTTCCGTCCGTTGATTCGTCGTCGAGAACCAGAATCTCCAGGATCTCTGCTGAGCAGGACTGCTGCTGATAGGCCGCAAGGGTCTTCAAAAGGATCTCCCTGCGGTTGTAGGTTGGGATAACCACGCTCAGTTCAGGTCCGGCCATTGTTCCCAACTCCTTGAGAGGTCTGGCGACTGACCACAAAGATCATCCGATAAAACGGCGCTCGGTCTATCCAACGGAGCCCGGCCTCAACCAAGCCAGGGGCAAGCCGCACAAAGCGCTCTTGGCGCCACCGGACGGCAAGTTGTGGAATACGGCAATTCTCACTTCCGTGCCACCGCGATCAGGTTTTGCGTGAAGGCCGCATAGCGAATCCCCAGCAGCTTAGCGAGGACGCGGAGTCCCGCAGAGCGGATTCCTCCTTTTAGCCGTCCGATTAATGTCCCCTCCATGGGACCAACCTTCTCGTAGTCGACCTTTTCAACCTTAAATCCCGCTACATGTAGACACTGCCGGATGGTGTTGGGGGTGAAACCCGTTTCGTGGGTAAAATCTCGATAGAAATACTGTGGGAACAATGGGTTGTCAGCGTTCGTGACTCTCGAGAGCAGCACTCCACCTGGCCGGAGCGCTGAGTGGGCAAGGGTGAGAAGCTCGCCAACTTGGTCCTTTTTCAGATGATCGAGGAAGTCGATCACGGCGATCAAATCGTAAGGCTCCGCTTTTTCTAGATAAGTAAAGGCATCCGCAAGGATGAATTGTACTTTGTGACTGAAATCCAAACCAAACTCAGTCAACTTCTGTTTGGCCATGCCGATCTGTTCATTAGAGAGATCAACACAGTCGATTTTCTGAAAACCCTCCTTGAGGAGGTAATGTTCAAGGTAACCCACTCCGCAGGGGACGTCAAGAATTCGACTGTCCCGTGAAAGGGACTGGAAAACCCCTCCGAAGTTAACCCTTAGCCTCTCAAGCACCCAAGCCCATCCCTCAGGTGTCTTGGGCATGAAGTGCACGTAATGCGTGGAGAAATACGTTTGTTCTAGGCTATCCTTGAAACTGCTCGGCATGGACCGTCTTTCTCCGCCGTGCCACCCCCTCGCATGGAGGGCGTACGACTATTTGAGGCACTCTGTGCCAAAGCTCTCTGGTCACTCTCATAGACAATGTTCGTGCCGGCCGCCACCGGACGGCAAGTTGTGGAATACGGCTATTTTCACTTGCGTGCCCCCACGATCCAGCTCTCTGAAAAGGCCCTCGGAAGAGACACGGGCAACAACCTGGCAGCCTGCTTCAAGTCGAACGCATCAAAGAACCTCGTGACGATCAGAGCCATTAGGTAAACGACTCCAAAGATAACGACCTCCAGCACCAGTCCACCCCAACCGATGGGCTTTAGAGAACTGATAGGGAAGCACGCTGCCGCGCCGGCCAGTGATGCGCCTAATGGTTTTAGGTAGGACTCCGTGAACAGCCGTTTATAAGGGTACCCCGAATATCGATGAAACAGGTACATGAAGAGGATCATGCCGAAAGCTGCCGAGGTGACAGTACCCACTACTGCGCCGGAAAAACCATAGAATCGAATCAAGAAAAAACTCATCACCACGTTTAACACAGTCCCGCAGACGCTAGCCTTAACAGCCGGGGACAGTTCTCCCTGGCCAATGGTAATGTAATACCCCGGCCCGGTTATTAGATTGAAGATGTTCGTTAGGACCAGGAGCGCAAGCGGGATGGCAACAACAATCAATTGCGGACCGAGCCAGAGGTTGACAAACTGGCGACAAAGAACTGCCGCAAGCACCACGAGAGGAATACTAAGAAAGGCCATGTACTTATGCGCCCTGTAATACAGTTCTTTCAGCTTTTCCGCGTCACCTCGGGCATCGAGTTCGGAGGCCGCTGCCATAACCGGTGACAACAATAATTCTGGGACACGCCGCGCCTTCATGCCAGCGGTACTGGCAATGTTGTACCAGGCCACCGGCGTCATGCCGACAAGCCACCCCAGGTATACCTTCTCAATCTGACACTGAAAAACAAAGGCGACGTGCGTCACGTAGAGGCGCCAACTGAAAGTGAAGACCTCCTTCATCTCCTCTCGATCGAAGAGGAACGGGTTTATGGAGATGTTAGGCAGCAGCTTGTGCACGAATCCCACCAGCAGCCCCAGGCCCAGCAGCGCTCCGGCCAAGTTCGCGTAAACCAAGCCGCGCAAATGCCAGCCTAAGCTTAAGAAAAGAACCGTGAAAACCGCATTCGCAACCACATTGACAAACCCAAGCACGCTGCCTAGGTCCATCCGCTGCAGGCCTAACACGATTGAAGAGAACGGCGCCGCAAGAATGTTGATCCCCGTGATCAGGATGATTACAAGCCACACGTGGCGCAGTTCGTGATAAGGTATCGATATATTTCGAAAAAGTCCCGGTAGTAACCGACCGCTGGCAGCCCAGAGGGCAGACATCACGAAGAGGCAAACAAGGAGGTAGAACATCAACCCGGTGTCCAGCAATCGTTTCAGCGTGGCGAAGTCACCCTTAGCGTAGTGCTCCGCCACGTGTTTCGTGAGCGTGGCAGCCATTCCCAGATCCGTCAACGCGGTGAAGCCGATGACTGCAAACAAAACCGCATATACCCCGTAATCGCTAATCCCAACTTTCCCCAGAATGAAAGGAATGAGCAGGAATGGAATGGGAAACACAACGATGTTCTGAAGCAGCGAGAAAAGCGCATTACGAAGCACTTTGGCGCTTACGGGTTTCTGTTCGGGCGCAAAGACTCTGCTCAGGAATCCCAAGGTTACCTCAATCGGAAAAGCATGTTCTCAGGTTAAGCAAACAAAGCCCTCTCCAGCGATATAGCCGTTGTGACTCCCGTAAGGGAGGGGCCCGTAGGGTGGAGGTGGAAGCGGCGTTAACCTTGCCGCCATGAAACATGATCGCCGCTCCCACCCTCACAACAACGGGCGCCTTCACGCGGTCGCGGTGTGGGCCCCTATTCCCGTTCGCTGTCGTGCTCGACCCGTTTGTACACACCCACCCCTGAGGGGTGAAATTTCCTTACTGCCTGCAAAATCTTTCCGGACTTCTAACTCCGCCTCCGCCAACGCATTCAGCGCCTCCGACACTACTTTCCCCACCGGACCCCGTCTCTTATCGGCGAATTGGGGAGCCAGAGAGAACCCTGACGAAATCACGGATGTTGTCGGCTGGCTGGTCGGCTAATCCACGGAACGGGTGAATCCTCGGACGTATCCGGTTTCGCAACGCCAGTGCTTGGATATATGCCGAGTACAGCAGGAAACGGCTTGTGTCGAAAGGATGATAGCGCCGGATTTGCTGCCTTTTCCGGATGATATCCAACCTACTCAGGTTGTACTTGAACAGGCCTGAATTCTCTCGGAAGAGTTGGGCCCACATAGCATCATAGTTGAATTTCATCCCGCCGTAGAAATCCGGGAACTTGTCCATTGCGACCAAGATGGTATCGGGAGTCAGATTAAGGCCTATGGGGATCTCGGGGAAAAGGGTCGGATGAATCTTGTAGTCGCCGTATTCCTGGATAAATTTATCGAAATACTCATGCCGATCCGGCCTCCCAATGATTCCGGCATTAGATTTCTCCGACTGCCCCGCGACCGAAACGCAATAGCCCAAATCGATGGCCGTCTTAGCGAAAACAGGCACTGCCATTGACATGAAAACGTCGGGCTGAGTGGAATGGAACACTCTTCCGGTCCTTTCTCGAATGGAGTCAGGAATGCGCTTAGCAACGGCTGAGTGATACATACACGGGATAAGGGACAGTCTATAGCCTCCCCCCCTGGGGACCACCGCCCTGGCCAAATCCTCCAGATTAACCTGCGAGGCTTGAGTTGTGGGGGGTACATAGAAGACACGAGCTGGCTGGCCATCCATGGGCCAATTGTAGACAGGTCTCGGCCAACTAAAGACAAGGCCATGTGTCCCCAGGATGGACGCTTCCAATTTGTCGAGGGCGCCGGGGACGATCGCGTCGTCGTCCCCGATGAACATGACATAATCGCCTGCCGCGTGCAGGAGAGCGAAATCCCAATTGTCACGCATGGACAGGCGTCGACCGGGGTTGATCAATCGTATTCGCGGGTCCGAAAAGCTCTTCACGATCTGTGCTGTATTGTCCTGGCTGAAATTATCACTAACAATGACCTCGAAATTCCGGCTGGTCTGGTCGAGCGCCGTTCTGAGTGTATACGGCAGCGTCTCGACGTGTTCCCGCGTGGGGATGATGACTGACAACAGCGGATTATCACGGCTGCTCATCTCTGGCTACGCCCCCCATCAATGACAGACTTTCCGCGGCGGCTTGCCCGAGGCCCGTCGTGTCCAATAGGCGAAATGTGACGCTTTACGCTCAAAACTATTGCCGGGGTCAGGCAAATTATAATTTGGTTCAAGCCCAGCTAAGATCCTCCCTCCGTGAATTAGACCGAAATGTTCGAATAATCGTGCGGCAAACCCAAACTATTTTAGCAGGATTTCGCCCCAGAGCTGCTTGTCCAAACAGGGAGACATTGTGCGCCCTCTTGCCCCGAAAGGCCAGTTGTTATCAAAGCAAATCCGGAGCTCCTTGCCGATCGAGGTTGCTACAGGTTTACCGGCATGCGCTGCTAAGCCCGCCTCTCAGCAGGTGGGCGCGGGTGCGCGTTGGGATTACAATGGAAACCCTTGGCATTACCCTGACCTCCCATACTAAGGCAAAGAAGCAATCCCTCCCTCTGCCTAAACGAGCGGGGAGGTGCCCGCTGGCGCCGGCTTCTGGAAAGTCAGCCGGCGCAGTGTCTCCCGTAGCTCACCACCCATCAATCGATAAGCTGCCGCCACAAACGCGACGGAAGCAAAGGCGTAGCCCAAGGCTAACGACAGAATCGAAAAGGACCCAACTAATATAACAATAGCCCAGGCCCCACCGTAGGTCAAGCCTGCTAGTACAAAGACCTTGAATACCTGGAGGTACCATTTCCAGACAGGTATACCCAGACATTCAGAGCACGTGCGCGGCACCATATAGGCATAGGCGAAAAGGTGGTAGAAGATCCAGGAGAATCCAGCCCCGGCGATCCCGAATCGGTACACGAGCAAAAGGGTCACGGGCAAGACCGCGAACAGCGCATAGCAGTTTGAACGGGCCGCGATTTCAGGCTTGCCCACCGCCAGCGAAAAGACATAGGGGATATTTATTGTTCCATTCATGCAAAAACCAACACACAAGAATGTGACCGGCCAAAGGAGCATTCGCGCTGCTTGCGCATTCAGCACGAAAGTGAAGAGAGGGCGAGTTGCAAACGGAATGGCCGCGAACATAGGTACGATCGCGTAGCACAGAAGATCTTGCAACTTCTTATACTGGCGCATGAGCCCATCACGGTCGCCCTGCTTGTACAAAGCGGAAAAAGAAGGGAATACTGCCTGGGAAACCGAGGCTGTCACCAGCATCCCCCGCGACACGGCGGTGTAAGCCAAGCTGTAGTATCCAAAAACGCCGAGCGATAGAAGCTTACTCACTATGGCCTTGTCGGATTGCGTGTGAATCATAGAAAAGACCGTGATCCCAGCCAGCCTGAACGAATACCCGGCATTCCGGTCGATCACCGAAGTCGAAATCCTGGGGATAAATGCCTTGCCGCCGAAAAAATGAGCGCAGACGCCTAAGTAGATGACAAGGCCCAAAAGATAGCAACTGGCCATCCAGAGGGTAACCTGAATCAAGCCCCCACCCCGGAGGAGGACAATGATGGCGCCGAATTGCTGAAAGGCACTGGCCCCCACGTCGATGAGATTAGTGAATTCCATGCGCTGAATACCCCGGAGAATGCTGGTACAGAAAGAGCGAGGCAGCGTCAGGAGCGATGCCATTCCGAGCACACGCAGAATCAGCGTGGCGGTCAAGGGACTGAGAGTATCCAGGTTGATCCACTTGGTGACAAGCCAGGGGGCAGACGCGTAAAGCGTCACTGCGGCCAGGATATAGAGGCCCCAATAGAAGAATGAGGCGGTTTGAAGCAGGTGCTTTACATAAGTTGGATCTTCTTCGTGAAAAGCCGCCACCTCCCGCACGGTGGTTTCATTTATTCCCAGAGCCAAGATTGCAGTGAGGAGCCCGTTGAGCGTGAAGGTGAAATAGATTATCCCGAGGGCATCCTGACCCAACTGCTTGAAAATAAACTTCACGGCTACGAACCCCAGGATGACAAGCAGGCCCTGGCCGACCAAATTATAAAGAATATTCTTTGAAAGCCGTGACATCCGACCTCAAAACCCGAAAGAGAGTCTACCACGGGGGGCACAAAAAGGATCTACCACAGAGCGCGCAGAGACCACAGAAAGAAATACCCAGAGTCACTTCTCCGTGACCTCTGTGGTCGCTGTGGTGAAACCGTTCTTGGGTTGCGGCCAACAGGAGCGCTGTGTTAAAGGTTCTTAAACCCGTACCCCTCTCTATGCAACTTGGCCGCTTCCACAAATAATGCGAGCTGACAGAGAGAAAAGCCGAAGCGGTCATTTGCGGCGTAAGTACGCGTCCGGCCAATAGGTGATCCCTGAACGGGTAGGCTCCGGGTCGATTTCAAATTCAGAATGCGAAGCCAGGAATTCGTGGACCGCGGCCCTGGGGTTATCTCGCGTCCATTCTGCCTTCCCACCCGGCACATCGAAAAGGTCCTCCATGATGCCGTCGGCGGCCACGATATAGCTCCCGGAGGTCACGAGCGGACCGTAAAGCTCGAGCTCTTTCCGAACATGCTCTCGGGCGTGGTTTGAATCCAGAACGACCATCACCTTTTCGTTCGGAGAAATCAGGTTCCGGACCTCTTCAATTGTTTCAGGCGCAATGGAGCTACGCTCGATCAAGGTTATCCGCCTCTTGAGCGGGTGCTCTTCGATTGCCTTACGGTTATGCGGCCTGATTTCAATGTCAATGGATATCACACGACCATGTCCCAAGATTTCAAATAGACTCGCATAGAACACGCTGGATCCACCGTGCGCAATCCCGGTTTCAATGATGACATGCGGCTGAACCTTATGGATTAGCTCCTGCACCATGAGCAAGTCCTCAGGCAATTGAATGACGGGTCGCCCCATCCAGGAGAAGTTGTAAGAGTATTTCGCGGCCCAGCCGGTCTTTATCCACAATCGGGAAATAGCTTGGAATGCTTCGGGGGTATAAAGGGGGAAAGTGGATAATTCATTGTCAGCGTACGTGACGGATAGAGTCTGGCTCATCATATCAACGGTCAGGTTACGAATTCTCTTCACCGGCCCTCCTTTACAGCGAGACGATGGGGATATCAAGTGACATTTGCGATAGTATCGACCGGTTCTCTTCCAGGTAATTGGGATTCATGTTTACGATTCCGGCGATGCGACTTCCTTGCTCCCGGAGGTAGCTGGGTGACACGATCTGATGCCCAGTCCCGGGAACATATTTCCCGTGCTTGGCAGGATTAATATCGATGAGGAAACGAACGCGACGATTCTGAGGGTCAATCGTATTCACTAAAGTTGTTCCTTTGCCTGCCGCCCCCCATATCGCGCAGCCTCCTGCCTTGTTGTAAAGGTCGACTTTTTCTTCGCACGCTTCCATTCGTTGCTTCAGTCGCGCTAGGAAGGACTGGATCTTTGACCACAGATCAGGAACACCCCGTGGCATTGCTGGCTCGGCGATTCTATTGGCCAAAGCAGGCCTTGCCTCCACGCAAATGTATTGCCCGTCGAACGCCGAGGGTGCTTCCAGGACCTGAAATCCTGCCTGTTCGAATGCCCAGGTAAGATTCTCCGCCGTGAGATATGAGCAATGCTCATAAAAGAAATCCCAGAATGTCACTGTATCGAGGATCCAGGGTAGCGCGGGAGTCTCAAAGTATACAAATGAGTTCATCCGGTTTCCGATTGCCTGGCGGACGGCACGCAGCATATCCAAAGGAGATTGCACATGCTCGATGACATGACGGCAACAGACAAAATCAGGGGCAAATTGGTTCTGCTGTGAATCATAAAATGTACGGATAAAGCGCACTGCCCCTTGCTCAGCGGTGTCAGGGCCGACGTAGCTGGGATCGAATCCAATGCCTCGGTTTCTTCCGTTTTTGCAAAGCAGTCGGAGGAATTCCCCCTTACCGCAGCCCACCTCGATGACCACCTTACCCTCAAGACAGTATTTGGTAAGGAGAGACTCCGCCAACTCTGTGAGGTAACGCTTGAAATAGGGAGAGCAGCTCTGGGTGTTGTCATAGGCGGCAGAGTATCGGAGGTTGCCCGGGTCGAATGCTGCGTTAGAGACAAAACCGCACGTTCTACAGAACGCCAGCAGGAGATCTCCACGAGTAAATTGGCGCGCTTCCTCGGCGCTTGCACACGCCATATTCTGGTGGACAGGCACGTTCCTGCGTTGGAAGAAGACCTCTGGGGAAGGGCTCGCACAAAGTGGGCAAAAGCGCTTTATCATGTCCCTTGTATTGTTGATCTCCACCATTCACATGTGTTTGCCAAGCCCTCCTTGAGGGATAGGGAAGGCTTCCACCCAACCTCACTTGCCAGCCTTCGAACGTCCGCCAACAACACCAGCGGTTCCTGAGGATCGGTGGGCAAAGCTCCAAATACAAGATTCTCTTCCCTTTGCAGATGTTGCGCAATGGTTTGAACAATCGTCCGCACCTTTGTCGGTTGCCCCGAGCCGATATTCACCGGACCGGAAAGGTCACATTTCGCTACCGCCCACACAGCAGATGCCGCGTCCTCCACATGGAGGAAATCTCGGATCTGTTCCCCACTGGTGCATTTGGCTACCTCCCCTTTTAGCAGGGTCAGGACCACGTAGGGGATCAATCGGTCCTTAGCCTCTGTGGGCCCGTAGAGGTGGAAGAAGCGCGTCCAGGCAAAACCCATTCCCGCCTGGGCGCAAAAAGCTTGCAGGATCTCCCGCGTCGCATTCTTACATATGCCATACAAGGAACGGGGCTTCAAGGGCGTCACCTTCTCCGAGAAGAATCCATAATCCCAGTCATATTCTGCACAGGTTCCGGCGCCCACGAATCGGGAACAGCCTGCCTCGCTAAGCGCTCGCGCCAAGGAAAGACTCATCCCCACACAATCCAGATTCTCACCTGCCTGCCAGTACTTGCCCGGCTCCACATACCAAGCGAGGTGTATGGCGTTTTCAGGTCGAGTCTCACTGACCAACCTTCGCACCGCGTCGCCATCACTCAAATCGCAATGAACCAGAGAAACGGAACCCAGGCAGTCGATTAGGCGCGCAGGAGATTCTCCCGGTCTGAGCACAGCTACAACGGCATGCCCGTCCTGGAGAACTTTTCGGACCACTTGGGATCCGATGAATCCACCAGCTCCAGTAATGAGAACCCTCATCGGCCCATCCGGCTAAAAGTTTTTGACTTCCCACTTGTAGGGAATGGTGTCACTGGAGGGGTCAAGACGCGTGGTCCTGGAAGGGTCGTGTGTGTGGGTAGCGCAGTTTGCCACAATAGCATACGGTGCACTCATCCCCTTCATACCATTCCAAACTTGGGGAGGAATGACGACCAGGGAATAATTGTCCGGCCCCAGAAAAACCTCCATAAGCTCATTTCGGGTCGGGGAGTTCGCTCGATCATCATACAGGACGAGCTTGATTCGCCCCTCGATGCAGGCGTAGTTCAGGGTCATTTCCCGATGTTTGTGCCAGCCTTTGATTACCCCGGGATAAATCGTCGCAAAGTAAATCTCTCCGAACTGCCGGAAGTGTGCATCCGTGCACTTCAACATATGAAAAATGGTCCCGCGCTCATCGGGGATACGCTTTAAAGGCACAACCCGTACTCCCTCAATCATGGTAGCCCCCTTACTGAAAGCTTCCGGCCGGCCGACAGCTCCGGCTCCGCTGTCCACTCTAGACGATGCGGACTTCCGGAATCGGGATGATGAAATGGCCACCCCGCTGCCGGTATTCCGCCTGTTGCGCCAGAATTTCGTCAGCGAAATTCCAGGTCAGCAGAAGCGTGTAATCCGGCATTGCCTCCAGGAGCTTCTGCGGCGGACAGATGGGAAGATGGACGCCAGGCATGTATCGCCCCTGCTTGTAGGGACTTCGATCGACCACGAAATCCAACCATTCCTGACCAATGCCGCAGTAATTCAGGAGCGTGCTGCCCTTGGCGGCTGCGCCGTATGCGGCCACTCGGGCCGCCTTGCCCTTCAAATCCGTGAGAAGACGGCAAAGCGAGCCCTTGAC
>Ga0208692_1000821_pt1 | contig 20158 bp, 12 predicted proteins | sample June2015DPH_20_1_3_FD_184721 | JGI IMG/M metagenome (GOLD analysis project Ga0208692, IMG submission 184721) | Peatland microbial communities from SPRUCE experiment site at the Marcell Experimental Forest, Minnesota, USA - June2015DPH_20_100... | ecosystem: Environmental > Terrestrial > Soil >...
TTTCAGCGGCCAAGGAATCAAGGGTTTCTGCACGCAAAACGGAAAAATCCTCATCACGTTCGAAACCAAATTTGCTGTAGAAGTCAATCAGGTTTGGATAAGCGTAAAGCCCAATGGTTTTGACGCCTTTGCTTTGCAAATAGTTTACTGCGTGCTTTACAAGTAGGCTTCCTACACTCTTGTTTCGATATTTTTCTTTAACTATTAAGTTGCCAAACCAGCCTACTTTGCCGAAGCTGATGCTTGTAGCTATGCCTAAGCGTTCCGAACCCTGAAAAACAACAAAACAGCCCTCTGGTTCAAGCGAAGATAGAAACTCAAAATCTTCTGTTGCCATGTTCCAGTTCATAGTGTTGGCTAGTATAGTTGCAAAAGGAAAATCATCAAAGCTCATTGGCTTCACTTGAAACATAAAAAATACACTGTTATCTCTAGGAATTAAGCGTTTGAACCTAAGTAAAAGTTTTTTCCACTATCTATAATAACTGTAGCTAGGTTTTCATTTTCTAAGATACAAATGACAAATAGCCACAATGTTGAGTTAACTTCAGTCTCAGCTCTAACCGCTGGTGGATCAAGCTTTACGGTTAGTTACCTCGCAGGCAGGTAAAAAGTAGACTATTGGCCAGCAGAAATAGCTGCTGAAAGAGCCTCAGAACTCTTCTGAATTTCCTTTGTTACACTTGAGAGCAGTTTTATGCGGTTCTCTAATTTGCGTTTTTGCATGCTTGTTAAACTCTTGAATTTTGGCATGATATCTCCGACAACTGCCATCATAATGTCACGGTTTTTTTCTTCGCTTAAGTCTTTGAGCTCGAGATGGCCGTCTTCAAACTGTAATACCAAGTGTCCTGTTGGATCAACATGCGCCTGAACTACATCTCCAACTTGAGCTGGAAGTGCTAATTGATTTACAGCTATTGAGGAAGCTAGGGGTTGCATGAGTTTAAAGAGGGATGAGAAAAATTGAGCTACCAGTATTTTTTCTTCAGAGCTGAGTTCGCTTATTTGGCCAATGTCGTCTGCTGTGCTTTTTAGGGATTCAACAAGTTCTTGGATTGTCACCTGCTTTTTCTTCTCAGATTGTTTGAGTTCTTGTGAAGCGAAGAGTTCTGCAGGCTCTTCCTTAACTGCCACTTCTTGAGTCAATGTTGATCGAATGGTGATAGCGTTTTCTAGGCAGAAAAGTGCTTGTATGTCTCAGAGTTTATGCACAGAAATTTTAGGCCCTTTCCTGCAATGTGGAAGCAGGCATGAATATACATGTACGGCATATATCAAGTAGTAATACATAATACTTATCTATCTGATTCCGAAACCAATTAACACCGCAGAGGCGGCGCCGAATGAGTTATGGACACCAAGGACTTAAAGAAAAAACTGACGCAAGTAGAGTTCAAGAGTTTTCATCTCTTAAAGAAGACAAATTCAAGGTAACAGTATCCTTAGATAAAGAGCGCCCCATGTCCAAATCGCCTCTATATGACAAATATAACATTCAAAAATACGACTTACACCCCAACTACAGCTTCGCCCACTTAGATGATATGATACCGAAAAACACGCCTGAATACATTGACCATGGACAACACTATGTTGAACGCATCGTGCGTGCAATGTATTATTTTAAGCAATGCAGCTTAATCGGACCATCAGGAACAGGCAAAACCCACATCGTTTACCTAGTTGCAGAACTCACAGGCTTGCCAATTTGGGAAGTCAACTGCGGCTTATCAACATCTTCATTTGACCTTATCGGACGATTCATCGGTTTAGGAAAAGAAAACTGGGTAGATGGACTGCTAACCCAATGGCTAAGAAAAGGCGGCATCATGTACCTCGACGAAGCCAACATGATGAAACAGGACGTTGCCACCAGATTAAACCCAGTTTTGGATACTCGAGGCCACCTAGTGCTAAACGAAAAAGACAGCGAAGTAATCGAGCGCCATAAGTACGGATACCTGATCATTAGCATGAACCCTGCGACAGCTGAATTCTCAGGAACAAAACCGTTAAACGCTGCCATGAGACGACGCATGGCTGTCTGGATAAACTTTGATTTCTTAAGCGTCGGAGAAACCATCTCACCACATGAGGTGGAGATGCTGCGTAAAAGAACAAAGATTGATCAGGATATGGCTTATAAAATCATTCAGGCAGGCGCCGAGTTAAGAAGACAATACAAAGCAGGCGACTTGCCTTATGGGCCCTCTTTAGGTGACTTAATCAATTGGGCTACTTTGGTGAATGATGGAAATACTCCTTTAGAAGCAGCTGAGGAAACGATAATCGGGTTAACCAGCGATAACGTTGAAGTTCAAGCTGACGTGAGGAGAATAATCGAGGCAGTTTTCAACAAAACGCAATAATTTGGAGTTATAACATCTTGGGATTTCTTGATTATGCCTGGATGGTTTCTTTACAGAAAGATGACACTAAAGTGAAAATGCTTCAAGATGAAGCCTTAGCCCAGCCTACTTTAGAATTGGATAATTTTGGGTTCACAATTAAACTTCCTACGGCTCATTTCTTGCAAGATGAGCAAATTTCTTTTTTGGGTCACAAGTTTCCTTCAAGTGCTTCTGGTAAATCTAAACTTGGACGATTGTTTAGGGCATCTGTTTTTCATTTGTCTACGCATACGTTGGCTCCGTTTTCTAAGGAGAAATTTGCTCCTAGAAATTCAGATCCAATCACTGAAGCATTCGCCAGGTCTCTAATCAGCGACATTTACGTTAACGCTTATCTTCAAGAACGCTACCCGGAAAGGCTAGTGGACATTGCCTACGCAAACGCGCTGGCTTACCAAAAAATAAAATCTTCCGAAAGAATTTTTACTTCTTCCACAAGGCTGATGGCGGCTTTGCTCACGAAACTCAATGTAGGCTTAATCAAAGGTTCCCTATATTCAGAGCAAATACAAACGGTAAACCAGTTGGTCAAAGACTTAATGGCTCTCAAAGGAGCATTCATTGCTTCGATTTCAGACCAAAAAGTCAAACATGAAGAATTAATAGAGGAAAAAATTGAAAGCATAAAGCACTCCCTTGAGCCTTTTGGTCCGTTTTTGGAAGCGCCATCTCTGCGGCACACTGAAAGCATAGGGCGATGCAGCATTTACACTGAAGCAGAAACAACTGGAAGCATTGATTTCGAAAGCATATTCAGGCGTTCCCTTGAAACGTTAGGCGGCACAGTTCCTTCCGTAGATAACATGGAAGAATGTTGGAGACCAGAACAAGAAGCAGAAGCCCTGCAAGCATTCAACTCTGACCAGTACCAAAAACAGCGGGAAGAAAAAATACTTGCCAAAATTAACCCATATTCAGCTTCAACTCGGTTTAAGTCGGTGTCCTTTCCAGAAGAAGATTACACTCAATACCTCAGAGCAAGAAGTTTAGTGCAAGGAGCAAGCCGAAGATTACTCGACATCCTAAGGTCAGCGTTTAATTACCTTGATGAAGACCCGAGACAGGAAATGGGACAGCTTGATTTAGCCGCAGTTATCCAGTCCATAGCAAGCAACAAGCCAGCAACCGATGTGTTTTTCCTTGATGAATATCTTAAAACAAGTTTTGCTTGGTCTTTAATTTTTGATGTTAGCAAGAGCATGCAGGTGAAAGGGGAATATGGCAGAGCCTTAGCCATTGCAATGGCTGAAGCAGCTAAAGAGTTAATGACTGACCCAACCTCATGGACGTTCTTCGCATTCAGCGATAGATTCTACATTATTAAAGACAGCACGGAATCTTACTCAAAAAGAGTAAGAGCAAGAATCGGCGGACTTAAATTTGAAGGGCTCACGTACATTCCTGACGCTATCCACCTGGCGGGAAAAATGCTGGCTAAAAGGTTTGAAGAACAGCGCTGCTTAATAGTTATCTCTGATGGTTGGCCATATGGCTATCCCAACATGACAATGGCACTGAAGGAATGTGTTGATGACTTGTTAAAGAAAGGAGTTATAGTTATCGGAATTGGAGTAGAAACAGATAGAGTGGGCAATTTCTTCCAACTGCAAGCTTCTGTTTACACTCAAAAGGATCTCATAAAAAAGTTTGGCGCAGTATATGCTCAGGCGTCCGAAAAAGCACTTGAAACATGACGCAGTTAAGACTTTTTTCGAGTGGTTTTGATCAAAAATAAAATGTGAATTCTGGATTCAGATTTTGAAGTCGTAATTATAAAATATATAATTTATCAGTATTTGATAGCCATACCAAATGGAGAACCAAAATGAACCCCCAGATAGAGCTTGCAATGGAAAATAACGAACTATTGAAAGTGTACGATAAGAACACTGAAGCATGGAAACTCGTAAAGAAAGATCAGACATACACTAAGCAATTATCAACCATTGAAGAGACACTTTCAAGATTTGGACTGCTCAAAAACGAGATTAAAGTCTACTTGCATCTTGCAAGAGCAGGTGAAAAGAAGGCTGGAGAGATAGCCGAAGCAATTTCGCTTCACCGAACTGAAACCTACCGAATCTTAAGGGATTTAGAGAAAAAAGGAATAGTTTTTTCTATTTTCGAGAAACCTCTAAAATTCACAGCTGTTCCCTTGGATAAAGCTATTGATTTGCTTGTAGATGCACAAAAAATAAAGATTAAGCTTTTAGAACAGGAAAAAGCAAGCCTTGTGGAACTTTGGTTATCCATGCCTCAGCCGAAAGTTGCAGACACGAAAAAAGAGCTTTTCCAAATGCTCGAGGGTGAACAGCAAGTACTAATGAAAGCTAATGAACTACTTGAAAGAACCGAAAAAGAATTTCAAATATTCGCTTCAGCTGACTACTTGTCTCAGCTGTACTACAGCGATTTTTCTGACAAGCTGAAGAATCAAGCTGACAAAGTTAATGTTACTTTGGTTACTGATAACTCGTTAAAAAGCGCTTATTTCATGGGGCAACTGCAATGGCTAAGTGAATCACACAGAATTGTTGATGGTCAAAGCTTGCCGTGCTTTATGATTTCTGACAATAAAGAGGTATTAATCGCATTTCATGCAAAAGACGCAGCAAACGATGAAGACGTAAAAAAGAAGGATAAAACAGCCGCCATATGGACAAACTACAGTGCCTTTGTTAAGGTACTGCGAATGCTATTCTCTAAACTGGCGGAAACATAAACCGCTAATTAGCAGATCAGCCGTCTTTGAACTTGACAGAACCTATGAAGCCATTAGAAAGCAGTTTAGCCTAGTTTTTTTTAGTCGCAACTAATCGCAGTGCAATAGTCGCAACTATTGAGCCTGTTTTGGAGATGATTTTTTTGTCCAGACGAAAACTGTAACGATTGTCGAGACAATTAGCCAGCGAAAAGAAGCCTTAAGCATAGAAGAGCGCGTTCATCCTGCCGCAACGCTGCAGGTATTCTGCTAGGTTTTTTACAAACCGAGAAGTATTGGCTGTAGCATTGTGGCGCCATTTCAAATTGTCGTTGTCGCATCTCTTTTAAATGCTCTATTCTAACATCTGGAATTTAATGGGTTATTTAAGCAAAAGTTTCACTGCTTTTTCGGGTGTATCCCAGCTATTCGCTCACGGAAAAGACATCTTTCTTCGGAATTTTATCTTATGCGGTGATTTCCTTTTCAATTGGTTTTGTTTCAGACGCATAAATCAATAAAGATCCTTTGTCTTCTTTCAAGATCATTCTATGTTTTTCCACAAGGGACTGTACGTTCTTGAGACTTTTGTCATCAAGAGACACGTTTATACGAAGTTCAAATTCTTCTTTGAAACGGTTGTTTGGCGTAAGCAACACGCTGCTTATAAACGCGCCTGGTATACACTTACCTATCTCCCTGAAAAGTCGGACTGCCTCGCGCCTTCGCATGACGCTACCACGTAAATTCCTATTTAATAATTCTTAAGCTTAATAGAATTACTCTCAAACTTAAGTGAAAAAGTGCAGGCGGAAGCTTTAGAGCATACATCATTTTTAACAGAGTGCCCATGCCAGAATTGTTTCTGAAACAAATTAATGTAGATACTTCACATAATTAATATAACCTGTAAAATTCGTGTGGTTTCATAACGGGTATTCTACAAAAAAGCGTCTTAACACGATTGATATTATTTTAGTACAAACTAACAATGTATTACAAACTTAGTGTGGGTAATTTTGGTGCGGTCGCCGAGGTTTAAACCCAAACGGGTTCAAGTCCCAACCAAAAACGAACTGAGGTTGAACAAATAAATTTTAAAAAAGCTAATTTTTGCTGTGCACTAGCTCTATTTCGACATGAACGAGTTCGAATCGGCAAGGTCTTGTTATGACAGGGCTGAGATTTGGGAGAAAGCGTATGAAGCAAGCACAATGTTGCCCACAACTCCAGAGACAAAGAGACATATGGCAATCTACAAATTTAAGATGGGCGGCATGCAAGACACGGGCAAAGCAGCGACAGAATTCTACGACTATGCTTTGACGGACGATGAGTTGGATCGAAGCTGTCTTGATGAGTTAGGTACTGCACTTTTGCAAACGGGGGATAATGCTCGTGCAGCTCAAGTATTCTTCCGCATTTTCCAGCGTTTTGCCGACAAGGTAGCACTTGCCCAAGCTGCTGATAGTTTCTTTAGAGTCGGCAATTTTAAAGAAGCGGAGAGATTATTTGCGGAAGCGGGGGAAACCCGAAGCCGAGAATATTATCTCAGCCGGGCGGAGAACTTGCTTCAAAAAGGAGATTTGATGAGAGCAGCGCAATTATTCTTTGAAAACGATGCGTCCGAGAGAGTCGTCGAAATCTCCGAGTTGGTAGAGCGAGAGAAAAAGATTCCACCGAGAGGACAACTGTTAGAGTGGACCGCTGGGTCATATTTCAAGCTTGAGAGATACGGTAAAGCACTTTTAGCCTACAAAACACTTCTCTCAGAACCCGAAAGAGCGGAGGATACCAGAATCTTGCAGCGAATAGCTGAGTGCTTGGATAAGTTGGACGAGAGGTCAGAGGCCTATAAGTACTATCGTGAAGCTCGGTCATACAAAAAGGCTGCAGATCTTGCAAAAGAGCTGGGCCTCCCGCAAGAGGAGATCCTCGCTCTCAAAATCGAAGAAGGGTCTGAAAAGGGTGACTTTGAAGGGGCAGTCAAGCTTGCTGAGGAATTAGGGGACACAAGACTGGTTCACGCGCTTGAGGGTCATCGTTACAAGTACAAGAGAGAATACAGAAATGCCATTTTGGAATTCGTAAAGGCAGAAGAATGGAATGAAGCCTTAGATTCCATTGTGATGGCAAATCTTACCTACGACGAGCAATACATTCAATGGTGTGCTGTCCTGGTCGCTGTAGCGAAGTCTACAAAGTCAATTGACCGGTCCGAGAAGGATCCACTAATGGTGGTCATCAGGCAGATACAAGAGGACCCAATTTGGGAAAAGCATGTGCCGCCCCCTGAAATGGGATTAGTATACGAGAAGTGCGCGTCATTTTCGGAAGCAGCCCTTTATTATGAATCCAAATTTCCCGAACAGTGGGCGCGAGACGGTTGGACCAGAGTGAAATATGCCCATCGGGACTTTTACAATCAAAGACGGGAATTCGAGAAGGCAGGAAGAATTGAGAACGAAATTCGCAACCGAAAGACCACCGAAGAAACTCAACCAACTGAAGGCCAAGTCGACTCGCGTTGATGTTAGTGAGAATCAAAAGCCGAATTGCGGGGAGGTTTAGCGCGCACGAATTTGCGCTCAATAGCGGGAATTCATAAAAGATTAGTAATCAAGACATAACCATATTTTGGAGTTATACAAAATGGCAAGGCTTGTGCCGCCAGTTTCTGCTTCTTCGAAAAGAAGAGCACATCAAACAAAGAGCACGTTTTGTTCTGAAATAGATAGACCTTGTTTTTTCATGCAAATCGAAACTGACGTTAAAGAGTGGCTGTTTGAACTTCAAGACGATGAGAGGTTAGACGTCGCGCTCAAGGCGTTCAGGGCCATTGACCAGCAGATGAAGATTGGCGCGGATGTTCGAGAAGTGGTCGGGCAAGTTCTCAGAGAAATCAGAAACGATTTTGGAAATGTCAAGGATGAGATGAACGGTGCAGTCAGTGACGTTAAGGAAGCCATGGACAAGTCTGTCAAGGATTATCTGAAGAATGTGGTTGACGAAACAAAGGTCGGCAGAGAGGAAACCGAGAAATTCGTGAAACAGAGCATTGAACAACAAGTGTCATACCTGGTTGGGAAGGTTGAGCTTCTTTTGAATCAGGGGAAAAGCTTGGAGGAAATTCAAAAGACCCTGAAAGAGGATACCGAGAAGTTCGTAAAGACCCTGATAACAGTACAAATGGAGATGGTCGTCGATAAGATTGAGACCCTTCTGCAACAAGAAAAAGGCTTAGAACAGGTACAGAAAGAAATGAAGGAAGATACCAAAAAGTTTGTGAAAGAAACTGTTGAAGAGCAAGTAAAAGGCCTTGTGGACAAGGTAGAGCTTCTGCTTAAACAAGGAAAAAGCATCGACGAAATCAAGGTTGAGCTCCAGATGTCTTTGGGCGAAATAAAGAGCGCAACTGGTGATCTAAATGCCGTTTTGCAGAGTTTTAAGATTGGGTCGGTGAAAGGTGAGAAAGCGGAATTAGAACTCATCGGCATGATTAACGAGGCTTTTTTGGCCAACAGAAATGTAACCGTTAAGCCTATCGGGGGTCCGGATGCAACCGACATCATTGTTAAGTTTTCTTATCAGGACTTGGAAATAGGCAGTGTATTAATTGAAAGCAAAGCTGGCGACACATGGAGCAACGATTTCCTTGAACAAACAAAGAAAGACATGAATCGGTACGGCATCGCAACCGCTATACTCTCAGTCAAAAAAACACCAAGAGGAGCAAAAGTCAAAGGCTACACAATCGACGATTCTTTGGGAATAATAATTATCACAACACCCGAAATGGCAGTATCTACACTTGCTATGTTCTATGACCTGTATTTGGCAAATTACAGACTTGGAAAGAAGACTTTCAACTTACAGGCCATAATGGATGACAAGGATATTCTCTGTCACATAAACGACAACATGAATTGCCTGGACGACTGCAAAAAGATCAACGATTGTATCGACAAATCACACAGAGACATTCAACAACATGTAAACGCGATAATGAAAAGACTGAAGGATAACAATGAGAAAATCGCCTTGCTTCTCGCAAAACACGGACAAAATGCGAGTCAAACCACAACCTAGCGCGCATGTGACTTCTTATAAATTAGTTCGCAAAGTATCTGATACTTCTCGACTTGCCTATTTTGTGCGTGTTAACTGCAGCTTGGCCACTAGAAGCATTGCTATAACGCAGAGTTGGGATTTGAACCCAAAAGAGACTGTGTAAAAACTATTTTCAATTTCAGAAAATTGCTAAGTTTATGTCGATTCGGTAGGGTGTCAGGACGTGTTTTTAGATATAAGCAGCAATTTCTAAAACTAAATTTGAGTTTTCACACACTCTGGGGGCGGAACCAAAAAATCACAAACCTGTGAAGTGCGAACTTTTTGTGCCTAAATCTCGGTATTTGTTAATATGCCCCAAAACTCGCTCTTGTCAGTAATTCTTCTCAAAGTATCGCTAAAAATCATTAGTGGCTCAGCCAATTTTGGTCGATTCTTGTCATCATAATCCCAGACCTTAATCCAGCGCATATTTCGCACGTGATCAAAGAAAATCCTGTCACCTTTGAATTTAGGGCAATAATAGTAATCAGTTCGGCTGACCCTGCCAATCCCCAATATCGAATCTAGTCCTGCCATTACTATTACTAAATCGCCTTTTGTCATCTGGTTGCAAAACATCTCAAACTGCCTGTGCCAAGTCCGATCTTCAAAGAAGAATGCCTTCTTTTCATCTTCAGTCTTATCATTCCAGTCCATTTCAACGCCTAACCTGTCAAGACCTATTAGGTTGCTGTCTCTGCCAAATTCCCAGTACTCTCGCCTATCTTCATCCGTTCCACTCCCATAGGACAAATGCATGATATAGAAGTAGTTCTTGTCATCAACGTAGTCCCCAAGTTTCATGTTCTAAGCCCCCAAATCAAGTTGCCCTTAACGCTACTTAAAACTTTATTTAAGCTTGCGCTGAAGAATTGTACAGACTAAAGCGTAATGCCGCGCGCCAGCCCGTTGCTAAATTATTGAAATTGACATTTGCTTGCTTAATCAATTTGTATTTGAGCCAATGAATAGTCTGGTATGGAGAAAAATGAGGGTTCTTGCTCCATTTTGCGCAGTTTGAACTTGGATAACATAGAGGAGGTTGTGTCTGAAGCCTACCATCAGGAAGGCGCAGGCAGACCTCCGAGAAAACCGATTGGCATCTTCAAAGCGTTGATAGTGAAGAGGGTTAAGCAGATTCCAAGCGACAGGGAATTGTACCGACGGCTATGGTATGATCAAGATTTACGAGAGATCTGTGACATTGAAGCTGAACAGAAACCGTATCATCCTTCACAGATGACGAGATTCAGGAATCGCATCGGAATAGAAATGCTTGAGAGAATAATGAACAGCTTGGTCGATGAGCTGCTGAAGGGCGGATTGATTATTGGCAAGACCATAGTGATGGATGCTACTTTCATCAAAGCGTACAGTAAGCGTGATCCTCATGAAAACAGTCGCGGAGGCTCTGATCCCCAGGCTAGAGTGGGCAGGAACGGCAAAACTTTCGAACTTGGCTACAAGCTGCATGTTGCAGTAGACGCGAAAACTGAGCTACCTATAGCAGTCATCGCCGCTTCAGCTAATGATAATGAGAAGAAACATGCTCCTGCACTCCTTGAAAAGGCTTTGAAGGCAACCAAAGGCCGTGTGAAACTGCTTGTTGCCGATTCGCAGTATTCTAGCAGAAACCTGAGGGATCAGGCTCTCGCTCGGGGAGTTAGGGCTGTGATTCCTTTTCCTACAAATCAGCAGCGAGATCAGAAAGGATTGTTGAGGGTGGACAAGTATTTTAGAACTCATGGGCCGATTTATGAGAAGCGGGTTTACAGGTTGCGGTCTGCGGTTGAACGGGTGAATTCTAGGCTGAAGGAGCAGCTGAGTCTGGAGAGGCATAGGGTCAGGGGTCTTGGGCGAATTACCGTGCACGCGCTGCTTTGCATGATTGCTATGCTTCTGAACGCGTTGGCAGCACTTCGACTAAACAGAGTAGACAAAGCCCGATCCATAACCTTACTTGCAAGATGAGCAAAATAAACACAGACAAGCTAATTTAGCAACGCACTGGCGCGCGTGACGCTACTGCGGAAAATTCTTGCCATTAACTGCTTAGCACTCCAGTTTTTCTCTTGTGAGTACTATTTCGTTTTCCAGATACCGTTGATTATAGAGTTTTTTAATTCTGAGAACTTTTTCCAAGCCTTTCGCAGTCTCTTTTTCAGAGATTCTGATTTCTCCTTCAAATAGTCCCAAGATAGCTTGAACTTCCTCTGGAGGATGCATTTCTGGATTAATCACTGCCAAAGTAGTGAACCCTTTGGATTTCAAGTCTGGAAGAAGCCCACTTAACCACTTTCGAGTTATTACTGCATGATGCTGCAATAAGACATCAGATATTATTGTTATGCAAATTCTTCTTTGACCAGTTTGCGTCGGACTTAGACTTCGAAAAGACTTTATCAACGCTATATCGATATCGTTCAAGTTTTCAACACCTTTGAGTTTGAATATGTTGGGCAAATTCTTAGCCATCACATCTGCACGAGGATTGCAAACAAAAAGAGAGAAGTTCAATGGAAATTCTTCTGCAAGGTCAGCAACGTTACCTACTTCTGCTGTAATAAAATACGTTGTCTGACCATTTTTTACACCAGCTTCAAGAAATTTCTTGATAAGTTGCTCTCTTTCATCGCTAGAAGGAGAGGCTAATATTGCTGAATAGTTTTCTGGAATTCCACCAAACAATAAATTATCAAGGTCTGCATAACCAGTTGAAACACGACCTGGAAGAACCGCGCCTGAAACGTTAAATGCTATGGGCTCAGGGTTAAATAACACTTGATGACCGATCCAATCTAAACAAACAATACGAGGTTTAATTTCAATAGTTCCCGTTTTGAAGGATCTAAGAGTAATTTTCAATTCATCCGTTTTAAGTGGATCAAGTCTTTTTCCTTTCATTATCAAATGCATATCTTCAAATTGACAGTAGTCTGGTTTGTCAACCATTTGAAAACCCACAGGAACGAGATTTTCGATTCTAGTAAGCGAGATTGGCTCCTTACCGACATTTACAATTTGAATTTCTAAGGTTACAGTGTTTCCAACTTTTATTTCAATCTCATGTTGAACTAACCTTGCTTGTATGTCTGCATGTTCAAATCTCTCCAAACCAACTGCGCTTTCATCACTTGCAGACATAGTTGCGAAACTTGCTGTCGAAGTCATATCTGGTGCGCGGAAAATCTCGCTAAGTGACAGCGCTAACTCTCTTTCTTCCTGAACCTTTCTTAAAAATTTCAGAGTCTGTTCAATCTTATTTTGGTAATTGGATTTCTCAAAGTATTCAACTGCAACCTGCAAAACATTTTCAGCCATGGAATAATATTTTGCCTGCTTTTCATGATCGCGTTCTCGCTTCGCACTATCCATGAAGACATAGGCATCAAAAAGGCGCTGTGTCGCTTTAGCATAATTTGAAGTTGGTTCAAACCCTGCTTTAAGATAATAGTTTGCCGCAGCCCCCATATATCTAACGGCTTCTTCATACATTGCCATGGTTCGTGTAATTTCAAATTCTGTGCCAGCTTCCAATGCTTTGCAGAAGCTACTATGACCAAGCGCCATGAGACCAGCAGACTCTTTCGACGTGTGCTCATTTGCAAGCTTAAAGAGTTCCGCCGCTTCCTCATACATAATTGGGGAAGCCCTTGCCTCAGCCATCGTCATTTTTTGCCACGCTTGACACAAATAAGTTAGCGGTTTTGCCTCTTTTCCCACTTGTTCTGAATCCGTCAGTGATATTTTCTGGAAAATTGCCGCTGCCTTATCGTATTTGTCAGAACTTGCCATGTAATCTCCTTTCCTATCAAGAAATCGGCCTTCTTCGATTGCAATTCTTCCTCGGCTAAATTCTTCTCGAATATCTGATACGGCTATAAGTCTATTGATTAAGTCTCTTTCGTCAGTCTTGTCAATTCCTTCTATTCTGATGCTTAGAATCCGTTTAGATTCTTGCAAAAATTTTATTGCTTTCTCGAATGCTTCGATTGATTCTTTGCATTTCTCTTTTCTACTTAGATCTTCAGCCTGCTCCAATAGTGACCATGCATAAAAGTTTTGAGAAAGGTACAGCCAAGATTTTGATTGCCTCAGTACCTGGGACGTTTTTTCATAGTGTTGCATTGCAACGTCATATTTTTCGTCATCGTGAGCACGTTTGGCTAATTCGATTTCGCTCCACGCTTTCATGTAATAAGCATAATCAAGATAGAAGTCACTGAACTGGATTATTCTTTGAGAAGCTGCCTTGTAAGCTGCAAATGCATTCTCAAAGTTCTTGGCCGCTTGGTCATAGTTGGTAACGCAATCTAGGTTTTTTGCGATTTTCCAATAAGACTCGGCAACCCGACTTGGCATGTCAACTCTCTTGAAGTCTTCAACCGCGTCAACGTAAACTTCATTAGCTCTTGTTAGATGTGCAGTTTCCGCGGTCAAAAGGTAGCCTTGGTCGAGAGTTCCTCCTAAAGTGTCCTCGTATCCAGCTACACTTGCTACGAACGATGGTACAGAGCGGGAAATGACCCAGTTTCTGCTGTAGCAGACACCTTGCTCCATGTCCGTGATTGCCTCTTTGAGAAGAGCGATTTTACTTTTTTCATCTTTCTCGAGTCTAGACAGATTAGTTTCTATCTCTGCAGCGTAAATCATACCCACGCCTAAAACCCAGAAGTTGGACGGAAAACAATCCTTGGCGATTTTAAGAAGTTCTTTTCTGTAACGTAACGCTTCCATAAACAACTCTGGCTTATAGTCTGTTCTCGGCTCAAGATTCGCGTGATAATAATATGCTTTACTCAAGCCATGCAGAGTAGCAATCATAGCTTCAGGAGAACCTGAGCGAATCGCATACTCTAAACCTTTTTTTCCTAAGTCGATAGCTTTTTTAGAGTAAACGAGTTTCTCCGAGAGGTTTACCGCAAAATCTGACGCTAAAGTAGAGTATGTCTGTGCAGGTAACAGATAAGTTTCAGCAATTAATGAATCATGGCAAACCAAATTGAGAAAACGTACACCATCTTCAGAATATTTAATTATTTCATCGTAAAGTTGTTTTCGTTTGTTTGGATTCGCTTCGCTGGGGACCTTCATGTCGGTAACATCGGCGATCATGTACGACGCAATACCTTTGAAGTAGTTGTCTCGTACAATTGAGGCGTGTTCAAGCATTTCCTTCGCATATTTTAGTGAAATTTCAATGTCATCAGTGAAAAAAAGGTTTGACCAGACGCCTCCCCACCGCGACATTGCCTTGGAATATAGGTTGTCAACCTCTTTTGAAAGCACTATAGCATTTGTAGCATAATTAACCGATTTGTCTGCTATGTTCTTTCTTTCTTCTTCGCTTTCACTAGTAATCGCTATATACCAAGCCTGAACGCTAGCTTGAGAAAACGCTAAAATAAGCTCTTCTTTATCGCCAAGCTTTGACAAAACCAAGATGGCGTCCTCTGCACTATTCATTCCTTCCTTTGCAATTTCACTCTTTTCCTTTCCATTGGAAGCCACGTACAAACGTTCAAAGAGGCATTTGGACAAAAGGTTGGCAGTTTGACCATAAAATAGGTTACTTCCTGTTTTTTTGAAAATCTGGAGGGCTTTTTTTGAGAGAATGTGGCATTTGTCAAGGATTTTGATTTTTTCTGGGGGGTCAGACGCGAGCCAAGATTGTATGTACTCGGCTTTAGCAAGGCAGAACGTACTTCTTCCCTCGTTCTCAGGGGATTGTTCCTGATCAAATAGGGATCCTGCTTTTTCGTATGCATCAACGGATAATCGTCTAAGGCTCCTAAAATCGTCAAAACTTGCAGCTTGCCTAGAGGCTAAATCGTAACAGTAACCAATTTTCTGCCAGTATTCAGCAGGGGAGGAAACAGTAGCTAATCCTGACTGTAAGGTTTGTTCATAGGATTTTGCGGCCTCAACCCATTTATACTCCATTTCCTCACGGCTGATATCCATAATATGACCTACCACTGACAACTTGAAATTGCAGTCATAACTTAATCTATAGTAAGTCGCACAAATAAATTGTTTTTTAAATGAACTGATTTAAAGAGGACAAGCTTTACGGTTGCTAAATCTTGAGTGCGCATGGTTGTTCCTAAAATGGTTAAAACTGGTTTTAAGTCCGATTTTTGGGCTAGGGTCGATTTTCGAGGCATGGGGTGTGAATGGAAACTAGGAACTGCCTGGTAGGGTGAAATGAGAATAAATACCATTTTTGACCAATTTCGGAACAGGCATGCGCGTGCTATTCTTTAGTGCTTCAAGAGCTCATGATATTCGTTGACTTTGCGAGCATACTCCGCGTTGATCAGGTTTCTAAGTTCCACGTATACATCCAGATTTATTTCATGAACAGATTTGACGTCGGAATTTCCAAGCAGGCTCCCGAGTTTGCGGATTTTTTGCTGCCACAAATCATTGATTTGAGATGAAAACATAAAAGGGTATGTTGCCATTATATCATCAACTTTTTTTCTCTCGTCAAATTCCAGCCAAAAACCTATCTTATCATCGCTTGAGGAAGTGAATTTGTTTAGTAACGTGTACAAGGGACCATAAGCTTTTTCCAATTCGTTTCTAGCATCTTCGATTTTATGCCATTTTGCTTCCATAGAAGCTCGCATGAACGTTGAATAACCTTCAACTGCGGCGAAAGAGGCAAGGGCAAACGTGAGAAGCACAGTAATCTTATCCATAAAACTCAATTGGGACAAAACAGGAATATACATAGCAAAAATCTGAGGCGAGTAAAGAGCAAAGATCAAAACAATTAATCCCAAAAGTGGAAGGTAAATAGCAATTCGTTGAAACTGCAAACTGTTTCCCCAATACTATTTGTTTTCACACGCTTATAATCATAAAGCCTCCCCTGGATAAAATCACGTTTCAGAATGTATCAGGGTCTTGTGACACCCTAAGCACCAATGCGCCAGCCTTAACAAAGCGTTTTTTCCAATACTTAACATCGCTTTTGGTAACATTAGCCACTCTTGCAGCTTCAACAGCAACCCCATCGGCAACCAAAACTCCAAAAAAGTCCAAGCTGCCTAAGGCAACGGCTGCGGTAACACATTAAGTTCAAAATCTCCATTGAACCGTTGAACTGGACTTTTTGAACCTGTTTAACTGAGCGTTTGCGACCAACCAAAAAAATGCCGCACCGAAGCTTTTTACTTCAACTTAGCGCGCAGGCGGCACCACAACAAGAGGACTTCAAGTGGAAAAAATGAGAGGCGTCAGCATCAACAACAACCTTGTGCCCTACACGATAGACAAAACTGGAATCGAAATCTACCCAACTATGACTCTCTTTAGAGAAAGGTTAACCTGAAAAAAATCAATTTGCAGTACTTTTCCATTTCACCCATTAAAAGTAGCTGCAGCAGAAAAATTTTTGCCATAACTGCTTAGCACTCCAGTTTTTCTCTTGTGAGTGCTATTTCGTTTTCCAGATACCGTTGATTGTAAAGTTTTCTAATTCGCAGAACCTTCTCCAAACCCTTTTCTGTTTCCTTTTCAGAGATTCTGATCTCTCCATCGAATAGCCCAAGTATAGCTTGAACTTCTTCGGGAGGATGCATTTCGGGGTTGATCACCGCTAAGGTAGTGAAACCTTTTGACTTTAGGTCTGGAATGAGCCCGCTTAGCCACTTCCGAGTTATGACTGCGTGATGCTGCAGCAATACATCTGATATTATTGTTATGCAAAATCTCTTAGGTCCTGTCTGAGAAGCCGGCATGTTGCGAAATGACTTTACAAGCGCTATGTCGAGGTCTGTTACACAGTCCACTCCTTTAAGCTTAAACACATTGGGCAGGCTCTCGATCATCCCTTCTGAGCGAGGATTACAGACAAAAAGATTGAAATTCGATTGGAAACCCTTTGCCAAATCTGCAACATCCCCTACCTCCGAGGCAATGTAATAAGTCGTTTGACCGTTCTTTGTACCTACATCAAGAAATCTCTTGATTAGTTGTTCTCTTTCATTACATGATGGCGAAGTCAGTATGACTGCATAGTTCTCTGGTAATCCGCCAAACAGCAGATTATCCAAGTCTGCAAATCCTGTGGAGATGCGACCTGGAAGAGCAGCGCCTGAAATATTGTATGCCAAAGGTTCCGGACTGCAAATTATCTGCTGCCCAGCCCAGTCAATGCATACAATACGGGGTTTAACCTCAATTGAACCTTGCTTGAACGGTCTTAAAGCAATTTTTATTTCTTCAGTCTTCAAAGGGTTAAGTCTCTTTCCGTTAATATTGATGTGGGCATTCTCCAATTTGCAGTAGTCAGGTTTGTCCACCAACTGAAATCCCGCTGGAATAACGTTCTCAATCTTGGTAAGCGAAGCGGGTTCTTTTCCGACGTTAACGATTTGGATTTCAATTGTTACGGTGTCTCCGACTTTGATGTCGGTTTCGTGTTGAACGAGCTTGGCCTGTATGTCTGCGCTCTCGAATCTTTCTAAGCCTACTGCTTTCTCGCTGGAGCTTATTGTTGAAAAGGTCGCGGTTGAAGTGGTGATAGCGGGAGCTTGAAAGATTTCGCCCAATGACAAAGTCAACTCTCTTTTCTCTTTGACTTTCCTTAGAAACCGCTGAACCTGATCGGTTTTGTCATGATATCCTGCCTTAATGAAATATTCAGCTGCGACTTCCAACACTTTTTCTGCCATTGAATAAAACCGCGCCTGTTTTGCAGGGTCTCGATCACGCTTTGCACTTTCCATGAAAACATACGCGTCGAAGAGGCGCTGTGTTGCCTTGGCATAGTCTGAGGTTGTCTCGAATCCCGCTTTGAGGTAGTAGTTTGCGGCGGCATCCATGTGTCTTGTGGCTTTCTCGTACGTTTCCATGGTTTGGGTGGTTTCAAATTCTGTTCCGGCTTCCAGTGCTTTACAAAAGCTGCTGTGTCCTAGCGCCATTAGGCTTGCGGATTCTTTGGATGAGTGTTGATTCGCTTGGCTGAATAGTTCTGCTGCTTCTTTGTACATTGTGGGGTTGCTTGTTGCTTCGGCCATGGTCATTTTTTGCCATGCTTGGCAGAGATAAACTAGGGGTTTGGCTTCTTTTGCGGCTTCTCCAGTTTCAACTATTGATATTTTTTGGAAAATGGTGGCTGCCTTGTTGTATTTCTCAGAGCTTGCGATGTGGTCGCCTTGTTTGTCTAGGTCTTTGGCTTCTTCGATGGCGATTCTTCCACAACTGTATTCGTTTCTTGTGTCTGTTACTTCGATTAGTCTTTCAACCAAGTCTTTTTCGTCTTTCTTTTCTATTCCTTCCAGTTTGAGGCTGAGAATTCGTTTTGATTCTTGCAGGAATTTTATTGCTTCTTGGAAGGCTTCGATTGATTCTTTGCTGTTTTCTTTTCTGCTCAGGTCTTCTGCTTGTTCTAGGAGTGACCATGCGTAGAAGTTTTGGGATAGGTACATCCAAGATTTAGATTGTCTGAGCAGTTGAGAGGATTTTTCGTAGTGATTCATGGCAGTTTCGTATTTCTCATCGTTATGTGCGCGCTTGGCCATTTCAATTTCGCTCCAAGCCTTCATGTAGGATGCATAGTCGAGGAAGAAATCGTTGAACTCGTGAATTTTTGTGGCGGCTGCCTTGTAGCCGGCGAAGGCATTTTCGAAGTTTTCTGCGGCTTCTTGGTAATCGCTACTGACATCAAAGTTACTCGCGATTTTCCAGTAGGATTCAGCAACGCGGCTTGGCAAACCCACTTCTTTATACTTGCCAGCTGCGTCAGTGTAAGCTTTGTTGGCTTTGGTTAGGCTCTCTTTCTCGTGAGTTTGCAGGTAGCGTTCGGTTAGCATTCCCCCTAATGTGTTTTCGTAGTTTGCTGCAACCGCTACAAGTGATGGGACAAAACATGTTGTGAGCCATTTGTTGCTGTAGGATACCCCGCTTTCTATGTCGTGGAGAGCGTCTTTTAGAAGGGCGGTCTTGGTATTCTCGTTTTCTTCTAGTCCAGCCAAATCTGCTTCGATTTGTGCGGCATAAACTAAGCCGTTGCCTATTAACCAAAAGTTGTTTGCAAACGACTGTTCGGCAATTTTGTCGCATTCTTTCCTATTGGTTAAAGCCTTTCTTAGTAGTTGAATTTTTTCGTTTTTTTCTGTTTCGAGTTTTGCGTTATAATGATACGCTTTGCTTAAAGCGTGCAGGGCGTCAAATATCGCATCGACGGAACCTGAACGAACAGCGTACTCTAGCCCTTTTTCTCCGTTTCTCACTGCTTGCTTGGAAAAGTTTAGTTTTTCCGCTTGGTTGACTGAGGGTTCTTTTGAAAGAGAAGAGTAGGCTTCTACATAAAATAAATATGCTTCTGCTATGTTGGAAATTTGGCATACCGATTGAAAATGCCGAATGGCTGCTTCGGAATACTCGATGATCTCGTTGCATATCTGTCTTGTCTTATCTGTGTCTTCCTCATTAAAAACCCTCCAATTATTAATGTAAGCGACTAGATAGCAGGCTATACCTTTAAAATAATTATCTCCAGTGATGGATACTTTCTGATACATTTCTTTTGTGTATTCCAAGGAATCCTCAAGTTTTTCTCCGAAGTAAAAAGTTGACAGTGCTTTCGCCCACATTGACATGCTGCTGGAATAAGTGTTAGCAGTGTGCTTCGAGAGAACAACCGCGTTTTCAGCGTAATCTAAGCATCGTTTGGCAGATTCTTTTCTCTCTTCTTCTTTTTCGCTAAGGTTCGCGAAGTGCCAACTGAGAAGACTGGCGACGGAAAAGGCGTTGACTAGCTCATCTTTCTCGTCGAGATTAGACAGAACTGAGATTGCCTCTGATGCGCTTTCCAGTCCCTCTTTGACAACTCTTATTTTTTCTTCTCCTTCTGACGTGATGACCACAAAGTCGTAGAGGCACTGCGACAAGATTATGCAGGTTTTGGCACAGT
>Ga0208692_1000836_pt1 | contig 19963 bp, 14 predicted proteins | sample June2015DPH_20_1_3_FD_184721 | JGI IMG/M metagenome (GOLD analysis project Ga0208692, IMG submission 184721) | Peatland microbial communities from SPRUCE experiment site at the Marcell Experimental Forest, Minnesota, USA - June2015DPH_20_100... | ecosystem: Environmental > Terrestrial > Soil >...
CAACCCGGCTGGCGCCCTGCGGTTCGGCGATGGCCACCACACAGCAGAAGCGGGCTGTGCGCCGCTCCGTCGGGATGCCCTGCAGCATTTCCAGGAGCAACCCGTTGCGATCCGCGTCGGTGGCCCTGGAACCACCCAACCGGGCGGAGCGCACGCCGGGCCGGCCGCCTAGCGCATCGACCTCCAGCCCGGAATCGTCTGCCAGCGCAAACTGTCCGGAGGCCCGGGCGACCGCCTCCGCCTTGCAGCGGGCGTTCTCCTGAAACGAGTCGCCGCTCTCCGGAGGTACCTCGATCGGTCCAGCCCGGTCGAGCGGCAGAGGCAGCACGCCGAGGCCATGCAGGAGCGCGGCGATCTCGCAGAATTTTCCAGCGTTGCTGGTTGCGATGACCAGCGCGATTCTAGGAAGGGGGCCCAGATTTGTCAAGGGACTATTTGCCGCCGCCGGAACGTTCCGCCAGCAGCTTTCGCTGGATGGCGATGAGTTCTCGGATGCCGCTCGCGGCCAGGTGCAGCATCGCATCGAGCTGGGAGCGATCGAAGGGGGCCTCCTCGGCCGTGCCCTGCACCTCGATGAACTTTCCCGCCCCCGTCATCACGATATTCATGTCCACCTCGGCAACGGCATCCTCGGCATAGCACAGGTCCAGCACCACTTGCCCCTCGACGACTCCCACGCTGGTGGCTGCCACGAAGTCCTTCAGCGGCAACGTGGCGATCCGGCCGTTCCCCCGCAGGGTGTGCAGCGCGTCGGCCAAGGCAATGAAGGCCCCACTAATCGCGGCCGTCCGCGTGCCTCCATCGGCCTGGATGACGTCGCAATCGATCCAGATGGTGCGTTCACCCAACGCCGAGAGGTCGGTGACACCCCGCAAGGACCGGCCGACCAAGCGCTGGATCTCGAACGTGCGGCCGCTCGGCCGGCCCGCCGACGTCTCTCGCGGGGTGCGGGTCTTGGTCGAACGGGGGAGCATGCCGTATTCCGCCGTCACCCAACCCTGCCCAGTCTCGCGCAGGAACGGGGGGACCCTGTCCTCGACGCTGGCCGTGCAGACCACCTTCGTATCTCCCACCGTGATCAGGACCGATCCTTCCGCATGCCGAAGGAAGTCCCGGGTGATGCTGACCGGCCGCATCTCGTCCGGTCGCCGTCCGTCTGGTCGCATCGGGCCTCCGATCTACTCCTGGAGTGGAGAACCGACAGGAAGATCCTCCTCGCCGGGGAAGCGCGGGTTGACGGGACGACGAAGGTCCCAGCGCCCAGCCATGCCCGCCATCTCCTTCCCCTCGACGAGAAACTGCACTCGCTTGACCTCGCTGAAGTTGGCCGCCAGGCTGTTGACCACGGCCGAGATGGCCAGCTCCGGCTCTTCGTCTGGCGCCTCCGCCACCGCCTGGATCTCTTTGTTGAAATCGAGGTAGAGGATCCCGAAAGCGTCCAGGAAGACCTGGCGGACTTCGGTCGCGGGCGGGATGGCAGGCCGGCCCCCGGGCTCGCCGTTGGCCAGTTCCCGAAGCACGGCCCGCACCTCCTCCGCCAGGCCGGGTCGGCGGGGGATCTCCCGCTCCACTTCCTTGAGCGCCTCGCCGGTCCCCTGCGGAAAGAACAGGCGTACCCGGCGTCGTTCGGTCGCCACCGTAGTGGGAGCGGGTTGCGGGGACGGAGATCGCAACCGAAGAGTCGGCAGGTCGGTGGCGGGCGGCAGGAGCTGCCACGCGATCGCCGCCGTCAGCCCCAGCGAGATGACCAGCAGGGCGAGCCACAGCCACACCCTGGCCTGGCGCACAGACTCGGGCATGGAATCACGAGCCCGCCGCCGCAGCGGCACCGGTCCTCATTCCGACGCGCCGTTCGTAGCGGACTTTGTACTTCGCAATCCCTGTGTAGAGGGCCTCGGCGACACGCTGCCGGTACGTCTCCCGTTGAAGCTTCCGCTCCTCCTTGGGGTTGGTAATGAAGGCGCTCTCCACTAGGATGGCCGGCATGGCCGCCGTGGCGAGGACATAAAAGGGCCCCGATTTGACGCCGCGGTTCTCCACCTTCAGCAGCGTATCCAGGGAGCTCAAGACGAACTCGGCCAGCTCGCTCGATTCCCGCATGTCGCGCGTCACCGCCATATCGGCCAGGGTGATCTTGAGCAGGGACTCGAGATCCTTCCCCGCCGCGCCGTTGCTCTCGATCACCAGGTTTTCGCGCTGCGCCGAGGCGCGGGCATCGCTGTCCGAAGGTTCTCGGGTGAAGTAGTAGGTCTCGAATCCACCCGCCCCGCGCGTCGTGGCCCCGTTCATGTGAAGGCTCAGGAAGAAATCCGCTTTGGCCCGATTGGCGATGGCCGTGCGTTCCTGAAGCGGGACGAAGACATCCTCGGTCCGCGTCATGATGACCCGGATGCCCAGCCGCGTCGTGAGTAGCCACCGCAGCCGCAACGCCAGATCCAAGACCACGTCCTTCTCCATCAGGCCCGAGGGGCCGACGGCTCCCGTATCGTGGCCTCCGTGCCCAGGATCCAAGACGACGGTCAGAACAACCGGGCCCCCCGCCGCACCGCCTGCGTTCCCGTCAACCGGCGGCGGGATCATTGGGGCCGTGACCCGCTGCCCCCCGGTTGCGGCGACATCCGGTTGTGCCGAGGCTTGGCTCACCCGGGGAAGAGGTTCCGCCACAGGCGGAGTCGCCCTAGCCTCCGGGGATGGAACGGGTTGGGTCGTGGGTGGAGAAGACCCGCTTGGGGGGTTGGCGCCCTCCCGGGCCGCCCGTTGGCCCGGCGCCTCTGGCGCCCGGGCCAGGATGTCAATCACGATCCGATCAGGATGCTTGAGCGTGAAAGTCCGGATGCCTGCATCCCGGCCCTCGCGGAAGACCGTGACTTCGGCTCCCCCCGCCCGTTGGGCTGGCTGAACGGCCCGCACGACTCCCGCCCGCAGCGTGAGTGGCTGGATGCCCTTCGCCAGCACGCCGCCGGGCAGCATGACCTTCAGGGCGTCGCCGTCTTCCTCTTTCTCGATGGACCACTCCTGCGGGCCAACCGTTTCCAGCACGACCCGGGTGTGCGTCGGGTACGCCCCCACGCGCAGTTGGGTGATCGTGGCCTCCCGGGAGCGCACCCGCGCGAGCCGCTGCTCCGGTTTCCACTCCACGGCCTCCGGCCCGAACCGCCCGGCCAGCACCACTGGCAAGAAATCCCATGGAACCAGGAGGCGACGGCCAGCCAGCCGGGGCGGAGATGAAAGAGAGACGGCCCGCTCCGCGATCCGAACCGTTGTGCTGCCAAGACGAAGCTTCATGGATCGGGCGCCCACACGGAGAGCGGCACGCCCTCGTGCGGCATCCACCTGCAGCTTCCCCGAGACCAATCCGGCGATTTCGCCGGTGTCAAGATAGGGTCGGCGACCGACCGTGAAGACGCGGAGCGCAGCAGAGCGATCCGGAAGGGTGACAGTAACCTGTGCAGCCAACACCGGGGAACCGAGGCATACGGAGATCCCAACGGCCAGAAGAGCGAGGCCGCTCAGGCAAGAACTCCGAGTCGCTCGCATGATGCTGGACCTTCTCATGCCTGCTTTTCCAAGAGGTTTTGAGGCCGTCTGTAACACATTCCTCCCAGGCTGTCAAGCAACCTCTTGAATTTGCAATGATTTCTATCTGCGACCTTCATTTCTTACGCTCGGACCGCCCTTTGGGGAAATCGATCGTGGCCGAAGGCATTCCTTGGTGCCTTCGGCAGGCCGTCGTCCAAAAACACGAGAGGCCTCATGCCATCTCGCATGAGGCCTCTCCGAAAAATTCCCGGCGGCGACCTACTTTCCCACCCAGTTGCCCAGGCAGTATCATCGGCGCTGGAGGGCTTAACTTCCGTGTTCGGGATGGGAACGGGTGTTTCCCCTCCGCCATTGCCACCGGAAACCCGTCAAGATAATGCCCTGTGTGCGACGCCTCATGGATTCCGAGGCTGAACCACAATGTATTCCCGAATCCTCGCAAACTGTTTCTTCCCCAAGACCTTCCGGGTGACGAGATCGTCCAGCTTGCGGTACGGCCGATGCTGGGCGATCCGCTCCGCAATGGCCGGCGTGATCCCCGGAAGCCTGGTCAATTCCTCCAGGCCTGCCTGGTTGATGTCCACCTTCGCCTGGGGGGACGCCTGCACGGAAACGGGCGTACTGTCCTGCGGCCGGGAATCCGTCTCCCGTTCCCCGAGCTGTGCCGCGGCAAGCCACGCCACCCCGGCCAGCACGAGCGCGACCCCCGCAGTGATCAAGAGGAATGTGCGTCGCATGGGCAAATGAGAATAGCGATCGGGGTATCCACCCTGCTTCCCGTATTATGATATCGACAAAGAAATATGGGGTCAAGCCGCACGGCCGATTAGTACCGGTAAGCTGAATCCCTCACGGGACTTACACCTCCGGCCTATCAACCTCGTGGTCTTCGAGGGGCCTTCAGGGGCTTGCGCCCGGGAGATCTCATCTTGGGGGGGGCTTCGCGCTTAGATGCCTTCAGCGCTTATCCCGGCCGAACATAGCTACCCAGCAATGCTCCTGGCGGAACAACTGGGACACTAGCGGTTCGTCCATCCCGGTCCTCTCGTACTAAGGACAGCTCCCCGCAAATCTCCTCCGCCCACCGTAGATAGGGACCGAACTGTCTCACGACGTTCTAAACCCAGCTCACGTACCGCTTTAATGGGCGAACAGCCCAACCCTTGGGACCTGCTTCAGCCCCAGGATGCGATGAGCCGACATCGAGGTGCCAAACCGCGTCGTCGATGTGGACTCTTGGACGCGATAAGCCTGTTATCCCCGGAGTACCTTTTATCCGTTGAGCGATGGCCCTTCCACGCGGGACCACCGGATCACTAAGCCCTGCTTTCGCACCTGCTTGACGTGTGGGTCTCGCAGTTAAGCTCCCTTATGCCTTTGCACTCGACGCACGATTACCGACCGTGCTGAGGGAACCTTTGGGCGCCTCCGTTACATTTTAGGAGGCGACCGCCCCAGTCAAACTGCCCACCTGGCACTGTCCCCCACCTGGATCACAGGCGTAGGTTAGAATTTCAGCGTAGCTAGGGTGGTATCTCAAGGTTGGCTCCCCCCACCCTGACGGGCGAGGTTCAGCGCCTCCCACCTATCCTGCACAAGCTGCACCAGAATCCCATACCAAGCTACAGTAAAGGTTCACGGGGTCTTTCCGTCTTACGGCGGGTATCCGGCATCTTCACCGGAACTACAGTTTCACCGAGCCACGCGTTGAGACAGCGGCCAACTCGTTACGCCATTCGTGCAGGTCGGAACTTACCCGACAAGGAATTTCGCTACCTTAGGACCGTTATAGTTACGGCCGCCGTTTACCGGGGCTTCGATTCAGGGCTTCGCCACGCCTCGCAGCGTGGCTAACCCCTCCTGTTAACCGTCCGGCACCGGGCAGGCGTCAGAGGGTATACAGCGCCTTGCGGCTTCGCACCCTCCTGTGTTTTTAGTAAACAGTCGGTTGGCCTGATTCTCTGCGACCGTCCACCGCTTCGCAGCGCGAGGCTACTAACAGTGGTCGGTTCCCCTTCTCCCGAAGTTACGGGGACATTTTGCCGAGTTCCTTAACGCGTGTTCTCTCGAGCGCCTTGGGATGCTCTCCCCGTCTACCTGTGTCGGTTTGCGGTACGGTCACCTGACGGCTCGCTAGAGGTTTTTCTTGGCAGCGTGGGCTTAGCCAGTTCTCCCGTCCCGAAGGACAGGATCCCCATCACCTCTCGGGGTAGCGCTCCGACGGATTTGCCTACCGGAGCCCCCTACCGGCTTGGACGCGCACGTCCGATCGCGCGCTGGCCTACCCTCCTGCGTCCCCCCATCGCGTCTTGGTCGCCGTCCGGTGGTACAGGAATGTTAACCTGTTGTCCATCGCCTACGCCTTTCGGCCTCGGCTTAGGTACCGACTAACCCTGGGCGGATTAACCTTCCCCAGGAAACCTTAGACTTACGGCGTCTCGGTTTTTCACCGAGATTATCGCTACTCGGGCCGGCATAATCGCTTCTGCAACCTCCACCGGTCCTTCCGGTCCGGCTTCACTGGCGGCAGAACGCTCCCTTACCATCCCGCCTTGCGGCGGGATTCGCAGCTTCGGTAGCAGGCTTGAGCCCCGTTACATTGTCGGCGCCACGTCACTTGACCAGTGAGCTGTTACGCACTCTTTAAAGGATGGCTGCCTCTAAGCCAACCTCCTGGTTGTCTCAGCGATGTGACAGCCTTTCCCACTTAGCCTGCATTTTGGGACCTTAGCTGGCGATCTGGGCTGTTTCCCTCTCGACCACGGAGCTTAGCCCCCGTAGTCTGACTCCCGGAGTATAGTCAGCGGCATTCGGAGTTTGGTTGAGGTCGGTACCCTGGTAAGAGCCCTAGCTCATCCAGTGCTCTACCGCCGCTGCTGACCCTCCGAGGCTAGCCCTAGAGCTATTTCAGGGAGAACCAGCTATTTCCAGGTTTGATTGGCCTTTCACTCCTATCCTCAACTCATCCGATACGTTTTCAACCGTAATCAGTTCGGGCCTCCATGGCGTGTTACCGCCACTTCACCCTGGTCAAGGATAGCTCACCTGGCTTCGGGTCTACCGCACGCAACTCCACCCACCCCTTGCGGGGTGGGTATTCGCCCCGTTCGGACTCGCTTTCGCTACGGCTTCGCCTGATCGGCTTAACCTTGCTACGTACGGTAACTCGCCGGCTCATTAAGCAAAAGGCACGCCGTCACCCTGTTCCGCCTTGCGGCGGAACATAGGGCTTCGACTGCTTGTAGGTATACGGTTTCAGGTACTATTTCACTCCCCTCTCGGGGTGCTTTTCACCTTTCCCTCACGGTACTGGTTCACTATCGGTCACCAGCGAGTATTTAGCCTTGGAGGGTGGTCCCCCCGAATTCCCACAGGATTCCACGTGTCCCGTGGTACTTGGGAGCCCGACCCAGGGAGTCCCACGCATTTACCCTACAGGACTGTCACCCTCTGCGGTGCGCCTTTCCAGACGCTTCGGTTACGCGTGAGATTTGTCACTCCCCGTCCCGACCGCAATCGGAACCGGTCAGGCCCCGCGACCCCGGCGCCACAACGCTTGCGGGCTATCACATGGCGCCGGTTTGGGCTGTTCCCTGTTCGCTCGCCGCTACTGGGGGAATCGCGGTTGCTTTCTCTTCCTACGGGTACTGAGATGTTTCAGTTCCCCGCGTTGGCCTCCTGCCCCTATGGATTCAGGGCAGGATCTCCCAGGATTAGCCGGGAGGGGTTGCCCCATTCGGGAATCCCCGGATTGGCGTCTGTGTGCGACTACCCGGGGCTTATCGCAGCTTACCACGCCCTTCATCGCCTGCTGGTGCCAAGGCATCCACCGTATACCCTTAGTAGCTTGACCCCACTTTGCTTCGGTGAAACAGAGTGGATACCCGATCGCTATTCAGTTGTCAAAGAGCGAATTCCGCCCTGGGCGGAATACCGCTTCCGCGCGCTGCATCCACGCGAGACACGTGGTGGAGATGAGCGGAATCGAACCGCTGACCCCCTGCTTGCAAAGCAGGTGCTCTCCCGTCTGAGCTACATCCCCACAACCCAATTTCGGAATGCGGATTGCGGAATTCGAAATCCGCATTCGGCATTCTACATTCCGCAATGGGTGGTGGGCCTTCCTGGGATCGAACCAGGGACCTCACGCTTATCAAGCGTGCGCTCTAGCCAGCTGAGCTAAAGGCCCTCTCCAATCCGTCCAGCGGGCTCCCTGCTCGGCTGAGGGACTGCGGATCCTTCTCCCCCGACACACAATGGGGAGGGCCACCCTTCTGGCTACGTCTCCCGTCGGGTCCCTCCCCGCTGGCGTCGCTCTCTCAGCTCGGATGCGCGCGTCTATGAGTATATCATTGCTACCAGCTTGGGGTAAATCGACCTCGAAGCCTCTCGTCCGCCTCGCGGCGGGCGGGTCAGCTCCTTAGAAAGGAGGTGATCCAGCCGCACCTTCCGATACGGCTACCTTGTTACGACTTCACCCCAATCACCAGTCATACCTTCGGCACCTACCTCCCTTGCGGGTTAGCTCGGCGACTTCGAGTACAACTGGCTTTCGTGGTGTGACGGGCGGTGTGTACAAGGCCCGGGAACGTATTCACCGCGTCGTGCTGATACGCGATTACTAGCGATTCCTCCTTCATGGAGTCGAGTTGCAGACTCCAATCTGAACTTAGACCGGCTTTTTGGGTTTAGCTCCACCTCGCGGTCTTGCATCCCTTTGTACCGGCCATTGTAGCACGTGTGTAGCCCAGGGCGTAAGGGGCATGATGACTTGACGTCATCCCCGCCTTCCTCCCCGTTAACCGGGGCAGTTCCCCTAGAGTGCCCAGCGTGACCTGATGGCAACAAGGGGTGAGGGTTGCGCTCGTTGCGGGACTTAACCCAACATCTCACGACACGAGCTGACGACAGCCATGCACCACCTGTCTCCGCGCTCCCTTGCGGGCACTCCCTCCTTTCGGAGGGATTCGCGGGATGTCAAGCCCTGGTAAGGTTCTTCGCGTTGCGTCGAATTAAACCACATGCTCCACCGCTTGTGCGGGCCCCCGTCAATTCCTTTGAGTTTCAACCTTGCGGCCGTACTCCCCAGGCGGGGCACTTAATGCGTTAGCTGCGGCACGGAAGGGGTCGATACCTCCCACACCTAGTGCCCATCGTTTACGGCTAGGACTACCGGGGTATCTAATCCCGTTTGCTCCCCTAGCTTTCGCGCCTCAGTGTCAGTGGCAGTCCAGAGAGCCGCCTTCGCCACCGGTGTTCCTCCCAATATCTACGCATTTCACCGCTACACTGGGAATTCCGCTCTCCTCTCCTGCACTCAAGTTCGACAGTATCGGACGCGGATCCTCGGTTGAGCCGAGGGATTTCACCTCCGACTAATCGAACCACCTACGCGCTCTTTACGCCCAGTAAATCCGAACAACGCTCGCCCCCTACGTATTACCGCGGCTGCTGGCACGTAGTTAGCCGGGGCTTCCTTCGGTGGTACCGTCAACCCCGCGGGCTATTCACTCGCGGGGGATTCGTTCCACCCGACAGGGTTTTACGACCCGAAGGCCTTCATCACCCACGCGGCGTCGCTGCGTCAGGCTTTCGCCCATTGCGCAATATTCCCCACTGCTGCCTCCCGTAGGAGTCTGGGCCGTGTCTCAGTCCCAGTGTGGCCGGTCACCCTCTCAGGTCGGCTACTGATCGTCGCCTTGGTAGGCCGTTACCCCACCAACTAGCTAATCAGCCGCAGGCCCATCCCTCAGCGAGAGCCGCTTGCGCTCGCCCCCTTTGGTCCCCCGGAGATGCCCCCAGGGGACGTCATCTGGTATTAGCCCCGCTTTCGCGGGGTTATTCCTGACTGAGGGGCAGGTTGCCCACGTGTTACTCACCCGTTCGCCGCTGTACTCATCCCCTTGCGGGGACTTTCTCGCTCGACTTGCATGTGTTAGGCACGCCGCCAGCGTTCGTTCTGAGCCAGGATCAAACTCTCCGAGTGATTGTGTTCTCTCTTGCGAGAGATCTCGGACCCCTCCGCCTCTGGCCGGCGGAGGTGGAATTGCGCGTGTGTCCACCCACAAGCCAGTAGCAATGATATTCTATTGTCAGAGAACAGAAGTGGCGGGCCGCGACACCTCCCGCCACAAGAAAATCTAGAACGCTTCGCCTGTCCGGTCGAGATCCTGACTGAAGGATCTACAGCCCGGCGGACCTTTATACTTACCCCACTCCTCCCGATCTGTCAAGCAATTCTTTTCTTTCGCCGGAGTCCGAAATTTCTTGTTCGGCTATTTAGGCGGGAAGACCCTGAAGAATCGCCGCTTTCCGACCTGAAGCCGCCGTTCGGCGTCCAACGTGACTCGGGCGTCCCGCTCCTGGATCACTTCGCCGTCGATCTCTACAGCCCCTTGCCTGACGAGCCTGCTAGCCTCCGAACTGGTTATTGTACCCTCCCCGCACCAGGTTAGGAGTCGGATGATCCAAATCTGGTTATCGCCCTCCATGAGACCTTTTTCCAGCCTCACAATCGGTGCATCCTCCGGAAAGACTCGCACGCTGAAGGTCTCGTTGAATCGCCGCGCCGCCTCCTCGGCGGCTTCGACCGAATGGTACTGAGCCACTAGGGCCTTCGCCAGCCGGATCTTGGCGTCCCTCGGGTGAATCGAACCACTGGCCATTCCCGCCTGGATCGTCGCGATCTCCTCCCGAGGGATGGCAGTCGCCAGCTCCATGTACCGCGCGATCAAATGATCGGGGATGGACATCGCCTTCCCGAAGATCGCCTCGGGAGACTCGTCGATGCCGATGTAGTTACCCAGACTCTTGCTCATCTTCTGGACGCCGTCCAGACCTTCCAGGATCGGCAGCGTCATGATGACCTGAGGCTCGAGCCCATTGTCCCGCATGAGCTCGCGTCCGACCAGCAGGTTGAATTTCTGGTCCGTCCCCCCCAGCTCGACGTCGGCGCGCAGCGCCACCGAATCGTATCCCTGCAGAAGCGGGTACAGGAACTCGTGGAGGTTGATGGGACGCCCCTCGGCAAAGCGCTTCTGGAAGTCGTCCCGCTCCAGCATCCGGGCCACCGTGTACCGCGCGGCCAGCTTGATCATCCCCTCGGACCCCAGCGCCTTCCCCCAGCGGCTGTTGTACTCGATAATCGTGCGCTCCCGGTCCAGGATCTTGAAGATCTGTCGCTTGTAGGTCTCGGCGTTTCGCTGGATCTCCTCGGTGGTGAGGGGCTTGCGGGTCTCGGACCGGCCGCTCGGATCTCCGATCATCCCGGTGAAGTCGCCGATGAGGAAGATGACGTCGTGCCCGAGGGTCTGGAACTCCCGCAGCTTGTGAATGACGACCGTGTGACCGATATGGAGGTCCGGCGCCGTGGGATCCAGGCCAAGCTTCACCCGGAGCGGCGTCCCCGTGGAGAGCGACCGCCGGAGCTTCTCGTACAGCTCCTCCTCCACCAGGAGATCCACCACCCTGGCCTTCAGCACGTCCAACTGTCGCCGAGCTTCCCGATCCACGTCCATGTCGCGTGCTCCGATTCGACTGCCCCGATCCGGATCCGGCGTGACAGATCCCCGCTGCGGGCCCCCGTGGTCCCTCGACTCCCTCGAGCATCCTGGATCGGGGCGGGCAGGCGCATCTTGTACCACAGCCACTGAGGCCTCGCAACCGAAAAGGCCGCCGCCTCCCCTGCTTGCCCCGCCTCGAGGCGAGGCGGGCGGCGGCGCCGAGCGTGCGCTTTTCTCCTCCACGTCCGTATGCTATAGTTCCGCCATCATGGCGTTCAGCAGACGTGGCGACCGAACCTACAGCAGCCGGCAGGCATACTTCCGTCGCCTTGTCTTCGCTGGCCTGTGGGGCCTGCTGATCCTCCTGGTGATGGCCTCGGGGGCAGCCGCCGGCATCTTCTTCGCGTTCCTCCGCGATCTCCCCAGTCTGGACGGCCTCGAGGACTACCAGCCCAGCATCGTGACCACTCTTTACACGGATCAGGATGAGCCCTTCGCCTCATTCTATGAGCAGCGGCGCATCCCGCTCCCCCTCGCCAAGATCCCGCCCCAGTTCAAACAGGCAGTGCTTGCCGTCGAGGATTCCCGCTTCTACGAGCATCGCGGCCTCTCCCCTCGGGCCATCGCCCGCGCCATGATCATGAATCTCCTGACCCGGCGGAAATCCCAGGGGGGCAGCACCATCACCCAGCAACTGGCCCGCATCCTCTTCCTCACACCCGAGAAGAGCTTCACCCGCAAGATCAAAGAGGCCCTCCTGGCCGTCGAGGTCGAAAAACACTACTCCAAGGACAAGATCCTGGAGCTCTACTTCAACCAGGTCTACTTCGGCCACGGGGCCTACGGGGTGGAGGCGGCGGCCCAGACGTATTTCAAGAAGTCGGTGGGGGAACTCAACCTGGCCGAGGTCGCCATGTTGGCCGGGCTTCCCAGCGCCCCCAACCGGTTCTCCCCCATCCTGGACCCGGCGCGGGCCCGGCGCCGGCGCGACCACGTGCTGAACCGCATGGTGGAGATGAAGCTCATCAGCCGGGAACAGGCCGCGGCAGCCGGCCAGACCCCCTTCGACGAGACGCTCTTCACCCGAAGCCGAACAATCGCCCCCTACTTCGTCGAGCACGTCCGGCAGTCGCTGGAGGACACCTACGGCGCCTACGCCCTCTACAACAGCGGGCTGAAGGTCTACACCACGCTCAACCTGAAGATGCAGCGCGCCGCCGAGGAGGCCCTGGTTGGCGGCCTCCGCGACCTCGACAAGGCCCGGGGCTTCCGCCCCCGGAAAGAGCAGGGCACGGAGACGGCCCGGGCCCGCATCGGCCCATACACGCCGAGAGTTGGCGAGATCCTTCCCGGCACCGTCCTCAGGGTGAAGCCGAAGTCCCTGGAGGTCCAGCTCGGGCGCTACCGGGGGGAGATTTCTCTAGAGAGCATACAGTGGACGAAGATCAGGAACCTCGCCGAGGCGTTCCACGAAGGGGACCCCATCGTGGTCCAGGTGCTCTCGGTGGATGAGCGACGCAAAATCCTGGACCTGTCCCTGGAGCAGGACCCGGAGCTCGAAGGGGCCCTGGTGGCGCTCGATCCCCGGGACGGGGCGATCAAGGCCATGATCGGAGGCTACGATTTCGAGCGGAGCAAGTTCAATCGCGCCGTACAGGCGCGACGGCAACCCGGTTCCGCCTTCAAGCCGTTCGTCTACGCCACCGCCTTCGACCGCGGGCTCACGCCCTCTACCGTCATCGAGGACTCTCCCATCACCTTCCACTTCCGGGTCGAGGGAAAGGTGGTCGAGTGGTCCCCGGAGAACTACGACCGCAAGTTCCACGGGCCCACGACGTTGCGCCGGGCGTTGGAGAACTCGATCAACGTCGTGACCGTGAAGCTGATTGAGCGGGTCGGAGTGGATCCGGTCATCCGGATGGCTCACCAGATGGGGATCGAGAGCGATTTGCGGCGCGAGGTTGCCCTGGCCCTGGGCGTCTCCGAGGTCACCCCGCTGGAGCTGGTCTCGGCGTACGGGGTCATCGCCAACGGGGGGGTCCGGGCGGAGCCGTTTGCCATCCGCAAGGTGACCGACAGCCAGGGGCGCATCCTGGAGGAACACATCGTCGAGCCGCAGGAGGTCATGCGGCCGGAGACCGCGTATGTCTTGACGAACGTAATGAAAGGCGTAGTGGAGCGAGGGACGGGTGCCCGCGCGCATGTCCTGAAACGGCCGCTGGCGGGAAAGACTGGAACCAGCTCCGAGGCGACCGACGTGTGGTTCGTCGGCTTCACCCCCAACCTGGTCGCCGGAGTCTGGATCGGCTACGACGTGAAGCGCTCCTTGGGCTCGGCGGAGACCGGAAGCCGGCTGGCCCTCCCTCCCTGGATCGCCTTCATGCAGAAGGCGCTGACAGATCTTCCGCCGGACGACTTTCCGGTGCCAGAGAACGTGGTCGCCATCCCCGTCAACTACATGACCGGTCTTCCCGCCCCGCAGGACGATAAGGGCGCCATCCTGGAATACTTCATCAAGGGCACGGAGCCCGCGCCGCTGCAGGCGAAAGCGCCATCCTCGGGTTCCCCACCCGGACCCGCCGAGGCCTCTTCTTCCCCGGCAGGCCCCCGGCCTCCTGCGGCGCCTGTCGCAGGAGTCGCCGGCGGCGGGCCCGCAGCTTCTCCTGGCCTGCTCCAGCCCGGCAATCGGTAGCCCCTCCGGTCCGGCCCGGCGGGCCAAGGAACCTGACACCATCAGCCCTCAGGCATCTATTTGCAGCCACGATGAAATTCGTGGTTGCCAAAGACCCTCCCACAGACTACCCTGAGGCCGCCTTGCCTTTCCCACGATGCACGACCTGTTGCCGCATCCGTCACCGCGTGCGGCGGACGCCTCCTTGTATCCCGGCTGCATGGCGAGAGCTACATGTGAGACATGGTCGTGGCGCAGGACCGGTCCTCCTCGGCGAGTCCAGTCGATTCCGGCAGAAATGAGCGGGTGGTCAGGCATGCCCGGGAAAGGATATCGTCCATGAGCGGTCGCCGTCCGCAGGCCTTGCGCATCGGGGATCTCACCGCCCCCCTTCCCATCATCCAGGGCGGAATGGGGGTTGGCGTGTCGCTGTCCGGGCTGGCATCGGCGGTCGCCAACGAGGGCGGGATCGGCGTCATCGCCTCTGCGGGGATCGGGATGCTCGAGGCGGACCTCTATTCGCATTTCCTCGAAGCCAACATCCGGGCCCTGAGGCGGGAGATACGCAGGGCGAAGGAGCTGAGCCAGGGCATCCTCGGCGTCAATATTATGGTGGCGCTGTCGAATTTCGGGGACCTGGTGAAGACGGCCCTCGAGGAGGAGATCGCCATCATCTTCTCCGGCGCGGGCCTCCCGCTGGATCTCCCCCGCTACCTCACCGGGACGGGCCGGACGAAGCTGGTGCCCATCGTGTCTTCCGGGCGGGCGGCCAGGATCATCGCCAAGCGATGGACGGAGCGGTACGACTACCTTCCCGACGCCATCGTGGTCGAGGGGCCACTGGCCGGCGGGCATCTCGGGTTCAAGCCGGAGCAGATCGGCGACCCTGCCTACGCCCTGGAACGATTGGTCGCGGAGGTCCTGGCCGAGCTCACGCCCTTCGAGGCAAAGCACCAGAAGGCGATTCCCGTGATCGTCGGCGGGGGCATCTACACCGGAGCGGACATTCACAGGTTTCTGCAGCTCGGCGCCGCCGGCGTCCAAATGGCGACGCGCTTCGTGACGACGCACGAGTGCGATGCCTCCCTCGCTTTCAAGGAGGTTTATATCCGGGCAAAGCTAGAGGACGTTATGATCATCAAGAGCCCGGTGGGCATGCCCGGCCGGGCCATCCGGAACCAGTTCATCGATGACGTCAACAACGACAAGAAGATTCCGTTCCAGTGCCCGTACCACTGCATCATCACCTGCGACTACACCAACAGCCCGTACTGCATCGCCCTGGCCCTCATCAACGCCCAGCGGGGCGACCTCAAGCACGGATTCGCCTTCGCGGGTCAGAACGCCTACCGCGCCACCAAGATCGTGTCTGTCAAAGAATTGATCGGGACGCTGCTGGAGGAGTACGCGGAGGCCTCGGCCTGACCTCCCACGCCGCCGGGAACCGGCGTGACGGCCGAGGCCCCGTCGGTTCGGCAAGAGGGCGCGGACTCCCCAGGGGTCGAGGATGGAAAACCTCTTGGAGAACGCTCCCTCGTGTGTTACAGTCCCTTCGCATTCCGCAACGGCAGCCGGACACGTCGAGGCTCTGAGGCGGGACGAGCAGGATAGGGCAGGTCTCAGAGCCTGAACGGCGGCCTCTCCGGCGATCCCTCCGTTACTCCCTCACACACAACCAAGCCGGACACAGCAGCGGTCACACGCGACCAGTGCGCGGGCGTCGTGCGTCCGCGGAAAGCACAGGGACACGCATGTCGTTTGTTGACCTTGGACTCGATGCAGGACTCGTACAGGCCACGCAGCGGATGGGATTCGACCGTCCGACGCCGATCCAGCGGGCGGCGATCCCGCCGCTCCTCCTGGGCCGCGATGTGATGGCCACGGCCGTGACGGGCAGCGGGAAGACCGCCGCCTTCCTCTTGCCCATCCTCCACGATCTTTTGAACAAACGCCGCGGAACTACGCGGGCACTGGTGGTGGTCCCCACCCGTGAGCTGGCCGTCCAGATCGCCGAGCACCTCCGTGACCTGGCAGCCGGCACCGGCCTCACCGGCGCGGCGATCTACGGGGGCGTCGCCATGGGCCCTCAGGAGCAAGCCTTTCGAAGAGGCGTGGACGTTCTCATCGCCACACCCGGCCGCCTCCTCGATCACCTGCAGTATCCCTACGCGCGGCTGGACGGCATCGAGTGCCTGGTGCTGGACGAGGCGGATCGGATGCTCGACATGGGGTTCCTGCCGGACATCCGCCGCATCCTCCAGCAGCTTCCCGGGCGACGGCGGACGCTGCTATTCTCGGCGACGCTGCCAGCCCCCATCGTGGGCCTGGCCAGGGAGTTGCTGCAGGATCCCGTGTTCCTGAACATCGAGCGGAAGTCCGCCCCGGCGGTCGGGATCACGCACCGGGCCTACCCGGTTCCGCACGAGTTGAAGTCCCATCTCCTGCTCGAACTCCTGCGGCAGGGATCGGCCAAGAGCGTCCTGGCCTTCACGCGGACCAAGCACCGGGCCAACCGGCTGGCCGACTTCCTGGCGAGACAGGGGGTGTCCTGCGCCCGCATCCACGGCAACCGCAGCCAAGCCCAGCGGATGGAGGCCCTGGTCGGGTTCAAGCGCGGGCAGTTCCGCGTCCTCGTTGCCACGGACATCGCGGCGCGCGGCATCGACGTGGAGGCCCTCGGCCTGGTCGTGAACTTCGATGTGCCGCGCCTTCCCGAGGACTACATCCACCGGGTTGGGCGCACGGCCCGGGCCGAGGCCACGGGCGAGGCTTACACCTTCGTTTCGCCCGATGAGGAGGGCGACCTCCGCGGCATCGAGCGCCATTTGGGAAAGCCCCTCCCGCGGCACCAGGTCTCCGGATTCGATTATGCGCGGAGGCCGGCGGAGAAACTGGAGGTCCCGCTCGCCCAGCGCATGGTGGCCATCCGCACGCGCAAGGCCGGGGAGCGGGCGCGGGCGGCGGCCAAGGGTGAGACCCGCTCTCCCCGGAGAGCCTCGGCGCCTCACACCCCGCACGCATCAGCGACGAGGAGTCCTGCGAGGATCTCCCAGCGGCGCTCGGTGGGCCCCGACCGCGTCGGGGCGGGCCTGGCCTGGCTCCGGGAGGTGACGGAGCGGGGCGACCAGGGGTCCGCTCCCGGCCAATTCAGGCGGACACGGGGACGCGGCCCGACGTTCGGCAGGAGACCCGGCTTTCCCCGGTGAGCGACTGGTCTTCGACACCAATTAGGACCACCAAATTCAACACGCTTCCGTCTAGACTTTACGCGGACTTACTGGCGGGCATCATAACCGGTGCCGGCTCTTGTGTCATATTTGTGCTCGCCAGAAGATTCACCGCTCGCTGGAGCTCCTCCGTCCGGATGTTGATGTAGCCCCGGGTCGTCTGCAGGGTCTTGTGCCCCAAGAGCTGCTGGATCTCCATCTCGTGCACCCCCAACCGCTGCAGCCGGGAAGCGCACGTATGGCGCAGATCATGGAATCGGAGGGGCGTCGTGATCTCGGCCGCGGCGAGGGCCTTCTTGAAATAGGCCCCGAGCGTCTGCTTGGTCCAGGGCTGACCATCGGCACGTACGAATACACGATCCGTGGAGGCAGGTCCGCCCGAACGGGCCCGCTCGGCCTTGAGCCGGGCCAGGATGTAGTACAGAGGCTCGGCGATCGGCATCTCACGCTTACGCCCGTGTTTTGTCGGCGGGAAGTCGATCACGCGCCCGGCGAGGTCCACCTGGGGCCAGGTCAGTCCGAACAGTTCCCCCTCGCGCATGCCGGTGAAGATCGCCGCCTGGATGATCGCCCACAGGGGCGGCGAGCACTTCGGCTGGAGGGCGGTCTCCTCCGCCTCGGACAGCTCGAGCTCCCGCGGCCCGTTCTCCGGGAGCATCTCGATGTACGGCTCCTGCCGGAGCCATCGCCACTTGCGCACCGCCAATCGGAGCATGTGGCGGAGCATGGCGACGTCCCGGTTGATGGTGGCGTTATCCACCCCGGTCGCCTTGCGCTGCTGGATGTAGGCGTCGATCGTCTCCGCGTCGATGTCCTCGAGCGCCAGGGCGCCGAAGAAGGGCAGGAGGTTGCTCTTGACACGCACCGTGATGGGCTCCATCGCCCGCCCCTGGTTCGTCTTGTGGGCTAAAAAGAGGGGTGCGAGGTCCTTCAGGGTCTTCCCCTCGGAGACGCCAAGCATTCGGCGCTGGTAGTCCTCGCGCTTCTTGTCCAGTTCCGCTTGAGCGCCGTCCTTCGTCTCGGCCACGATCTCCCGGGTGACCTTCCCGCCGTTCACGCTGTACCGGATCCCCCAGGCTCTTCGGTTCTCGGTCTTCGGCTGTCCGTGCTTGTCTAGCTTTGGGTTCCCGTTTTCGTCCTTCAGTTCGTGCACCCACTTCCGACAGTAGACTGAGCCTTTGAACATGGCGTCCCTCCTATCGAAACAGCTTCCCCAGGAACCGCCCCGTCACCTTGCCGGCCATCCGGCGGACGATCCGCCGGGGGACCTTGCCTTTCTCGATCGCCTGAACGTCCCCCAGGAGGCGGGCCGCCTTGTAAGGCCAGCCGCGAAGGGTGTTCACGCTGGCCATGACTCCTCCTCCCTCGAAAATAGGTTGTGGGCCATGCCCCCGGTCAGGTGCCGCTGACGCGGGGGCGTTCTGTTCTCAGAAAGCGCGGACAGCTCTCTCGAGGTTCCGAAGGAGAACATCTTTTCGGGCCCGCAAAGCCAAGAGCGGTTCCGGCTCGTCGGCCTCGATAGGTTCCTCCCTGTAGATTCTCTGGAGGAACAGGTTCACATTCATAGGGCTAACCCCCATGGATGAGAGTTCTTTGTGTACACAGATCGCCGTGATGGTTTTCAGCAGAGCATCCACCGTAATGTCGCGCATCTGATTGACGTGCTTCCGGCCCTGGGCCTTCCCCCATTGATTGATGGTCCCCAGAAGCCGGTTCATCAGATCGAAGGTCATACGTGGCTGCTCGTCTGGTGTCTGGAATGGAGGAACTTCCTTATCATCATCCATCAATTTCGTCCTCACTCCACGAGATCCCCCACCGGCACACCCAAGACCTTCGCCAGGCGCTTGAGCGTGCCAATGGTGGGATTCGCGCGGACCCCGCTTTCCATCAGGGCAACATACTCACGGCTGATTTCTGCCTTTTCGGCGAGTTCAGCCTGGGTCAGCCCCTTTGCCTCTCGCAACTGTTTGACCATCACGCCAAGCCCTTTCTTGCGCCCCATGATAATGTTACTCCTAGTAACATTCCTGTCACGGGTTATTTTGGGCTCTCCTTCCGATTCTCCTTTTCCCCCATGAGACGCGCCTCCCCTCCCGCCCGAGCTCCTGTTCGAGCGCGGCGAGCGTCTCTTGGGCGGTCTCCGCGTACTCCGCGGCCAGCGAGTGGATACTCCAGAGGTCTTCAGCCTTCACTGGGATCGGCAATTTTCGGCCCTTCCTGACATTCATCTCGCCCTTCTCTTCCACTCCCTCACCGCCGCCGCTTGAGGCCCTTGATCACCATCACGACGATCCAGACCAGGACCCCCAGCACGAACAGGGAGACATCGAGCGCCGGGATCGGGGTCCGCACGCCTCGGTCCGCGGGGAAACTCCAGAAGATCGCAACCCACCAGACCACCAGGAACCGCAGGCCAGCGTCCTCCCGGTAGGTTATCCGTCCGCGAGCGGCGCCCCGGAGGAACTCGACGCCCAGCCAGCCGACGGCAGAGAGCGGGAGGTCCTGAGGAGGCTATTGCGCAGGGCTGTGAGGCGTGCAGGGAACATGCGACCACCTCCCCGCTCATGGTGTCTCTGGGTTACGCGGTCGGCCCAGGAGCTGCTCGACGGTGCTGACGACCTGCTCGGGGTTGAACGGCTTGCGGATGCTCAGGGTGGCCCCGGCCTCGAGGCCCTTGGCCTCCAGGTCGGGCAGGGCCATGGCCGTCATGAGGACGATCGGGGTGTGCCGGAGGGTGGGATCGGTTCGCAATTGCTTGCAGACCTCGAATCCATCCATGCCGGGCATCCTGATGTCCAGGAGGATCAGGTCCGGCCGCTCTTTCTGGGCGATCGCGATCCCCGCCTGCCCGTGGGTCGCCATGACGACCCGGTAGCCGTGGGCCTCCAGGGCGCTGGTGCACACGCCGAGCACGAGCCGGTCGTCATCGATGCAGAGGATCGTCGGACGGGAGCCTCCCGCCGGGGTCTCACCGCTCATCGCGTCTTCTCCTCTCCGGGCTGCCCCCCGCCTGGAATGTC
>Ga0208692_1000843_pt1 | contig 19806 bp, 17 predicted proteins | sample June2015DPH_20_1_3_FD_184721 | JGI IMG/M metagenome (GOLD analysis project Ga0208692, IMG submission 184721) | Peatland microbial communities from SPRUCE experiment site at the Marcell Experimental Forest, Minnesota, USA - June2015DPH_20_100... | ecosystem: Environmental > Terrestrial > Soil >...
AGGTGAACGACATTCGCCTGTGGGAGGAACTCGGGACCACAGCCAAGTCCCCGCGCTGGGCCATCGCCTATAAATATGCCGCGCGCCAAGCCACCACGCGCGTCATGGATATTCGCGCCCAAGTCGGCCGGACCGGAACATTGACGCCTGTTGCGGACCTTGAGCCGGTGGACGTGGGTGGAGTCACGGTGAGCCACGCCACACTGCACAACATGGATGAAATCGGGCGGCTGGGCGTCAAGATCGGCGACGCAGTGCTGATCCAGCGGGCCGGAGAAGTCATCCCGCAGGTGGTCAAGGTGGTGAAGCAAGCTCCGGAGGGGCGCGAATTCAGCATGCCCAAGCAATGCCCCGTCTGTGGCGGGGACGTTCACCGCGCCGAAGGAGAAGTCGCCTACCGCTGCGTCAACTCGGCTTGCCCAGCAAGACTCAAAGAATCGCTGCTCTATTTCGCCGGTCGCCGCGCCATGAATATTGATGGGCTGGGAGAAGCCCTGGTGGATCAACTTGTGGACAAGGGACTGGTCCGCGACGTCGCTGATCTTTACGCTTTGACCCACGAAAAGGTGGCGAATCTGGAACGGATGGGGGACAAGTCAGCGGGCAATCTCCGGGAAGAAATCGAGAACAGCAAGAAGGCGAGCCTGGCGCGGCTGATATTTGCCTTGGGCATTCGCTTCGTCGGCGAACGCACCGGCCAGCTCTTAGCCGACCATTTTGCCTCACTGGACAAGCTCGCCAAGGCCAGCGAAGAGGAACTCTTGCAGGTCGAAGAAGTCGGGCCCAGAGTGGCCGAAAGCATCCTTGAGTTCTTCCGCGAACCGCAAAACCTGAAGGTCATCGAGAAGCTCCGCAAAGCCGGCTTGCAGTTCGAGCAGGCAAAAGTCTACAAGCCCCAAGGCAACTTAGCCGGAAAGCAGTTTGTGCTCACCGGCACGCTGCCTCGTTATTCCCGCGACGAAGCTAAAAAGATGATTGAGGAAGCCGGCGGCCGCGTCACGGGCTCCGTCAGCAAGAAGACGGATTACGTCGTGGTCGGCGCCGATCCGGGGTCGAAGCTCGACAAGGCCCGTGCTCTGGGAGTCAAAACGATTGAGGAGGGTGAGTTGCTCAAGCTTTTGGGTAACTAGCCCGGAATTTTCACCACGCTCTGCCGTTTTGGGTCGGGCGACTGGAAGGGCGGCGTTTTGATTCCGCCGCCGGGCGGCCATCCGCTAGAAAGGGGCTTCAGCCCCTGAAGCACAGGCGAGTAGCAGTGGTGAACATGCGACTTGAGGGGCTAAAGCCGCGACTCTGTGGCTCCGCGTGTGGCGGCGCTGAAGCCCCGCCCTTCCGATTTCTAACAAGCCACGGCTCGTTGGCCTCAGGCGAAGCCTCCTTAGCGGTGTATAATGTCCGGGAGGCATCGAGCGATGCGACTGCCCCCGACCCGTCCAACAGTTCTTGGTTGCCTCCCGACAATTCTGGTTCTCGCCGCGCTTTCGACAGGTGGCCTTCCCCAAGACAGGGGAGCGCTAACGTTGTCCAGAGTGCAAATCACGGGTTCAAAAAGGGTTTTGCCGGAGGCAGTGGCCTCCGAGCTAGGCTTGGCAATTGGTGGGCCGATTACAATAGCCGGCGTCAATGAAGCGTGTAGCAAACTGCGGAAGCTCCGTATTTCCGACTCGACTCGATGCCGTTACAAGATCACTGGAAAAACGCTCTCGCTCACCTTCGTCCTGGATGACGATGTCCTGCCCTGTGTATTCAACAACTTCGTTTGGTTGAAAAAACCCGAAATCCTTTCGCGACTTAAGCAGGAGATTCCCCTCTTTAGCGAAAGACTTCCCATCGATAGCGGCCTCAATGACCGCATCATTCAGGTGCTACAGAAGATGGTCGACGAGCAGGGCATTAAAGGTCAGGTGCGATACGATGACCATTGGGGCATCGAGAGGGGATGGAACATTTTCTATGTCGAGGGTTTAGACACTCCCATTGAGTGCTTCGAGGTCAAGGAACGTTCCACGCTGGACGGTGCCAACATCATGAGCATCCGGGGGCCCGCTTGGAGGGGTCGAGACCTTCCGCAGCTTCTTAAATGGCTCCAAACTCGGAAGTTCTCCGCGTCCTTTCTCGAGTGGTGGGTAGAATGGATCCTGGATAGTTATAGATCGACGGGCTACCTGCGAGCGCAAGCAAAGCCGGCGGTCGAATTCCTCGGCCCGAGAAACGGCACCTACCCCGTTCGAATTGTCGTAGCGGTCCGGCCAGGCATCTGCTACTCGTTAGGCTCAGTGAGGGTGACGGGGCTGCCCGAAAAGACGACTGCGGAGGTCTTGCAGCAGTGGAAGCACAAACCTGGAGAGGATTTCGATTACTCCGCGCTTTATGCCTTCGTCGAGGGTATCGTACAACCCGCCACCGTGCGGGCTAAGCGCGGCAGGAGGGTGATAGCATGCGGGTCTCTGGACGACGAGCGCAAAGCGATTGACATCACGCTGACGCCTACATGGTCGAAGGTGTATACCTTCCCAAAGGACGACGATGATCATACACAATGCTTCGACACAATCGTTATAAAGTTATCACCCAGCCCGTGAGCAGTAACCGGGCCTTCCACAACGAATGACCGACCACGTAAAGCGATTGAGAAGGAGGGATTGACATGGCTACTCGTTGGAGCAACTACTACGCGCGACAAGTTCAAGACCAGGAGATGAGGGGGTTGGTGGAAAAGGAACTGGCGAGTCTCAACGTAGGCATCCAAATTGCCCGACTTCGGGAACGACTGGGACTTAGCCAAACCCAGTTAGCGGCGCGCGCCGGGATGAGTGCGCCGAAGATTTCAGTCCTCGAGTGTTCGCCCAAAGATGCCAAGCTCAGCACGCTTATCCGCATTGCGCAGGCGCTCGGATTAGGCCTGAAGGTCGAGTTTGTCCCGGAGAAGAGCGGCAAGTCCCGCCATGCCCACGTTTCTGCTTGAGCGCCGCGACAAATCGGTAGCGCCCTAACTCAGGCCGAGTTGCAGCACGCCGCAACCATGACGACAGTCGTGGCACGGCCATGCGCCCCAGTCCCGCGAGGCGGGTGGCGCGCTGATTCTTCGTTGTTCTAACATCTCGGTATATTGAGACCCGGCGGATTGCTCAGGCATTTGGCCCGCACCGAAGCCTATTCTTTACGGGGGTGACATCATAATGAAGAAACGACACGCCAGACTTACAGTCCTGTTGCTGCCGTTGTGCCTTCCTCTTTTTGCGATGGACAAGAAGGATTTGTCAGAACGCTATAAAGGGAAGTACCTTGTTGTGCTTCGAGAGGGTTTGGCGGTAGGCATGTGCGCCGGTCTTCCCGACATCCCATCAGGCAACGCTCTTGACGTCAGAATCACCGGCGAATCTGTCGAGTTTCACCCGCAAACCGGCGCGACCGCTGCCATGACTGGCTGCGGAGAGGTCATCCCCGAGCCTTTACATAAGGGAGAGATTGTCCTTGCCAGATTCACTTGGTTTCGACGGCTAAGAGGGGGATACTTCACCATTACCGTCCAAAATCTTGCGCCCCACCAAGTGAAGCGGGTTCGAGGCGCCTCCCGCCATGAGCATCTCAAATATGGCAGGGCCGACCTTATCTTCGAGACGAGCGATGCCAAAGACTACGACGCTGTGGCTTCGCTCGTTGAAGAGTGGCTAAAGCCCTTCGACACGCACGCTGAGGCCGCTCAGTTCGGAAACACCGCCAGTGGCGTGTATGTAAGAGAGATAAAGCTGGGCATGTCCTTCGCCGAGGTTGAAGCGGCCCTGGGACCGCCACAGACTCGCGTGGACTTGGGCGAAAAGGTCCTCTACAAGTACAAAGACATGACGGTTGAGTTTCATGACGGCAAGGTCACTGATGTGAAATGAGGTTAATGTGGCCTGGTCATTGATCGAGAGCCTAGAGACACTGAGGGACTATGATTGATCCCCAATTGAAAGGTAAAGTCGTTTGTATCACGGGTGGGAACAACCCGCAGGGAATCGGCGCCGCAACCGCCAAAGCGTTCGCATCGCAAGGGGCATGCGTATTTATCCACTATTTCCGGCAGGCGTGCACCTTGTCTGACCAGGGAAAAGGCGAAGTCGAATCCGGCAGGCCCGGGGAAGCATTGTACCTTGATGCACAACTGAGGTCGGCCGAGGAGGTTGTACGGGCGATCCGGCAGGAGGGTGGACAGGCCGAGTCCTGGGAAGCTGATCTCGGTGAGCCCTCCGCAATTCCTCAGCTTTTCGATCGCGTCGAGCAAGCGTTTGGGCCGGTGGAGGTGCTGATTAACAACGCGGCCCTTGACTTGCCCGACACCTTCATTCCCTCCAAGTCCTCGGCTCAGGGTGATCGGAGTCTGGGTGGTTTGGGTTCTCCCATGAGTACGCTTACGGCGCAAAGCCATGACCGCCACTTCGCGGTGAATTGCCGTGCCCCGGCTTTAATGATGGCGGAATTCACCCGCCGTCACATCGCGCGCGGGGGGCAATGGGGGCGAATCGTGAATGTAAGTACCGACGGGGCGTCCGGATTCGCTGGCGAGATTTCTTATGGGGCCAGCAAGCGTGCGCTGGCGTCGTACAGCCAAGCCGCCGCCCGCGAGCTTGCGCCGTATGGGATTACGGTCAACGTGGTGTCGCTCGGGCCCATACAGACCGGTTGGATATCTCCGGAGTTGGAAGAAAAAGTTGTGCCCACGATTCCGCTGGGACGGCTGGGCTTGCCGGAGGATGTGGCCGATGTGATTGTGTTTCTAAGTTCCGAGCAAGCGCGCTGGCTCACGGGACAGTTGCTTTACGTCGGCGGTGGCCACACCATGCCCCTGTAGCACTAGTTCCTGGGACGTTGTTGTGCCGCGAGGATTTCTTCTCGCGCCAGTAATGCCTCCGTGTTCTCCGTGGCCGGATGAAAACTCAACACAGAGTTCACTGAGATCCTCCGTCCTCTCTGTGTTGAGGCTTTGGAGGCTCGGAGAACACGGAGAATCTCATTTTGGTTGCAGCCAGGGGGCCGCGTTGTGAGAAAATCAAACAAGCTCACGGCGGTCCGTCAGTTGACGTACCGAAACGGACTTCCTGTCTCTTGACAGACGCAATAAGATAGGCTAGAGTTGTACGTGGAAGCCAGGCAGGAGGTCACGCCCTGCCGGGAACACGACGTGGCAATGCTACTGCCCGCCCCGACCCACTCCCGAGAGAGAATGCCCCAAGCGGGACGAATAGGCGTCAAATTGTCTTGCCACATCAGAGACAAGAAGTCTGTCGTGGCGGGAGAAGCAAAAAGGAATTCTTCAAAATTGACCGTACAACGCGGGAATCTCTATGAAAACAAAGGACCGCTGTGGAAAACCTGGCCGCGAAGCCGGAATGTGTATGAAAACACAGGCACTTAGCTGCTTAAGGCGGGAATGTTGTTGAAAAGAAGGGTGGTTAGAGAAACTGCGAGTATGTTATCTACTGGGAGTACAAGACATGGATAAGCGACACGAATGCTGCCTCATCTTCAATTTGCTGGGGATTCTTCGAATCACGGCTGTACTCCTAACCGTGGCTCTATCGGCTGTCTTTGCGCAGGGTCCGAACCAAGCGATGAAGCAAGCGTCGAAAGGGCCCTGGATGGACAAGAGTTTGTCGCCGGACAAGCGGGCCGATCTGCTCATCGAACAGATGACCCTCGATGAGAAGGTTACTCTTGTCCATGGATTCGACGTGTGGGCATATACTGCCCCCCCGCAGTGGCTGGGCGGGGCCGGCTGGGTCCCGGGAATCCCTCGCTTGGGAATCCCCGATCTCCAGATGACGGATGGGAGATCCGGCGTTGCCAACACTGGCCGGCGTGGTCGTTACGCGACCGCGTTGCCTTCCGTGCTCACTTACGCTGCGAGTTGGGACCTGGAGCTGGCGTATGCATACGGAGCGCTGCTCGGCAAGGAAGTCCGTGACGTCGGCTTCAACGTGTCGCTCGGCGGCACCGCAAACATCATACGGGAGCCGCGCAACGGCCGGAACTTCGAGTGCCTCGGCGAGGACCCCATCCTGATCGGAAAGATGCTGGGCCGAGAGTTGAAGGCCACCCAGGACCAACAGGTTGTCGGCAACATCAACCGCTTTGCGGTGAACGACCAGGAGACGGGGCGTACCACCGTCAACGCCATCATTGACAAGCGCTCCATGCGGGAAAGTGACCTGCTGGCTTTCGAGATCGCCATCAAGGAATCGGATGTGGGGACGGTGATGTGTGCCTACAACCGAGTCAACGGTGACTACGCCTGCGAGAACAGTTACCTGATGAATGAAGTCCTGAAGAAGGCCTGGGGCTATAAGGGCTGGGTCATGTCCGACTGGGGCGCCACCCACAGCACGGTGAAGGCTGCCCTGGCCGGATTCGACCAGGAAGAGCCCGGGGGCCGGTATTTCGGAGACGCGCTCAAGGCGGCGGTGGAGAAGGGGGAGGTTCCGATGGCGCGCCTCGACGACATGGTCCATCGCATCCTGCGGACGGAGTTTGTTTTCGGGGTCTTCGACAACCCGCCCGTCCCCAGGCCAGTAAACCCGTTTACCGGCGCTGAGGTGGCGCAGCGCGTCGCGGAGCAGGGTATCGTGCTGCTGAAGAATGGCAGCGGCCAGTTGCCTCTGAAGGCGTCCCGCATCAAAGCGATTGCTGTCATCGGCTCGCACGCAGATGTGGGCGTACTTTCCGGCGGAGGCTCGGACCAGATCGATGCCGCGGGCGGGAACGCCGTTCCGCCACCGAGCACCGGGAAAGCTGGTGCGAGCGGCGGCTCTGGAACTCCCCCGGGCGTCTGGCATCCCTCCTCACCACTGAAGGCGATTCGCGCCAAGGCGCCGAACGCCAAGGTGGACTACGACCCTGGGACAGACTTCGGAGCAGCGGCGAAGCTGGCCGGCGTATCTGACGTCGCAATCGTATTCGTCAATCAGCCCACGACCGAGGGTCGTGACGTGCCGAATCTGTCCCTGCCCGACAACCAGGACCAGTTGGTCAGCCAAGTGGCCGCCGCCAATCCGCACACCATCGTAGTACTGGAGACCGGCGGTCCCGTGCTCATGCCGTGGATTGACAACGTGAGTGCGGCCCTCGAGGCTTGGTATCCGGGTATACGGGGTGGCGAGGCAATCGCCAACATTCTCTTCGGTGATGTGAATCCCTCGGCCAAGCTGCCGGTCACGTTCCCGAAGAGCGAAGCCGACATGCCCCATCATGCGATTCCGGAGACGTCCCCTTCAACCTCCGAAATCAACTACACCGAGGGGCTAAAGGTCGGCTACAAGTGGTTCGACGCGGAGGGCAAGGAACCGCTCTTCCCGTTCGGCTTCGGTCTTTCCTACACCACTTATGCCTACTCCGGACTCAAGACCACGCCCGGCAAGGAAGCGCAGGTGGGCTGCAAGGTCACGAACATGGGTAAGCGTGCCGGGGCGGAGATTGTGCAGGTCTACGTGTCGTTGCCGGCCAGCGCTGGTGAACCACCTAAGCGCCTCGTAGCTTGGGACAAAATTCAGTTGGCGCCTGGCGAGACCAAGGCCGTCAGCCTGAGGCTCGATCCCCACTACTTGTCCATTTTTAACGTCGACAAGGACGACTGGGAGCTGGTTCCTGGCGAATACAGAGTTTACGTGGGCGGGTCCTCGCGGAGCACGCCCCTCACCGGGACAGTGCGCATAGGCAGCAATTGAAGAACCCAATCCTGAACCCCGTGTCATTCCGAGCGTAGCGAGGAATCTCGCCGTGATTTGAGGATGACAAACCAGAGCGAGATTCCTCGCTACGCTCGGAATGACACGGGGCTAGCGGCGATTTTATATCGCCATACCCCAATGGTTTGCACCTGGCGACGTGAAGTCGCCGCTACACGATTGAAATTATAAAGGAGGCAAGTAACATGGCAGCGAAAACGACAAAACCCGTGGCGCGACCCAAGCGTACAAAAGCTGAGATAGAAGAGGAGTTTTCCGAGATCCGTGAAGAGGCCGCGGCGACAAGGGAAACGACCGACAAGAAAACAGAGGAAACCTCAAAGCTGCGCGAAACGGAAATCCGTCAAGCGGTTGAAGGGATTTCTGTGGAGGATGTTGTAAAGGGAATATCCGCTCTGGGCCTTGATCTATCGAAGGCGCTCGCGGGCCTCTCGGAGAAACTTGTCCAGGAAGTGAATCGCCTCTCCTCCGCTCGTGAAGCGGTGGAATTGGAGAGGAAAGAAATCGACAGACTTCACAAGATCGATGTCGCTTGTACGGCGCTCGATCAACTCGTCCAGGACTATACGCACAAGAAAGAGGAGCTCGAATCCGAAATCGCCGCCCAGCACGCGGCGTGGGATGAGGAGCTAAAACGAACCGAGCGCGAGCGGAAGGAACAGGACGAGAACCTCAGGAAGCAGCGGCAGCGTGAAATTGACGAGTACGAATACAAGAAGGCGCTCGAGCGCAAAAAGGCCCAGGACAAGTACGAAGAAGAGATGAAACTTCTGGAAAAGCAGAACCGGGAGAAGCAGGAAGCGCTCGAAAAAAGCTGGCAGCAGCGCGAGGCGGTCTTGAAAGAGCGGGAGGAGGAAGTTGCTCGTCTCAAGAGCGAATCAGAGGGTTTTCCCGGCCGACTCGAAAAGGCCTGCGCACAGGCGGCAGCGGAGGCTACACGAGCCACAGCGCAAAAGTTTGAGCAGCAGATTCTCCTATTGAAGAAAGAGAGTGAGGCCGAAAAGCGGCTGGCCGAGCTTCAGATCAAGACGCTGGAAGATACCCTCGCGCGGCAGTCGGCACAGATGGCGGCGCTCCAGAAGCAGCTTGATGAAGCGAAGCAGCAAGTGCAGGAAATCGCGGTGAAGGCCATCGAGGGAGCGTCCGGGGCCAGGGCGCTCTCCCATATCAATCAGATCGCCATGGAGCAAGCCAAGCACCGCGACCAGGGGTAGAGGATGTGGAGGAAGCGCAAGGCCGTGAGGGGAGTCTTGCGCTACCTCGAGTTAAGCCAGCTCAACATGGCGTCAGACTGCGCCGTGGGGATGCCTTCCGCCCAGAGGCACGCGTCGCCTTTGCGGAGAAGGATGACCCGCCCGTTGGCTGCCGTGCCGATGAAGAGGTCTGTGGTGGAGCGCTTGTCGGGCGCGAGTTCGGGGTACTTGCGAACGAGAATGGAATGGTAATCGCGGAAGAAGGCAAGAGCCACCTCAGCACTCGACCAGCGAATTTGCGCAACCAGAGTGTATTCCTTACCTTCGCGTGTGAGTCCTGGACTCGGCCCGGCGGCAGCCCTTTCGTAGAGCAAATAGCGGTCTGCCAGCCAGCCCGTGGCCACCGACTTCGCCTCGTCCTCGGAAATCAGTTGGCCCAGCACCGCGTAGTAGCCCAGCTCACCCATGATGTTTTCCGCCAGAAAATTCAGCCCCGGTATTCCTGCGAGAGGCGCCGGATGGGGTAAGGAGACCTTCGGCAGTGGTTGCTTTTCAAAGTATGCCTGCGGCTCGAAAATTTCCTTGGTGGTATTGGGCGGATCGTTGAATAGCGAGTTCAGCCTTTTCCAACCGCCCGCCTGGAGCCCACGTTGCATGAAGCCCATGCCCTCGATATATGGAAAGAGGGCCTGGAGGCGAAAGAAGAAAGGCGCTCGGTTGAAGGCGGGGAACTCTTCGTATTGCTGGTGGATGACCTGCGCCATCAGCGGTTCGAGCGCGGGCATATCCTCCAATTTCATCGGCGCAATCAGTTGCTGAATCATGGCGGCGGTGGCGTGACCTTCCACCATGGCCTGACGGGCGCTCGAAGCATCATCATCCGGGCGGACGGCCTTAAGGAATCTCTCGAGGTCAAAGTTCTGGTCCTGAAGGGCGTGGGTCAGCTCGTGAGCCAATACGAGGCGCTGCATGTCCGGCTCGACCCAGTCGGCGATAAACATGGTCTTGCGGTGCGGATCGTAAAACCCGGCAGCCTGTTCGGTGTAGAAGCTGATGAGGAACTTCTCGAGATTGAAGTCCGGCGAGACAAGGCCGAAAGCCCGAAGCGTCGCTTCCTGGATGTGGATCTCCTGCGGCGTCATTTCCACGCGAAGGTTCTCCGCAAGGTACTTCTCGACTTCCGCCCGGCTGATGATCTGCTTCTTCAGCGGCGACTTGATCGGGAGGCCGGTAAGTTCGCTCATCTGCTGAAGTACTGTTTCGGCCTGCCCGAGCAGATCCTGAGAGGCAGATTGGGGCGCGGCAGAAATGTGGACCAGCGGAAACAGCAAGAGGAAAACTGCCACCAGGCTGAGCGAGAGTCTTTGAAGGGCACGAAAGTTTTTCACAGTTCACGACCTTTGACGAGTGACGAGCAGCTCCAAACGAACAGATTGACCCGCTTCATACAGCAGACTATCATGAAACTTGCGCGAGCAGGCCGGGTGATCGCTGCCCCGCCTTAGCGGCCGCTTCGGCGGCCAAGCAGGGGCGGGGGAGAGGAAAGTCCGAACTCCGCAGGGCAGTGTGCTCGCTAACGGCGAGGGTTGGAGGTGGATGTCCCACAGTGGGGGACCGTACGCCTCCAGCACGGAAAGTGCCACAGAAAATATACCGCCTCGTTCCCGCCTGCTGTTGCAGGCTTGGGACGAGGTAAGGGTGAAAAGGTGCGGTCCCGATAAATCGGGAATTAAAGTAAGAGCGCACCGCTCCGGTAGTGATACCGGGGGCATGGTAAACCCCACACGGAGCAAGACCAAATAGGGGAGGAGGAGCTGCCCGCTCCGTTACAACTCCCGGGTAGGTCGCTTGACCCCGCCAGTAATGCCGGGGCTAGATGAATGATCGCCGTCCCGCCTCCGCGGGAAACAGAATTCGGCTTACAGGTTTGCTCGCGGTAAGTACAGTCGAAAATCGAGGGTCCAAAGTCCAAGATTGAAGGTCAAGGCCCGGCGGCCATGGTGGTGGGTCAATTTGATGCTGTAGCGGCGAGTTTACCTCGCCAAATGGCGGCGTAAAGCCGCCTCTACATCAAATTGACCCACTCCCCGGCCATGGTGTCACAGCCTTCCGGGCAGGGCCTGAGCCTTGGGTCGTCACACGCATGGGGTTGTTTGGTTCAAAGACGAAGAAGCTCAAGCCTGCAAAGAGCCTTACGGGCACTGTTCAGTTTCCCGGTGATAAGTCCATCTCCCACCGCTATGCCATGCTGGGGGCGATTGCCGAGGGAGCGAGCGAGATTCACTTCTTCTCCACGAGCGCCGATTGTCAATCCACGCTTTCCTGTCTGAAGCAGCTTGGGGTGAAGATCGAGCGCAAGGACAATGTGGTGACGATTGAGGGCGCCGGTCTGGGCGGACTGCGGCCCGCCCACGAGCCTCTGGACGCCGGCAACTCAGGTTCGACGATGCGGATGCTGGCAGGCATTCTGGCCGGCCAACCGTTTCGTTCCGTGATGGTCGGCGATGCTTCGCTCTCCCGGCGGCCCATGAAGCGCGTCGCCGACCCGCTTTCGCGCATGGGAGCGCGGATCAAGTCCCAGCAAGGTGGGCTGCCGCCCCTTGAAATCGAAGGCGGCGCGCTCCAGCCCATTCGTTACGAAATGCCGGTTGCAAGCGCGCAAGTGAAGTCGGCCGTTCTCCTGGCGGGACTGTTCGCGGAGGGTGAGACCGAAGTAATCGAACAGGTTCAGACACGGGACCATACGGAGATCGCGCTGGAACAAATGGGGGCCGACATCGGACGGCATCAGCGGACCATTGCCGTGCGCGGCAGAGCGCACCTGGAAGGCAAGAAGCTCTATGTGCCGGGTGATTTTTCTTCGGCGGCGTTTTTCATCGTGGCGGGACTGGTCACGCCGCACTCAAACCTGATGCTTCATAACGTGGGCTTGAACCCGACACGCACGGGCATTCTCGATGTCCTTGTACCCATGGGCGGGCGGGTAAAGGTGGTCAACCTGGAGATGATGAACGGCGAACTGATCGGGGACCTCCACGTGGAGGCCAGCCAGTTGCGAGGGGGCGAAATCCCGGAGAGCGCGGTTCCCGGCCTCATTGATGAATTGCCCGTCCTGGCAGTCCTGGGGACACAGACGGAACAAGGATTGACTTTCCGAGGGGCCGCGGAGTTGCGCGTGAAGGAAAGTGACCGCCTTGCGGCCGTGGCAGAGAATTTGAGGCGGATGGGCGCCGAAGTGGAGGAATTCCCGGATGGCCTACGCGTTGCCGGGCGACAAACCCTGCATGGCGCCGAGATTGATCCCCATGACGACCATCGGATTGCCATGGCTTTTGCTGTGGCGGGACTGGTCGCGCAAGGGAACACGGCCATCAGGAAGTGCGGTTGCGTTGATATTTCCTTCCCTGATTTCTTTGATACGCTAGCGAGGGTGGCGGAGTGAACGAGCCTGGGAGGTCGCCCCACTCGCAATGATACGCCGGGCGGCTTTTTCAGTATCCTGTCAAGAAATCCCCTGCCACGGTAGCGGGTCAGTTCGGCGTTGTAGCGGCGAGTTTACCTCGCCACGCAGCGGCGCAAAGCCGACTGTCACATAGCAGACCCAAGCAGCAGCAATAACCCGAAAATCAGAGCTACGCTAGCCCAGATACTCCCTACAAGTGCACATAATAATGCTACCGCAAGCCCGCCGCTTTGGAAGCATCGAGGAAATCTTCAAACCTCGTCCTCTCGAGGCGCCCGAACCGCTCAACCAGTCGCGCCAAGGGGACACAACTCACGGTACGGCCCGTTGCACCAGCCAAGGGACGGCGATGCGTAGGCGCGCTCCATGCTCGCTTCTCTTCCCCAGCGGGGGAACGCGGTGGGGCTGGGGGCGTCGGTGGGTGGGGTCCCATGCGCAGCAACCGGACGGTCCCGTATTCCGTATCGAGCCGGATCGGAGGCCCGCCTTTGCCCACGGTTCCGCTGATGGTCGGGTTGTCGCCTTCCTTCACGACCTTCAGACCAGGCCCGGAAAAATCGCTTTCCACTTCACCGTGACGGGAGGCCGCGTCGATCTGGAAACTGCTTGAGGCGGGGAGGCTCAGTTCGATCTGGCCCTTTTTCAGGTCGACCTGGATGGGATGGGTTGGAGGAGTAGAGGTCCGCAGTTCCACGTCCCCGTTCGTATCCGTGATTTTCACGCTGTGCTTGAAGTCAGTAAGGGTGATGTCCTTTTGACGAGTCGAGATTTCGAATGGGCCGTCGATGCCGTTCAATTCGAGCGAACCGACTTCCATGTCGAGGCGGCCGGTGAGCTTCTGAGCTGTGATGTCGGTTCGCGAGGATTTGAAGTGCAGGGTCTGGCTGATGTCGCGGAATTGCATGTCTCCGCTGAACTCCCCGTTGACGCTTGCCGTGCCGGTGACGCCCGATATATCGACGTCACTTCCCCGCCCCTCGACTTCCACGCTTCCTTTCAGATCGCGGACTTCCGTCGTCCCGCTGCCCTTGGCCACACGTACGAGCCCTTCCACATCGGTAATGTGAGCATCCCCGTGGCGTGCAGTGACGGCTTGCTCGGCCTTTAATCCCTCCAGAATAACGTCTCCGTGTTCCGCCGTAACTTCCGTGCTGGTGGCGTAGGGAACGCGCAGGGTATAGTCCAGGCGCACGTTTTGCCCGCCGCCTGGAAGCGAATCAAGATTGGTTTGGACCAGGTATCGGCCTGCTTGTTCGACAATTTCAATTTTGACCTGGTCCGAGAGCTTCCGGGCGTCACCTTCATTGGGGGCCCAGATGGTCTTCTTCACCACCGCGTCAACCGTGGCTTGGCTGGCGGCATGCACCTCCACATCACCACGACGGTCCACGACCAGGAGGTGAGGCTGGGGATGGGCTTGGAGAGAGAAAGTCTGCGTGTAGGTATAGGAGTTCATGAACAGGCCTGCAAAGCCCTCATTGTTCATATCCACGCCCATTGAGGCCGGCCACTGCTGCCACGGCCTCAAAACGATCTTCGAGATCAAGGTTCCCATAACCAGTATCAAGACCAGCAAGACGACCTCGCTGGCCGTGAAGAGCGGTGGCGGCACGGTCTGGGGATGGGCTAGGGCCTGAATGTAATCGACGAGCTTTGAAAGGCCCCAAAAGATGATGAGGATCGGCCAGAACTTGGCGATGACCTGCCAGGGATGAATCGAAGAGTCGAAGTTCTGCCAGAGGAAGATGGCACCCACCGCAATCAGCGTGAGCGCCCAGAAAATTGATCCCCGACGATAACCGTAAATGCTCATGGTGTCCTGCCTTTTTACCGCCTACGATCTGCTAACGACTGCTTACCGCCTAGCGGTTTCTGTTGACTGCCTTTTACTTTCGCAGAGCCGCCCCGACAGGTCGGGGCGCTCCGCTTGCTGACCGCCTTCCGCTTTCCGCGCCCCTACACTCGTGGTCCTTGCGGGGGGCGCGGCGGCATTGCCGAATCGATGAGTTTCAGAACGCCGATGACGATCAATAAAATGGGCCAAGTCCTGCTAATGCCCCACCCTGGAACGAACTCTTCCATCAGGAAAATGACTCCAATCGTGATAAGAATGACCGGACCAGCCAAACTGGGCCTGCTTGAAATCGACGTGCTTGGTGGGTAACCCATAGTCTATTGTGGTTCTCCCTTCTGGCTTGCAACTCACCAGCCCTTTCCTCAGCCCATCCGTCTACCGCCCTTGCTTCACCTCTTCCAACTCCAGTTCCAGCTCGCGCATCTTGCGCTGGTGCTCCATCTCCTCCAAGCGCAACCGCTGGTGAGCCTCAATCTCCATGTCGCGAATCTTCACCAGTTGGGTTATGGCGACGATCACGACCACCACCGCGAAGCTTGCCAGGGGGATGATCAATGGCGAATTCATGGTCCTTTTACCTCCGCAGCCTCTCCATGAAGGCTCACAATTCTGAATCCCGCTTGCTAATCCCTCGCCATCGGACTGGCTTAGGCGATTCTTGCTGATCCGCCGGGACGGGGTTTCGCCCACTCCCGAGTCACGTCTCCTGACGCCCCGGATCGCCCTCGTCGAGGCTCAGGCCGCCTTATCAGCAGCGCGGCGGTTCTTCTCTTTTTCCAGCTCCAACTCCAATTCCCTCATCTTGCGCTGATGCTCCATTTCGCGGATGCGCATGTCCTGGTGGAATTGCAGTTCCTTCTCACGCGCCTTGTACCAGAAGACAATCCCCACGATGGCCGCAACCATCACTAGGCCGCCGATGCGCGACGAGAACAACAAGAATGGAAACATAGTCGGCTTTCCTCCGCCTTGATGGCCTGATGTGTGGCAGCAACTGGATGCTGTCTCATGCGCTCTTGCTCGCCTTGGCCTTTTCCAATTCCAGCTTGGCCTTCTCGATTTCCATTTCTTTCATTTTCCGTTCGTGCTCCATCTCCCGAATTCGCAACTCCTGGTGGGCCTGGAGCTCACGCTCTCTCATTCTTCTCATCGAGATGATAGCTACGATAAAGATGACCATCAAGAACGCTCCGAGTGGGACGATGAAGGGGTTATTCAGCATGCCTTCCATGGAGATCCTCCGGGCTATTGGTTTGTCGTGCGCCGTGTCGAATCCTGGTAGGGCCGGGGCTTGCTCCGGCCTGGCCGTCCCGCCACGGCGGGGGGCGGCCCTACATTTTGGGACACTACCCGAATCCGGCCTGAGTTGTGTCCTCTGGCGAACTCAGGGTTAGTCCACTACAGTTCTCGTGGTCCCGACGCGCCACCGGGCCCTTGTCTTGCTATGCTGCGGGCGTCCGTCGAAGGAGGAGAGGGTGTATGCCCCCCACCCATGCGACGTTGCAGCAATATCACTCCGATCACGATTAGCAACACCGGCCAGTACCTGCCGATATGACGAAAAACCGGTATGCCAAGGTTATCAAGCAGGAACAGCGCCCCCAGGCCGATGAGCAACGCGGCGCCGATGGGGGCATTCATCTTCATGTCGCCAAGCCCAAACCATTCCGGCGTCCGCTGGCCCAGTTGCTTGGCTTTGGCGGTCTGATAGGAATCAATCACCATATAAAAGTAAAACGCTGCCGCACCCAGGCCGAAAATGGTGTCCATGGGGCCACCCACGCGATCACTCAGGGCGATGAGCGAGCCGAATATCAGCACCTGAACCATGGCCTTAACAATCTGGCCGTTATAGATGGCGCCCACGCCCGGGATGAAGCCTAGCCCCAGGGCGACGCCAGGGTTGGGGCCGGTTTGGGGACCGAACATAGGAGTTTGCAGGCGGGTCGCCAGACAAGTCTCGCAATAGAGCATTCCGTGCACGTCGCGCTTGCATTCAGTGCACAGGGCACGCCCGCACAGGCCGCAATAGGCGACGGAATCAACGTTGGGATGGTTGGCGCATTTCATGGGTTTTCGCTCCTTACTGCCTCGATGGTTAGGAGGTTCGGTACGATTTCATTCCGCAGAATCGCGGTGCGGTCGGCCACATCAACAACCCGGGCCTGATTTGTTGCCAGCGCGGGCATACTAAGCGGCGTGCTGTTCGTGGACCCCCCCGCGGGCGGTTCTTGCTTGGGCGCTTTCTGCGGCTCCTCCTCTGGGTGCGAGCGGAGTTGCCGAAGTCGAGACTCGATTTCGTAAACTACCTTCGCGTCGTAAATAAACTTCTCCACGCGAGCGGCGTTCAGGTACCAGGCACGCTTTCCTCTAAGGACCCAGGTGCGCGGGTTCAGGTCCGCGAAAGTCATGTGCCGCAGATTGATCCCGGCCGCGTTAACGATGATGGAAAACGAAAACACCGCCATCGCTAAACCATAAGCGAATCGGGGGTGAAGCACAGGCCGGAAAAAGGCCACCAGGCGCTCCACTAAGCCGGGCTTGCGCTCGCCCACCGTGGCCAGCATGATCTTGCGGACCAGCCAGGGAGCGGGTTCGAGCTCCGGGGCGGAATGGCAGAGTTCCATGGCCCGGCGCACGTCTCCCACCATTTCGATGCAGGAGGGGCAGACGCTCAAATGGGCTTCGACTTCCCTCTTCAGCCCCGGCTCGAGCAGCCCTTCCAGGTAATCGCTCGTCAGGTTTTCCAGTTCCAGGTGCGTCATGGCTCATTTCCCGCCTTTGCGGGGCCTCTCATTCCTTCCATACGTTTAAGGACCCGCCCCAGTTCCAATCTTCCGCGGTTAATTCTCGATTTCACGGTACCCTGGGGAACCTTCAGGACCAGGGCAATCTCCTCGTAATCGAGGTCGTGCAGGTCTCGCAGGATCACTGCTTCCCGCAGATCCGGCGAGAGCCTGTCCAGGGCCAATTGCAGGATCTCCCTGCGCTCCCGCGATTCCACCCGGCCAGTAGGCTCCATATATGGGCTTGGCTTTTCCTGCGCCGCAGGCAACTCGTCTTCCAGCGAGGAGGTCACACGGTCTTTCCGGGTGCGTCGGTAGTGGTCCACCAAATGGTTGCGCGCCACCCGGTTTAGCCAGGTTGAAAAGGCGCCCTGAGCAGCATCATAACTCTTGAGAGTCTGGAAGACTTTGATGAAAACTTCCTGGGTCACATCTTCGGCTTCTTCCACCCGGCCCGTGAAGCGGTAGCAGAGATTATAGATTTTTCGAGTGTAATCCCTTAGCAGGGCCTCCCAGGCGGAGTCCTCACCGGCGAGGCAACGGTCCAGTAGTTCCTGATCCTGTTCCACTCCGGCTCACCTCAGCCATTTCCCGAGAACGACGGACGTCGATCCCCTCCGCCGCCTCGCCCTACAGCACATTGGCTTGCCCGGCATTGTAACAGAATGCAGACCATCATTGCAGGGCGAATGAATTCTGAATTGTGAATTCTGAATTGCTTCCTTCTCCTTACTGCTCACTGCCGACTGCTTTTTGGCCTCTCGTCGTCAGTGGTCCGCCGGGAAAACGGGGTCGGGCAATTTGAATCCTGAATTCAGAATTCTGAATCGCCTTCCTCCTGCTCCCCACTGACTTCTGTTTTCTGACTGCTGGGCTCAGGGGTCGTGCCTGCGTTGAATTCATCCCAGGCTATCCAGAATTGTCACGCCGACCCCAACCAATGATCGCCATCCCTCCATTCATGGGGCGCTCTCTGCCCACGCTCGCCGTCTCATGCGGGAGTGGTATAATGACCCGCCGGCTGAAGAGGGAGTGGTAACGCCATGGCTACCAAAATTCTGCCCAGTCTTGAAACGGCCGAGGGGTTGATCGTCGAAGTCGAGGAGTGGTATGAGCGGGTCCGCAAGATTCGCCAAAAGATGACCTGCGTGGAGCGCGGAAGCGACCCCTATCAGGACCTCCTCTCCGAACTCTCAGTCGAGCTTGATTGGCTGAAGATGAAAGCCGAAGTCGCCGCCGAAGCCATCGACGAATACCACGAATCCCTGCCAGAAGACGAATAGCATCCAACCAATCAAAGAATCTACTTGGGCGCAGCGCGCGACGCACAGTTTGGGTCTCTCGCGACGGGCGCGATCAATCATGAGCGGGGCGCGGAGGCCCGGAATTGGGATTTGGGATTCAGGGGTCAGGGAAGACCTTGTCGCCCACCCGCGAAACCTGCATGCCGAACTACCAGGACCCAGCTATGCTTTGCTCTCCTGCCGGGGACTGAGGGCCTGCTGCAACGTGACGACACCGTCCCTGATCGCCATACAGGCGCGCAGAAGGTGGAGTTCGTACATCATCTCGTCCCGAGGGAATTCCCCCTTGATCAAATGGCGGAGTTCCTCGAGCTTTTCAGCGGGAATACGCGCGTCGCGGGCGACTTCCTCGTAGTCAAAATAGGTCACGCTCCGCGCCTCCCCAAACAACCCCTCACCCGGCCCGCTCCGGCTGGTGAAAGCGCCGGTAGCGGGCCACCCTCTCCCCTCGGGAGAGGGCAGTTTTCCTAACTCGACCGCACAGGAAACAATCGTAGGCTCTTCCTACTTGCTGCGGATTGCCCTCTGCCGACTGCCTACCGCCATCTGCCTACTGCCTAGTCTGTTCCCCCACCCCCCGCACCCACTTTCTCCAACTCCGCCCCCGTCGTGGCTGACACCACATCGTGCAATGAGTTCCCGTGCGAATCCATGGTGACGATGGCAGGGAAATCCTTGGCTTCGAAGACCCACATAGCTTCGGGGACGCCGAGTTCCTCGAGCAAGTAGACGCTTTGGACCTTGGGCAGGCAGCGAGCGTAAAATTGCGCGGCCCCGCCGATGGCGTGGAGATAGACGGCTCCGAATTCTTTGAGACCTGCCAGGGTCTTCTGGCCCATGCCGCCCTTGCCCATTACAGCGCGGATGCCGAAGCGCTTGATGACGTCGGCTTCGTAGGGTTCTTCGCGGATGCTGGTGGTGGGGCCGGCAGCGTTGGTGCGCCAGCGCGTATTGGGCGATGTTCCCTCTTTCATCATGACTGGGCCGCAATGGTAGAGGATTGCGCCGTTCAGATCGCAGGGGGCGTTGTGGTGCATCAGGTACTGGTGAGCGGCGTCGCGGCCGGTGATCATCGGCCCATTAATCAAGACCACGTCACCGACCACGAGGGCGCGAACTTTTTCTTCGCTCAGCGGAGCTTCCAGCCGAATTTCTCTGCCTGACACCTGGAACCCGGCGCCCGCCACTAGTCGGTCTACCGGGCGCTTGGGGTCGCGGTAGAGCCACTGCTTGACGGCGCCGGACTCGGTTTCAAGCAGCACGCCGAGCCGCCGGAAGGCCCAGCAATCGTAGGCGACGGAAACGAAAAAGCACGCGGGCAGCCGGTTGGCGGCGGTGATCTTGCAGCCAATCAAGGAGACTTTGCCGCCAAAGCCCATCGTGCCCACCCCAATCTTATTGGCCTCGTCCATGATTTCCTGCTCGAGTCTGGCCAGTGTAGGGTCGGGGTTCACGTCGTCGAGCGGGCGGAAGAGTTGCAG
>Ga0208692_1000846_pt1 | contig 19766 bp, 15 predicted proteins | sample June2015DPH_20_1_3_FD_184721 | JGI IMG/M metagenome (GOLD analysis project Ga0208692, IMG submission 184721) | Peatland microbial communities from SPRUCE experiment site at the Marcell Experimental Forest, Minnesota, USA - June2015DPH_20_100... | ecosystem: Environmental > Terrestrial > Soil >...
GTCTCCTTTCTCCGTGACCCACACTACGTCAGCTACCCCACACCTTTCCGCTCGCCCCACGCGTAGCGTCCGCCGCGCCAGCGGCTTAGTCCTAGTCGGCAAGCCGGAAACTGGGATCGGTTTCTTGGTAAGTTCCGAGTGCGCCGTCATCCGCCCGCAATCGGCGGCAAGCCGAGTAACCTAACTTTTGGTTGTGCTGGACGAACAGGTCAAGGCAATTCCGGGATCTCAATAGATCCACTGCCCGACGACATACCACGTCGGGTTCCTCGAGCCGCTCGACCATTCTTGGTCACGCCGGGAGCCGTTGCTGTCCGCGCCTCCGCTAGAACGTCCGGCTTTCGAGTTCTTGTCTGAACAAGGTCACACTGGGGAGCTGCTTCTGCAGCTCGGGTAGAACCTCCTCCACAAACGGCAGGCGATCTGGACGAATGTGCATCATGACGGGAATTCTGGGGTTAATGAGTTCGCGCACTTGCTGGATCCCTGCGCTGTTCAAGGTCGGGCCACCGTCGCTGCCGCGCTGGATCATCAGGTCGAAGTTCAGGAAAGCCAGGTCGATCCCGAGCTTCGCATATCCCAGCGCCCTGTACTCTTCGGGGAAGTACCCGGTCGTCCCGGGCGCATAGAGCACCTTCTTGCCGCCCAAATCGAACAGGAAGGCGTAGACGATGGAGGCCCATTCCTTATCGTCGCCGTGTTTCAGCCTGGCGATATCCAGCCGGATGCCGTTGATTTCGCGACTCGTGCTCTGTTTCCATTCGAGTTCGGGCACGATGACGCGCGATTGGATTTTCTCGAACTCGGGGCTGTCCTTCTTCATTTGGTCCCGGACTTCTGGCGTCGTCACGACGACTGCTTTCGGATTGAGCAGCAGAAACCTCACGGTAGACGGGGGCCAATGATGATCAATGTGATTGTGGCTGATCAGCACGAGGCTGACGTTGTCAAAAGGCGCCTCGCCTTGTTCCATCTTTTGCCGCAGCGCGACCGAAGGTGCCGCGAATTTCCATTGCGCCGAGGTCTCCGTGAGCGCATCCGCAAGTATCTTCTGGTCCCCCGCTGCGAACAGGAATCCTGCGTGAGCAATGTACGTGACCGTCAGGTTCGGTCCCCCCTTGTTCTCCTGGGCCGTGCCGGCCTGCGCGTTTGCCGCCACGCCTGCGACGCCGGCCACTAACAATGTCACGAGGCAACGAAGAGTTCTCCTTCTCACAGCAAGAAAGTCCACAAACAGTCGCTTATTCATACTCAATCTCCGATCGTTGATCATTTCCTCTCTCACCTGATGAACCGTCCTTGGAACGAATCCGTTGCACCCAGTCTACTGTGCCGAAACTACGGGCAGGTCGATGAAACTGGCTACGCCAGCTGCGTGGTAGATCCGCTGGGTCGTCTTCACATAGTCTTCCGGCCTCGCGAAGAAGATGTTCGGCACGAATGTTTGCGGATTGCGATCGTAAAGCGGAAACCAGCTCGACTGCACTTGCACCATGATCCTATGCCCACGCAGGAACACGTGGTTCACGGTCGGCAAGGTGAATTTGTATTTCAGTGGCGTGTTCGGCGAAATCGGCTTCGGCACCTCGAAACTCTCTCTGTACCGTCCGCGGAAGATATCCATGGCCAGGCCCAGTTGGTATCCGCCGAGCTCCTGCTGATTCGGAACTTCATCGGGATAAACGTCGATCAACTTGACGATCCAGTCGCTGTCGGTTCCGCTGGTGGAGGCGATGAGGTCCACGACCGGCGCGCCACTGATCCGCACTGGTTTGGTAAGAACCGGTGTTACATACGACAGCACATCGGGGCGGCCGTCAACGGACCGTTGGTCGGAAACCAACCAACGCTTCCATTGGTCATGGTCCGCAAAGCTCACGGGGCGCGGCACATAAGGCACTGGCTTGGCTGGATCGGAAACATATTCATCATAGGCTGACGGAATCTTAATATCGCGCTCTGTCGGCGCAGCGAAGGACAGGCCCAAACCCGTCGTCAGATACAGCGGCGTGGATTTCTGCGCGCAGCCGTTCTCGCATGCAAGCGGCCAGGACTTCAGGCGATCCCAGTGGTTCTCGCCGGTGTTGTAGATGAGCACCGGGGGAGTGTCGGCCTTGGGTGCGCCATCCTTCAGATACTGATCAAAGAACGGCTTCAGCACGTCACGACGGAATTGCAGCGCCGTATCGCCGCTCCACTTCAGCGGCCCTAGTGAAGAACCGTCGTAGCTCGCCCCGCTGTGACGCCACGGACCCATCACCAGGAAGTTCATGCTGTTTCCGGGGTCTTTACGCTCCGTCGCCAGGTAGGAATGAATCGCACCCCACATGTCTTCCTGATCCCACAGTCCCTGAATCCACATTGTCGGAACCTTCAACGGCTGCGCAGCCATGATCTTGTCGAGGGCCTGTGCCTGCCAGAAGGCATCATAGGCAGGATGCTCAGAGAGCTTGCGCCACCAAGGTAGTTGGCCGAGGCCTGCAGCTTTTGCGAAGTCCCCGGCCGAACCCGCACGAAGAAAATTGTCGTAGTCGTCGTATGCCTGACGTGGGATTTCGCGGCCTTCCCCTGTTGCCGTGGTCTGTCCGACGAAGTAATCGAAGTTCGTCTGCCGGAAAGCCCCGTAATGGAACCAATCGTCACCCATCCAGCCGTCAACCATCGGACTCATGGGCGCAGCAACTTTCAGAGCTGGATGAGGGTTAATCAGAGCCATCACGACGGTGAAACCCTCATACGAACTGCCCAGCATCCCAACTTTGCCGTTGGATTCGGGTACATTCCTCACTAGCCAGTCGATGGTGTCGTAAGCGTCCGTGGAATTGTCAGTATTGGTGGAATTCAGAGGGCCCCTCAAGGGACGAGTCATGAAATAGTCCCCTTCCGAACCATACTTGCCTCGGACATCCTGGAAGACGCGGATGTAGCCGTCAGCCACGAACACTTCATCACCCTGGGGCAAGGTCACCAGCATGTGCGGTGACTGGAGGCGCTCGGCACGTTTGGACGCATTGTAGGGGGTGCGCGTCAGGATGATGGGTGCATTCTTCGCTCCACGCGGAATGACAATGACAGTGTGCAGCTTCACTCCATCGCGCATCGGGATCATGACGTCGCGCTTCACATAGTCGTAGGACGTCGTTGGAGCCTCATACTTGGCAGGAATGTCAGGTGTGGACGGTGAAGTCTGAGCCTGGATGGCGGATGCGAACGCTAGAAGAGTGGTCGAATGCACCAAGCAGCGTCGGAACGAAAACACACAGATCATCAAGCGCCTCCCGAATAGGCATGATGGCTGAGCGAGCCAACACTTGAGCACAGCGCTCTCATTACAGTCCCTTCCTCATGTTCTCTGTCCCTTGCAGTGTAATGCCATTTACGACAGCGAAGCTGACGCCTATCCAAACGACTCAAAAACGACAAACTCTTCGAGCTTCTTCTTGGGGGTAGGTTCGGGCCATCCATCGGGGACGCCGAGCGGCGTGATGCAAACACGCTGGTAGCGTTCGGGAATGCCCAGCACCTCTCGCGTGACCCGGTCGGGGATCGCGTCGGTGACGTATACGGTGCCGTAACCGAGCACCCGAGCCGCCAAACACAAGTATCCTGCGGCCAATGGGCCATCGTGCTGGTTGTAGGAGGGATAAGCGGATTGCGAATCCGTCAGAACGACGACATAGACCGGCGCGGAAAAGTAACCCGCCAGGGCCTTTGTTGTTGCTTCTCTGCGAGCCGCCCTTTCTGCCGGGGTCAAATCCTGGGGCCAATGCGCTTCCGCCAATTCCAGGCATCGAGTTCGCATGCGCTCGATCGTTGCCCGGTTCCTTACAACCAGGAATTTCCAAGGCTGCTGATTTCCCGCAGTGGGAGGGCGGCGCGCCGCATCGAGAATTAGGCGCAGATGTTCCTCCGGAACCGGGTCGGACTTGTAACGCCGCACCGACTGCCTCTTCGCAAACATGGCGAGCAAGCCGGGGTCGTTGTCGGGCGCGGACGAAGCAGCTGTGGCTGCGGTTACGCACAATGTGCCACCGAGACCAGCGAAACGAAGAAAGTTCCTGCGGGTACTGTTCATTGGTTCTCCTTTGCTCAACGAACGAAATGGCATGGCCCTTGATCTAGCCCGACGTGGGTCTTGCCGAATAGAAGCAGATCCACTGGCCATCGGGGGAGAAGGCCAGACTGACGTCCAGGAATTTGGCCAAGAACAGCGGCGTCACGGCCGGAGCTAGCCACGTGCCGCCTTCGCATGGCCTCGTCATGCCCGCCTCCCATTTCTTCCAGTCGCCTGAAAGTCACGTACTGGAAGTTAGAGTCTCTTCGACGACACGGCCGTCGAAGAGATGCACGGTGCGCTCGGCGTGGTCGGCGTAGCGCTGATCGTGAGTGACCATGCAGATGGTCGCGCCGCTGCGATGCAGCTCGCGGAGTAATTCCATCACCGCCTCGCCGTTTTTCGAGTCGAGGTTGCCGGTGGGCTCGTCGGCCAGAAGGATCGAGGGGTCGCCCACCAGGGCGCGGGCCACGGCCACGCGCTGTTGCTGACCGCCAGAGAGCTGCGCAGGATAATGCTTCATGCGATGCGCCATGCCCACGCGTTCGAGAGCGTTTTGCACGCGCTGCTTGCGCTCGGGGGCGGACATGCCACGATAGGTCAGCGGTAGCTCGGTGTTCTCATACACGGTGAGATCCCCGATGAGGTTGAACGCCTGGAAAATGAAGCCGATCTCGCGGTTACGTATGCGGCAGCGGTCGGAAATCGAGAGCTTGGCCACGGGCTCGCTCTTGATCCAATACTCGCCTTCGGTGGGCGAATCGAGCAAGCCGATCAGGGAGAGCAAGGTGGACTTGCCGCAGCCCGAAGGGCCGGCGATCGCCAGATACTCGCCGGTCTTGATCTCCAGGTGAATGCCCGAGAGCGCGTGCGTCTCCACCTCGTCCGCGTAGAAGACCTTGGTCACGCCATCGAGTTTGATCAATGTGCCGTTTTGTGCCGCCATTTCTCCTCCTTCTCACAAGACGTGTTATCGGCGCGATTTGTTTCCCGAATCATTCGTGTCGCAGCGCAACGATGGGGTCTACGCGCATCGCTCGCCGCGCGGGAATGTAGCAGGCCACGAGAGCGACGACTGTCAGCAGAATCGCCACACCGACAAATGTCACCGGGTCAGTCGGACTCACATCGAAAAGCACGCTTGCTATCAAGCGCGTCAGCGCCAGTGCCGCAAGGGTGCCAATGGCTACACCGACGAGCGCGAGCCCTGCACCCTGCGCGACAACGAGGCGCAATACACCGAGCGGGTGAGCCCCCAACGCCATCCGGATGCCGACCTCGTGTGTCCGTTGTCCGACTGAGTAGGCCAGAACACCGTAGAGGCCGATAGCGGCCAAGACCGTCGCGAGCGCTCCGAATGTGCCGGCGAGAGTCGTGGCGAGCTTTTCGACTGAAAGCGAGTCGTCGCGCTGCCGCTCCTCGGTCCTCATCAGATAGACAGGCAGGTTTGCGTCCAGCTTGCGAACCGTGGCACGTAGCACCGGGAACATTTGGGAAGGGCCGAGATCCGTGCGAACGTAGGCGGTCATCTGGTCGGCCCAGTTGTTCTGGAGGTATGGGAAAAAGACCTGCCGAGGGACGGGCTGCCGCATTGTACTGTATTTCGTATCGCCCACTACACCAATGATCTCGATGTCGGTCTTCGTGCCAGGGTCTGAGCCCAGACCGATGTGGCGCCCGACGGCTCCGCGGTCACCGAAATAGTGGCTGGCGAACTTCTGGTTCACGATGGCCACTCTAGCGGCACCGGTAGAATCCTGTTCGGTAAAGTCGCGGCCAGCGAGGAGCGGGATTTCTAGGGTGGCGAAAAAGCCCGGTGAAACGTGGTTCACCCAGGGATCCATGTCCTCCCCCGGCTCGGAAACGTGGCCTTCCACGGTGACCAGGCTATTCCATTCATCAAAAGTAAGCGGCGGAACGACGCACAGGGCGACGGATCGGACGCCGGGAAGCGCAGCCAGTTCGCGTGTCAACTGGCTGTAAAAGAGCTTGGCGCGTTCTGCCCTGTAACCATTGAGCGTTGGATTCACGGAGAAGGTGAGCAGGCTATTGACGTCGAACCCCGGGTTCACATCCCTGAGGTTGGAAAGGCTACGCACGAACAATCCGGCGCTTATGAGAAGTAGAACCGATAGACCGACCTGGGCAACAACCAACATCTTGCGCCAGCGGGCATGGCGACCTTCGTTCACCACGCAGGCCTGGCCCTTGAGGGTCGGAGCCAGGTCCGCACGGGCAGCGCGGAACGCTGGCGCGAGACCGCACACGAGGGTGGCGAAGGCACATGCGGCCAGACTGAAACACAGGACCCGCAGGTTAGGCGCGGTGATGATGCGGAGCGGTGGATCCATCTGCGGCATGATGTCGTTGAGGAGCCGCATGGTCCAAGGGGAGATCGCAAATCCGAGCGCGCCTCCCACCAGAGCTAGTAGTGCACTTTCTGTAAGAAGTTGGCGCATGATACGGCCGCGTCCGGCCCCCAGGGCCAGTCGGACTGCCATTTCTGTGCGCCGGACAGTGGAGCGGGCAAGTATCAGGTTGGCCACGTTGGCGCAGGCGATAAGCAGGACCAGCCCGACCATCCCCATGATTGCCCAGAGCGGCGTGGCGACGAACTTTTCCGCCACGTTCTGACCCTTGCCACCCGGAATGACGTCAAGGATCATTCTCAGAAACTGCTGCTTGGCGTAGGCCGAAGCTTGAGAGAAGTCTCCTTGCTGCACCTCCCAAGCGAGTATGCGATGGAAGATCGGTTGAAGCGACGCCTTGGCTTGGACGAGGGTGACGCCCGGCTTCCTGCGCGCGAAAACCTGTACCCAGCGGCGGCGACGATCTTCCAGCCGGTTGCCGCTGAATTCCTGGCCCATCATGATCGGGATGTAGATCTGGGTCGGGTACAGCCGCTCGGTGCCCAGAAAGCCGGGTTGGGCAACACCCACGATGGTCAGCTTGTGGTCGTTGACGAGGATTTCCCTACCGATGACCGAGGCGTCACTGGTGAAACGCGTCTTCCAGTAGTCGTAGCCCAGCACTGCTAGCGGCTCGCCCCCGCGCGTGCGATCCTGCTCCGGAGTGAACAGGCTTCCGAGAACCGGGCGAACGCCGAGAACGGGAAAGTAGGTCCCAGAGACTAACTCAGCCATGGCCCGTTCGTTGTGGCCGGCATCACTGATGCTGACTGCCATCTGGCGGCGGCAGAACATGCCGCTGAAGACCTGGTTCTGATCACGAAGGTCTTCATAGATCGGGTAGGAGAGCGCATTCATGCCGGTATTCGATCCGTAATGCGCGCCGACCTCTTTGAGCTGTACGAGTTCGCCTGGATTCTGAACCGGTAACTGGCTCAAAAGGACGTGGTCCAGCATGGTGAAGACGGCGGTGTTGGCGCCGATGCCGAGGGCGAGGGTGATCACCGCCACGGCGGTGAAGCCGGGCGACTTGGCCAGAGTGCGGAACGCGAAACGTAGATCCCTGGCGAAGTCCTCCAGAAAACGCCCCACCCGTATGGCCCGGACCTCCTCCTTCACTTGCTCCACACCGCCGAGTTCGATCAGCGCCTGTCGCCGGGCTGCCGCTCGCGGCCACCCCTCCTTCATCTTCTCCTCCGTCAGGAGTTCCACTGAAGACTGGAGTTCGTCGTCCAAAGCCTGCTCGATCGTGCCTTTGCGCAAGAGGTTCCGAAACAAGCTAACGATTCGACCTGGCATGGTGCCTCCCGTTTGAACTCACGTGGATTCCACCGCCGCCGTCATGATCTTGACCACCTGATTCCAGTCCCGTTCTTCCACCTTGAGCTGCGCCCGCCCGGAGGAAGTCAGGCGGTAGTACTTGGCCCGGCGATTGTTTTCCGACGCGCGCCACTCCGCCTCCACCCAGCCCTTCTCTTCCATGCGGTGCAACGAGGGAAAGAGCGAACCGAAACTCACCTGAAAGGCTCCCTGGGTGATTTGCGCGATGCGCCGGGAAATGCCGACTCCATGCAAAGGTTCCAGCGACAGCGCCTTCAAGACCAGCAGGTCGAGCGTTCCACGCGGAAGGTCGGTTCTTTTTTCACCCATGGCGTCCTCTTATCGGAATACGATAGCAGCCAGCAATATGTTTCAACGGATTTCACAAATGCCCGTTTCAGCCCGCCAGGAGGATGGCCATCTTGTTGGCCCACTTGTACTTCCTCCGCGAGCTGAATTGACAGCCAGCATTTCTGTTGTTCATCTACTTCACGCCCGCCCCGGACGTTCCTGATGCACCGCCGGAAGAGGGATGGCTCAGGGCCCTTCGACTCCTCCATTCATACATCGGTGCCGGGCACAATCGGCTTTCGCCATTCGTGGTGGACCTGTTCGTTGACACGCGCCGTTTGGTGCGTAGATGAATTTGCTGCAGGAAGTTGCGCGGCACTTCTCTTGACAGGGCTGTCTTCTAGTCCTTTCAGTTAAGACGCCAGGGTGTTTTCTACAATGACAGGGACTGCTCAAGGCGATGTTGGACCCAAATGGACCCAATTTGCAGCAACACAAGGGTGCGTAAGTGATTGAAAGGAACGGTCGGGGCGAGTGGATCTGAACCACCGACCTCCTGGTCCCGAACCATGGAGCTCAATTCCATAAACGCTTTGTCTGGTGCCGCTTACGGGACAAAGGACGTTATTCCCCCTCTCTTAGTTGCACTTAACTTGTACCTAACGGACTTGAAGGAGCCGGGCAATCGCGCCCCGGATGACGCAGGAATGCCAGTGTAACCAACAAACCATGGCCAACGTCCCGAGATGCAGGTAGAACCCGACGCCCCTACACCGGGTACCACGACGAGCGAGCCGGGGACGGGGCGCAGGCGCAACCCTCCGGTCCCGATTATATTCTGGCGAGCTTGGCGGCGTCGAATCCATGAACGAAGCTTCATCTATGAAGAGGGCCGCATTTGAGTGGGTCTTTGGCGTGTTCGTGCTGGGGCTTGCGCTTGGAGGAGTGGGCGGGTCCGGGCTGACACCTCACTTCCTGGCATCCCGCGGGGGATCGGGGCGGGCAGGGGAAGGGTCTCGTTCGGGAAGTGCCCGGGGCGCCTGACCTGACCGGGGTTTTTTGTACCAGCGGGAGTGAGAGAGAATTCACTTGGGAGGACCGCTGGTATGCCAATGCAGAAGTACAAGCCGGAGCAGATCGTCTCGATCCTGCGGCAGATTGAAGTGGAAGTCGCGACCGGGAAGAGCACTCCGCAAGCCTGCAAAGAAGCTGGAATCACCGCGCAAACCTACTACCGCTGGAGGAAGGAATTCGGCGGGTTGAAGCTCGACCAAGCGAAGCGGCTCAAGGAACTGGAGAGGGAGAACGCCAAGCTGAAGCGGCTGGTGGCGGAGTTGTCGCTGGAGAAACAAGTCTTGAAGGACGTGGCGGAGGGAAACTTCTAAGCCCCGAGCGGGCCGTTGTGCGGTGGAGCATGCGCGCGAGGAGTATCGCCTGACCGAGCGACATGCCTGCCGGCTGCTGGGGCAGTGGAGAGGGACACAACGCTACGAACCGATGCTAAGAACGGACGAGGATACCCTGACCCAAGCGATCGTCGCGCTGGCGACGAGGTATGGCCGTTACGGTTACCGGCGGGTCACCGCGCTGCTACAAGGGGCCGGCTGGTCGGTGGGCAAGGATCGGGTGCAACGGATCTGGCGGCGGGAAGGGTTGAAAGTGCCGCAAAGACAGCGGCCGCGAGCGCGGTTGTGGCTGAACGACGGATCGTGCATCCGGCTGCGGCCGGAGCGGGCGAATCATGTGTGGAGCTACGACTTCGTGAGTGCCATGACACATGACGGAAGAACGCTGCGGTTGCTGGTGCTGATCGACGAATACACGCGGGAGTGCCTGGCGATCCGCGTGGCGCGGCGGCTGGGGAGATACGAAGTGATCGAAACGCTGGCGGACGTGATGCTGTGGCGGGGGATTCCGGAGCACCTTCGCTCCGACAATGGGCCGGAATTCGTGGCCCAAGAGCTGCGGAAGTGGCTGGCGAAGGTGGGCACGGGCACGCTGTACATCGAGCCCGGAAGCCCTTGGGAGAATGGCTACTGCGAAAGCTTCAACGGGAAGCTGCGAGACGAGTGCTTGAACGGAGAGATTTTCTATTCGCTGAAGGAGGCGCAGGTGGTGATCGAGAAGTGGCGGGTGGAGTACAACACACAGCGCCCGCACTCGGCGCTCGGCTACCGTCCGCGTGCCCCGGCGGCCGGTAGCCCTTGGGGTCGGCCAAATCACATTTCACAGCCTACGGCTGTGATGTAGACTCTCTCATGCCGACTGGTACAAAAACTCGGTCCGGTCAGGTTTGAATGGCTCTGCGGCCTGTCTGCCGTCGAAGCCCAAAACTCGCCAATGACATACACGCAGGAACGACGTTCGTCGTATCCGCGGGAGCAACATACAAGACAGAGACGTAGCAAAAAGCGGCAAGCAAGGAGTGTACAGCTTCGGTCTTTTCAATCCGAGCCCGGCACGATCAGCTGGATCTGCGCTGAATGAATGATGGCCTCCGGGCCCGTTCCAGATGCCGCACGAACAGTGAGAACCACAATTTGCGTGTGCGTTCCGGAAGGAGGAACTGTACCACAACCGCCTGTCATGCCCACGGTGCAGCCCAACAAGACCAATATCACGACCCAGCGCGGGTGTCGGGTCCAGCTGCCAAGCAAGGCAACCGAAATGAGGCCAAGTGCGATCGCATACAAGGGGATTGCCTCCGGCAGCGCATTCGCCGACTTTGCCGAAGGCCGGATTTTGAACGTCGAGACTCCTCCCCCCGTCACGGCACTGGGGGAGAAATCGCAAGTGTATCCCTCCGGCAAGCCACCTGCGCAGGATAGAAGTACCTGCCCCTGGAAGAGAGGGAGCGAAACAATTCTGACTTGCAGAGGATCGGAACCTGCTGGCGAGACACGCAGAGTTCTGGCCCCGAAGTTCAAACTGAATCCCGGTCCTGTTGCAGGCCATTGGTCACGGAGTTCCGGAGAAACGCTAGGTGCGAACTCCGAACCGCTTGTAAAATTCGCGGTCAAGCTATGGTTCCCACTTGACAACACGTCCACCCGCAAAACAGCGGTTCCTGACGGATCCGTGTGCGCTGTCCCGAGAATCACCCCACTATCCAGAAAGGTCACCGTGCCCACGGGAGTCCCTTGCGACGCGCTAACGTTTGCAGTCAATGTCGAACTTCGATCATCCGGATTCGTTTCTTGACGCAAAGAGATGAACGACGGAATTGAAGCAGCAGAGGCCACCAACACAGAGATCGGGACAGGTGAAGAAGAACTACCGGCGAATGGACCATTAGAGTTGAAACCCGCCATAAGAGCATGTGTCCCTGTGCCCAGCGAAGCTGTGCTGAAGCTGGCGACCCCTTCAGTGTCTAGTGCCATCGTTCCAAGCAGTGTACTTCCATCGTAGAAGGAGACACCTCCAAACGGAACACCTGCCGGCGATTGCACATTTGCCGTGAGGGTCAAGACGGTGCCCGCTGTAGGCGAGGTGGAGGACGCCGAGAGCAAGGTCGAGGTCGCATCCGTGTTCACAATGACGGTCACAGGAGAGGATGTGCTCGGTGAGAAAAGCGCCGCTACATAGGAAGTGTTGAAGTCAAAGCCGTACTGCGTGTATCCCTGAAACTTGGCGGTCAAAGAGTGAACGCCGACCGCCAACAAAGCCGTATCACGATAAGCGATTCCGCTCGAATTAATCGTGGCCGCTCCAAGGGAGTTGCTGCCGTCGAAGAAGGTGACGACCCCCGACGGCACAGGAGGAGTACTCGCAACAGTGGCCACGAGACGGACCGTTTGACTTGCGAGAACGGTCGCCGGAGCTGCAGTCAATGCGGTTAGCGTTGTATACGTTGGCGGTTGAACGACGTGTAGGGTTGCGAAGCTCTTCGGGGCGTATGCCGCATCACCACTGTAGGTCGCGACAATTGTGTGGGATATAGGGATCAAAACATCGGAATAGGCGTAACTTGCGGAGCCATTGACCAACGGTACGGCCGCGAGGAATGCGCCATCGATGCTGAAGCTAACCGAACCCGTCGGTACGGTCATTCCGTGAGCCAGGCCAGATACCGTCAACGAAATGGTAAATGACTGTCCGGAGACCGACGGCTCCGGAGAAACCGTCAGACTGCCGATGGTCACGGCGCCTTCCGGCGAGGTGCCATTCGACTGGTTCAAAAGGACGGTGACTGTCGTCCCGCCTGGATTCGCCACGACGATGTCCGGGAAGCCATCTCCATTCACATCCACGACGTTCAGCCAAGAAACAGACTGGCCAGCGACATAGTACGTTTCAGAATCAAACTTGCGGCCGCCCAAATTCATCATCACGGCGATAGCGGAACCATCTGTCATGACGAGGTCCGGCTTATTGTCGCCGTTCAAATCTTTCACCACGACTTGCGAATACCGATGGGAGATCGGCAGGGAAATCGGCGCCTGAAATGTACCATCGCCATTCCCGTAGAAGACCGTCAGGGAACCGAGAGTCGAGAACGGGTCTGGATTCGGCCCTGGTCCCAAAATGATGTCGGCATTCCCGTCCCCGTCCAAATCAGCGACCGCGGCAATTGGGCTATACCCCAGTCCTTGATTGCCGATGGACCCGAAGTACGAGAAAGTCCCGTCACCCTTTCCGAGCCATACTTCCAGATGATCGCTGTAATTGATCACCAGATCCGGCTTACCATCGTTATTGACATCACCAACTCCCCATAAGTTCCCTGGGATCCGCAGGGACGTCGTCACCGTCGTGAAACTCCCGTTCGCTTGTCCCAACAATACAATGACCGTGTTCCCTGAAAACGAAACTATGTCGCTGCGGCCATCGTTATTGAAGTCCGCGACTATGGGCGAACCGTTCGAGATTACCGTTGGAGTCTTGAACGTGCCGTCCCCGTTCCCAAATGCAACAGACTGCGTTCCCAACAAGGGAGCATTGAGCGTTTGGGTTCCCATATCCAGGTCCATCTTCCCATCACCATCGAAATCCGCAGCCTCAATGTTCGTGTCAGGACTTTGCGATCCGTAACTTGGATTGGGATCGGGACCGAGGGTGAACGTGCCCGTACCATTGCCGAGGAGAAGGCGTGGGAACGTAGCTGGCAACGTGACGGCAATATCAGGAAATCCGTCGCCATTGAAATCGGCGACGCCGACGGCGCCGACCGGTTGGCCCATATCATAGAAGTCGGCACTCGCGAACGTGCCGTCGCCTTTTCCCAAGAGGATGGCGATCCCGCCTTCGACAGCCATGGCGATGTCAGTACGGCCGTCTTCACTGAAGCTCCCAAGCGCCGGGTGGACGTAACCTGCGCTTCCCGAGACACTCATCTGCATTGGGCCGTAGGTAAGATTCCCTTTGCCCAGCATCACGCCAACCCCAGTTGGGGTGAGAAACGTCAAATCCAGAATTCCGTCGCCATTGTAGTCGCCGAGCCCCACCAGCGATGTTCCGCTCGGCACGGTTGCAACGACAGTGCTCAGCCCAAACGTCCCGTCCGGATTACCTTTCAGGACTGTCACTTGACCGGGATAGACAACCGTGATTAGATCGGGGTGGCCATCCCCATCCATGTCCCTCAGGATGTTCCCGTAGGGACTGTAGCTGACGGGCGTTTGAAATGTGCCGTCACCGTTCCCAAGGAATACCAAGATGCGGTTCCCAAGCGGGTCCGTGGCGATGATGTCCAGGTGGCCATCGCCGTTCAGGTCCGCAAGGTAGGCGGGACCTGAAGCATAGGTCAGCAATGTCGTGCCCGGCCTGAAGTTTCCTGTATTGTCTCCGAGCAGGACGTATATAAGCCCGTTCATCGTATCGGAAACGATCAAATCCGCCGCGCCGTCGCCGTTGACGTCACCAACCGCGATTCCCTTTGTCAAGTTTGGATACAGGTTGGGGCTTGCCTGCAAGGCGGTGATGATCGGGGCTTGAAAAGTTCCGTCTCCGTTGCCAACCAAGACAACAATTTCCGGGGTGCCTTGTATCTGACCACCGAAGATCAGGTCAACGTTGCCGTCGTTAGTGACGTCGGCCACATTGATGACGCAGCCCAGGGCGTAACAAATTCCATTGGGCAAGCTGATGTCCTGGCCGTGGACAAAAGTCCCGTCCCCATTTCCTAGGAGAACATGTAACGCTGGATTGCCATACGTATATGGCTGGCCATCCATATAGATCAGATCGAGTTTGCCGTCATGATTTAGGTCAGCGGTCGCCAGGCCAAGAAGATCGTAGGCAGTGGGTATGAAGAGAGGGTTCTTAAAGGTTCCCGCGTGAGCGTGACATGTGAGAAAGAGAGATGCGCAGCAAATGGCAATCAAGCGAATGAGGTAGCGCACTGAGGCACCTCGCATCTACGGGATAACCTGGTACGGTCGCGAACCGGCGACCACTCATAGGTTGCCGGTGTCCCATTTGTCCTCAGAAAGTATTGACTCCCCAGGACATTACGCGGACACTAACACAAACGACGGTGATCTAGGAACCCATCTTCTGACTGACCGTGTGTCTGGTGATGAGTGAAACGCGCCCCCTGTCGCTTTGCGGCCCGAGACCTTCCTGGATTCTCATTGCCCTGGTCCTGCATCTCGCTTTGATCGGTTGTGGAGGGGGCGGCGGCGGCGGGCAGAATCCGCCGCCGCCACCTCCTCCTCCATCTCAGGATTTTGCCTTGAAAGTGGATCCGACAACGGTCTGGATCCCGCCGGGCGGTACCGCATACGCTATGCTCTCGGCCACCGCAGTGAATGGTTTTGCTTCTCCGATCACTGCTCAAGTCACGGGGCTGCCTTCTGGCATTTCTGTAACTCCAGCAAGTATCAGTTTGACGCCCGGTACTCCGCTGCAAGTGACTCTCTCTGCCGTCAACAGCGTCACCGTGGGCACGACAACGGTTACTTTCACCGGCACGTCGGCTTCGCTGAGTCACGCGGCGACCTTGAGCCTTACCGTGACACCGAGAAACACAAAGACCTTATCCACTCGCACGCGATATGTGCGCACCGACGCCGTGACAGAGTACCCCTTTTGGATAAACCAGCACTGGGTCGTCTATAACGCCCCGACATCCCGCTTTTTCGTGACTGACCCTCAAGGCAGCCATGTTTTTGTCCTTGACGCTGCCTCTGAAACTCAGGTCGGGAGTATCGTCGTTCCAGGAGCCTTTGGCATGGATGAATCGCCAGACCAAAGCACTCTGTACGTGGGAACTTTGATTGGGGATGTCTACTCGATCGATCCGGTCGCATTGAAGATCACCCGACGATATCTCGCCTCAGAGATTGGACCCTACGGATACGAAGCCTGGTCCGCGCTGGTTCTCTCCGACGGCCGCTTGGCGCTCTTGGGCGCGCAAGGGGGGATCCCTAGCGTGGACGGTTCCATGAGTATTGCGGTTTGGAATCCTACTGACAACTCGATCACCATATATGGTGATCCAAACCAACCGGGGGTGCCAGCGTCCCCTCTATGCGGCACGAGCTTGGGGCTGCATATCTTTGGATTCGCACTTACCAGCGATCGCACTTCAATTCTCACCAACGTTGGCGGACTCTGTAAGCTCAACGCCTCGACGGGGCAATACATGTCCGCGACACCTGATGCGAGTGCGGCGAAGATTAGTGCCTCGGCAGATGGACGGTATGTCGCTTTTCCTTCATACCCCGGCAGCGTCGTTCTCTATGATGCTCATACACTCGGCAAGATCACTGAATTCAGCGTTGCTGGCGACACGTCTTCAGCTGCCGGCCTGGTGTTTAGCGCTGACTCGAAGACACTTTTCGTCCCTAGCGACAACATCGTGTACGCCTATGGTCTCGCAAACTATCAGCAGGTGGGATGGTTTCCGAACATTTTCCTGCCACCGACAAGTGGAGGGTATGCAGTGGGCCCAGTCAATAGCCCTGACTACCAGGCGGTCGACGGTACGGGACTTCTAGCCGGTCCGGTGGAAGAAGGCTTTGGGTTTGTTGATTCGTCTGCTATGCACACCGGTCCGGATGGCACAGCTTTCACGAATGCGTACCTGAATCCTGCGACGGGCCCCGCCACGGGCGGTACTCAGATAGAGCTGTCGGCGCCGCCGACGGTGGATGCTCAGAGCGACATCTTTTTTGGCACGCACGACGCGACGGCCATTTCTAAATCGGGATTCATCGCTGCAGTTACGCCGCCGCCGGGCACTCCCGGGCCGGTGGATGTATACGTGTTTGCACACGACGGAGGCATGCAGCTCATTCCTGACGGATTCAGCTACGGGCCGACGATACTTCAGGTCACGCCAGATGTCTCGACCGCAGAAGGCGGCGGCATAGGAGTTATCTACGGCTACGCATTCGGCCCGACCAACACCACGGTGATTCCCACGGACTTGAGTGTCACCGTGGGCAGCAAACTCGCGACGATTGTCGGTTACAACCCCAATGCCTATGGTGCCTCAAGCCCGCCCTTCCTTTTGCAGTCGGTGTACTACACAATTCCAGCTGGCTTGCCCGGACCTGTTGATGTCATGGTGACAACCAGTTCGGGCAGTGTGACCGCAAGCGGCGCATTGACCTATCTGCCTGCAGCTCGAACATTTGCGCTTCCGGGTGCCGTGCTCGCGCAAGGCATCTACGATGCGTATCGTGATCTTTACTATTTCACTGACGCAAATAAGATTCGGGTTTTCTCGCTGACTCAAGGGCAGTGGTTATCTCCGATCAGCATTCCTCTCCCCGCTCCTGGCGCCGTGCAGAGGCTCTGGGGCATTTCGCTTTCGCCCGACGGAAGCAAACTGGCGATGGCGGATGCCCAGGCCGGTGCGGTGTATCTGGTGGACCCTGCAAACACTTCCTCTGTGCGAACCTTCGCCATTGCACCGTCTGTTCCCCAGGGCTTCATTGTCAACCCGGCCGGCGTCGCGATCAGCGACGCTGGGATTGTCTACCTTACAGTGTACGTGCAAGGAGGAACCGGGTTAGGCAGTTACTTCAAACTGGACACGAATACGGGAATTCTAACTGCCTACAACATCACCGGGCCAGGCTTGGGCACGAGTGATTTGTACCTGAGAACGGCGCTCAGCGCAGACAATACACGTGCGTACTTCAACAATTTGGGCTATGTGTTCAGCATAGACACGGCTACGGACGAGGTGTTCCCTGCGACAACCGATCAAGGCTGCTGCTACGGTGACTATGACCTGACTCTCTCCAAGAATCAAACGCGGTTCGAAGCGAGCAGTTATTTGTTCGATTCCGACCTCAATGCTCAGTCGTTCTACACCCTGAACGACCGTGAGATTCTAGATATTTCGTACGTGTACGGGGCGAAGCTCAGTTCGGACGGCAGCTTGCTCTTTCAGCCGGCCGCGAATAGCATCGATGTGTTCGATGGGCGCCTGGGAATTCTGCGCGATCGCGTCGCACTCCCCTTCGCTCTGTCAACGAACTACGATGCGCTTGTGCACAATGGTTCGGATAACGTGTTGCTCGCCATCACTGGCGTCAACGGCGACGGAATCGCCGTCGTGGACCTGACTTCGCTCGGTGAGCCCGCGCCATTGCCATACGCGGCCGCACGATCTTCTTTGTCAAGCGCGGTTGGATCACGCCGTTCCGTGCGCTCGGAAGCTCTCTCCATATCCAGACGATCGAATAACAGCACAAATTCGCCCGCAGTCCGCCCTCATACTCCAGCGCACATCACCAAACCCAATCCCCTGCTCCCGCAATAATCCGAGACAGGATCTCTGCGCAGGAATGGCTGACTGTGTCCCAGGCCAGGCGCGAGCCTTTCAAGCCGGTGTAGCATCTCGCCAACCTGTCGCGCATGGAGCAACAACTAGAGGAATAAGGCCGACTTGAAAAAATCGGGCGTGGGCAGATCTTTGGCGCTCGTATTGGCCACGTGCAGGCAGGGCGCGCGATGTCAGAACTTATGGACGCGCCTGCTTTTCGCGCAAGGCGTGCTGCCTCTCCGACATTTCGCCACTTCTTGTTTTCAACAATTTAGAGAGCCTCGGGTTCGGGCACAGCAGATCAATCAGCCGCTATTTGGCACACTTAGTTGTTTGTCGGCATTGTGGTGGACACGAATAACGCCGGGAAGTAGAGTAGAATCAAAGACGTATCAGTTATCGGGGCGTAGCGCAGCCTGGTAGCGCGCCTGCCTTGGGCGCAGGAGGTCCCGAGTTCAAATCTCGGCGCCCCGACCACTAACTCCTGACTTTTCAATTCACTTTTGCTGACGCCGCCTGCGTCAGAGCCTGAACTTGGGTCCATTGGGGTCCAAATACAAGCCGCTCGACACTTTCCACTGCGCGACACTGCTCTTCCGGTATCGCCTGCAAGTGGATCTCACGCGTGGTCTCTGGCGTGGAATGCCCCAGGAGCAATTGCATCGTTCCGAGTGGGGTGGCCACGACATTGAACATTGTCGTGTGGCTATGCCTCAGGAGATGCCATGTGACGCCTGGACGCCCTAACTTCTTCGCGGCAGGCTTGCCCTGGCCGTTGTTGATTGACCCTAACCTGTGGGACAACGAGAGCTGCCAGGGGGAGACGGGAGAACTTAGTGCTGCCGCGCCACAAGGAGCAACAGTGCGAAAATGACGTGGGTAGCGCCGCGGTTTCCCGTATTTCCTATGGGGCATGTGAACCCGCCGTGTATTCTCGAGATGCGGCCGGCGGGGCGCAATCTGACCCGAGGGCCAAACTCAATTGTTTTCATGACGCTCGATGGCGAAAAGCTCGAGGCCCACTGGTAGGTACGTTCTCGGAGAAACACCGCCAAGTAAACGACACCACTCAATTGCGTCAGTGCCCGATAAGTCGGGGTTACCGGACACATGGATTGCTTGCGACCCGGATTACGAGCCTGAAGGGTCACTTATTCTCAGGAGGAGCAATCCCCTTCATCTTATCCCTTGCGCGTCAGCGGGCCGAGAATCGGCATGGCCATCGTGATGAAAAAGACGATTCCGAGCAGCCAGTTCAGCCATTTCTTGCCAGAGTGATTGACCCAGAAACAGAGCAGCGCGGAAAGCAGCAGGGCTTGGGGCACGACTTCCAGCCAGCCTCTGAGTTGAAATTGGAGCGGCACCGGAGTGTAAATCATGCCTTCGACCGACCCGGACGCTGGGCCGAAAGTGGACAGGATGCCGAGGGCAATCAACATCCATCCCATGAGCAGCCAGCCATTCTTCTTGCCAAACAAGTACTCACGCAGCGGATAGAAGACCAGCACGAAGATTAGACCGCGAAGTGGCTGAAATAATGGACCAGCCATGACCCAAGGACCGGTGATTTGGCGCATGCCAGATTCGGGACGGGCCATGAGGGCAGCATAGTTGAGAAAGTGAGCCGCCAGAGCTCCAATGATGAAGTAGGTGATGGTGTGGCAAACCATGGTCTTGGCAGCGAGAGCTAGGAAGCGGGGTTGGGGATTATCCATCTATGCGCTCCTTGTGATCAGAATGTGGGCAGTTAAACCACCGCTGGAGATCAAGCCAGAAAAGCGAGTGGCTGTCTGTGGTGAGTGCCCCACGAGCCCGAAGGCGAGTAGCTTCACGCCAGTCGACTGTTGCCTAGCAGGTCGGATAACTCCCGATTAGTCGCTAGCCTTGATCGGAAACGCCTCGGCCGAGCAGTTCTCTGGAAGACGAAGAATTAAATGCGAGGCGTTTCCGATAAGGAGACTAGGAGGAAGCC
>Ga0208692_1000852_pt1 | contig 19670 bp, 16 predicted proteins | sample June2015DPH_20_1_3_FD_184721 | JGI IMG/M metagenome (GOLD analysis project Ga0208692, IMG submission 184721) | Peatland microbial communities from SPRUCE experiment site at the Marcell Experimental Forest, Minnesota, USA - June2015DPH_20_100... | ecosystem: Environmental > Terrestrial > Soil >...
AAGACCCACAACTGATGACAGGGAGCCGGCCGACGGCTCTCCTCCGTTGTCCGTCATCAGTTTCTCATGGGGACCTATCAGCGCACCTCGCGGAGGCCCTTCCGCAGCTCTTCGCGGTCGAAAACCGGCGCGAAGGTAACACTTCCCACCCCACGTGTCAACACGAATTGGAGCACGCCATCGCGCGCCTTCTTATCGCTAAGCATGTATGTTTCCAGGGCTTCCGGCGGCGGCAGCGGTGCGTCAAGGAGGCCGAAGCGCCCCAGGAGTTCCCGCAGCCGGCGCGCATCCCCCTCCGGACACAGCCCCCGCCGGACCGACAGGGCCGTGGCCACCACCATGCCATGCGCGACTGCCTCCCCGTGCGTGATTGCCCCGTAGCCCAGAGCCGCCTCGATGGCGTGACCCACGGTGTGCCCGAAGTTCAATGCGGCCCGCAGACCCCCTTCCCGCTCATCGTCCTCGACAAACCTCGCCTTGATGGCGCAAGAGCGGGCAACCATCCCCTGGAGCGCATCGCGATCCCGGGCCAGGATGCGGTCGGCCTGCCGCTCTAGGCTGTCGAAGAAGGCCGCATCGACGATCATGGCATGCTTCACGACCTCGGCCAGGCCCGACCGGAACTCCCGCTCTGGCAGCGTCCGGAGCGTCAGGACATCCGTCAGCACCAGCCGCGGCTGATGAAACGCGCCTACCAGGTTCTTTCCCTCAGGCAGGTTTACACCCGTCTTGCCTCCGACGCTGCTGTCCACCTGGGCCAGGAGTGTGGTCGGGAGGTTGACGAAGGCGATGCCCCGAAAGAGTGTCGCCGCCACGAATCCGGCGAGGTCCCCGATCACTCCGCCCCCGAGCGCGAGGACGGCCGACCCCCGGTCCAGCCCGGCCTGCACCAGCTCGCGACACAGGCGGGTTACTTGATCCAGGGACTTGCTTTCCTCTCCGGGAGGCACGATGACCGGGCTCACCTCGTGACCAGCCTCGCGGAGCGAGGAAACGACGGCCGGCACATAGCCGTATGTTTCCGCCAGTGCCGGATGCGTCACGAGCCCGAGGCGTCGCCCGAGCTCGAGCCGTCGGATCATCTTACCAGCCTGACGCAACAGGTCCGCCCCCACGAGGATATCGTACGCCCGGCCTTTGAGGTTCACGCGCAGTGCATCCATGGGGGAGAGAGTGCCTCCTGACTACCGAGTTTCACGTCTGGCGGCGGCAAGCTTCGGAGTCCCGAACGGAGAATTTGTCGCGGCCGTTCAAGGTCAGGCGCACGCTTTCAACGCCGCCTCCACTTCGTCCAGAGAGTCAAGCGACGCGACTACCGAGTCTCCGATGCCCTGGAGCAGGACAAACCGGACCTGACGGTCCTGAATCTTTTTGTCGTATCGCACGAAGCGCAGAATTTCCGCAGCATCGACCAGGGGGCTCGTAGGCAGACCGAACGCCTGCAGTAGCCTCTTCAGACGGTCCAGCGCCTCCACAGGGCATATCCTCCTCCGGACCGCCATGCTGGCGGCCACCACCATCCCCATAGCCACTGCCTCACCGTGGTTCGGCCCCTGGTACCCTGCCGCCGCCTCCACGGCGTGCCCGACCGTGTGGCCGAAGTTGAGGATGGATCGGACATCGGTCTCCCACTCGTCTGCCTCCACGATAGATGCCTTGATCTCGCAGGCACGGCGTACAAGCCGGACTAGGGCCCGTAGATCTTGCGAAAGCACTTCCTCAACGTTCTGCTCGAGGTATTCGAAGAGCTCTCGGTCGCGGATGGCGGCGATCTTCACCACCTCGGCCAACCCCGCATGGAATTCCCGTGCCGGGAGAAAGGCCAAGGTTTCGACGTCCGTGATTACCTGGCGCGGTTGGTAGAAGGCACCCACCAGGTTCTTTCCCTCGGGGAGATTCACACCAACCTTGCCCCCAATGCTGGTGTCCACCTGCGCGATGAGTGAGGTGGGGATCTCAATCAGCGGCAGGCCTCGGAGATACGTGGCGGCGGCAAACCCGGCTATTTCTCCCGTCACAACGCCGCCAAGGGCGAACACCGGCGATCGCCGCTCCAGCCGTTGCGACGCCATCTGCCGGTACAACCATCCAAGTGTCTCGAGCCCTTTGGCCTCTTCCCGCTCCGCGAGTTCGACGCACTTGACGGTGAAGCCTGCATCTGCGAGCGACCGGACCAAGCGCTCGCCGAACAACTTATTGTCGTCGGGGTTGGTGAGCAGGATCCCAGTCTGAGCCAGGCCCAACCCTTTGACCAGTGTCCCTACCTCTCCCAAGAGCCCCGGACCGATGATCACCTCGTGGGATCGCGGTCCCAGAACGATGCGGAGGCTCTCGGCCATGGACGGAAGGTTGACGGTTGTCCGCCGCGCGATCACGTGATGCAGGGTCAGGAAGTCCAGGATGTGGTTGACCACGTGATCGATGGTGTGGGCCGAAGCATCCACAATTAGGTCTGCTTTGGCGTACGCGTCGGCCCGCTGCTCCAAGAGCTGCCGGACCCGCTCCCGTTTGTCCCCTCCCCAGAGCATCGGCCGATCGTCCGTCGGTCCAATCCGTGCCGAGATCGTGTCGGGATCCGCCGTGAGCGTGACGACCACGCCGCTCCGCTTCAGGGCCTCCAGGTTGCGCGGATTCACAATGGTTCCACCACCAGTGGCCACAACGCAACCCGTTCGACTGGCGAGCCGTTCCACCATGCGGGCCTCGAGAGCCCGGAATGCGCCTTCTCCTTGCGAGGTGAAGATCTGGGAGATCGGCATTCCGGCTTCCGCGGCGATCAACGTGTCTAGATCCAGGAAGTCATACCCCAGCACGATGGCCAGGCGTCTCCCGACCGAGGACTTTCCTGTCGCCATGAAGCCGCCGAGAATGATGTTCCGCTTGCCTTCTTTCATCGCCATCGCCTTGGGATTACCAACAGGAGCCCGATGAACTTACGGTAGCCGACGCGGCCCGTCAAGGAGTATTTCGCCGCCCTGTGACCCCCCCGCTGCGGGCCCATCGCCCTACGCCAGTCACATGTCAAGCGATCGACGCGCTGACACCCGGCGCTCCGGTGGCATGAGGGCGGCCCGCGGCGAAGTTGTCTAGGGCCGAAAACGACCTGCGAGCATGTCTGCTGATTTGTCGAAAACCAGTCTCACCAGGGGCGGAGTGGTGACCGGAACGGCCAAGTGAGGAATACCGGGGCGCGCAACACTAAGCGGGGAGCCTGGCAGTCCTCAGTGTGGGGCGGAAGGCCAATATCCTGACAGGCTGGCTCCCGCTACCGTTTGTCCGAAATCAACTCCCAGGCACCCCGCAGGCTCAGCAGGTAGCTGTGGAGTCCGAATCCGGCGATGATCCCTTTCGCCAGGGGAGAAATATGCGACACGTGCCGGAACTCTTCTCGCGCGTGAATGTTCGACATATGGCATTCGATGATGGGAACTTTCAACATCGCCAGGGCGTCCCGCAGGGCGATGCTGTAATGGGTCCACGCGCCCGCGTTGATGACCACCGCATCCACTCCCGCGAGGTGCGCTTTGTGGATCTTCTCGCAGATCTCTCCCTCAAAATTCGTCTGGAAGGTTTCCAGCTCCACGCCGAGCTCCTTGGCGAGAGCGTAGAGACGCTGGTTGATCTCATCGAAGGTGACCGTTCCGTACTCAGCCGGGTCCCGCTTCCCGAACATGTTCAGATTCACGCCATGCAGGACCAGAATTTTCTTCATGAAGCGATCCTCCAAGACCGTCCGCGCTCCTTTGCAGAATTCCTGCTCCCTCTCATTTCCCGAGATAGGCGTGTTTGACACGCTCATCATTCATCAGCTCCTGGGTAGAGCCGCTCATTTTGATTTGCCCACCTTCCATGACATAACCGAAATGGCCGAGCTTCAGGGCGATATTGGCATTCTGTTCGACCACACAAATCGTCGTCGCAGTCCTCTTATTGATGGTTTCGATCGTTCTGAAGATCTCCCTTACGAGACGCGGAGAGATGCCCAAGGACGGCTCATCCAACATGATGAATCGCGGTTTGCTCATGAGCGCCCGGGCAATGACAAGCATCTGCTGTTCGCCGCCGCTCAGTGTAGCGGCTCTTTGCCTCTTTCTCTCCCGCAATGTGGGGAATAACTGATAGCACTCTTCCATGTTCTCCTGGACCTGCTTCTTATCCCTTACGGTGTACGCCCCCATCTCCATGTTCTCTAGGACGCTCAAGTCCGGAAACACACATCTCCCCTGAGGAACCAACGCAATTCCTTTCTGGATGCGTGCCATAGGGGGCAATTTCGACAGGTCTTCATTCTCAAAAACAATCTTACCTTTCTGGGTTTGGAGGAGTCCGAAAATGGTGCGGAATAAGGTGGTCTTTCCTGCGCCATTGGGGCCAATAATGGTGACAATCTGGCCCTTCTTGACACTCAGGCTGATTCCTCGGAGGACCTCTGATTTCCCGTATCCCGAGACGAGTTCGCAGACTTCTAGCACTATTCCTCCACGCCGAAATAAGCATCAATGACTTTCGGATTATTCTGAATTTCCCCGGGAGCGCCCTCCGCAATCTTCTCTCCGGAGTCCAGCACCACGATCCTGCCACATAGATTCATGACGACATCCATGTTGTGCTCAATGACGACGATCGTATTCCCCTGGCCATTCAACTCCTTGATTAACCGCATTATCTCGTGGCGCATCTCGATCTCTACACCGGAAGTTGGCTCATCCAAAAGAATCAGATCCGGCTTCGACATCAGCACCATGGCGAAATCCAAGAGCTTCTGCTGTCCGTACGAGAGATTCCTTACCAATTCATCTTTGAGCTGCGAGATCCGTAGAAAGTCCAATAATTCAAGCGCCCTTTTTTCATTCCCCTCTTCCCGTATGCGGAAGAGCCGATTGAGCATGCTCCCTTGGCTCTCCTGAATAGCCACCAGCATATTTTCCATCACCGTCATGCCAGGGAACATTTCGATCAATTGGAACGTTCTTCCAATGCCCATCTTGTAGATAGCATCGGGACCTTTGTTGGTAATCTCTTTTCCCTTGAATAGCACTTTTCCATCTGAGCATTTGAGAATGCCTGTCACACAGTTGAAAAAGGTCGTTTTTCCCGACCCATTGGGGCCAATTAATCCAAACAGCTCCCCCTCATTGACACAGAGATCGACCCCCTTTAGTGCCGCAAATCCCCCGAACGACTTCTTTAGCCCTTCGACCTCCAATGCCTTCATATGCTCCCACCCTCTATTTGGTCAATTGGGGTTCCTCTTTCCCAGTCAGCTCCTTATAGACCCAATCGATAAGGCTCACCGAGCCTTTCGGGAGAAACACCATGATGAGCACTGCCGCCAAAGCAAAAATAATCGGAAAGAACTTTTCCGTCACCCGCAGGAGTTCGGGCAAGAGCGCCACAATCATGGCGCCAAGCAGGGGGCCTTCAAACCGCCCGATTCCTCCGACGACCACCATCAAGAGGCACTGGAACGAAAATCCGAGCGCAAACATCGTCGGATCGATATAACCAAAGAGCGGCGCGATCAACGCCCCACCGATTCCGGCGAACCCCGACCCAATAGCGAAAGCCATGAGTTTGTAATTGCGCAGGTTCACCCCGAGCATCTCGGCCCTTCCCTCATTCTCGCGAATCGCCTTGAAGGCCCTCCCCCATTGTGAATTCAAGGCCCAAAAGGCAAGGAGCAATATGATGAAGGTGACGAGCGCCACAATAATATGATAGCCGGCGGGCGAGGTGAATGACAGCGGGCCTATCTTGGGTCGGGCAATGTTGAAAATCCCGAAGGGGCCTCCGGTCCACTTCTGCTCATTCGTGAGAATGAGGTAGACAATGACGGTGAATCCTATGGTCACCATAGCCAGAAAGTGAGTCTTCACCCGTAACGACGGAAATCCGAGACCCAACCCGATCACGAAACAGATCACGCCCGCCAGGGGAAGGGCCACCCAGAAAGAGAAGGTAGGACCGAGAAGCGCACAGACATAGGCGCCGATTCCCAAGAAACCGGCCTGGGCCAGTGAAATCTGCCCCGCGTAGCCCAAGATGATGTTGAGCCCGCAGGCAACAATCATATAGACGCAGGTCAAGCTGGACAGGTACAGAAGGTATTGCGACTTAAAAATGACGACCGGTAACAGAAGAAGACCAAGCATGCACCCCCACCCGATCACGACATTTTGTAATCGCATTTTTCGCTTGACCTTCTCCCTGTCTACCTTTCCATAGGAGAAAAGCGCGACTCTTATCGTGTGCTCCGTGAGAACCCAATCCCTCCGGATACCTCTTTCATGGGCAGCTCTATATTCAGGGGGAAACAGTAACCGCGAATCATGGAACGGATCATCTTATTGTTCCTTGGTCCCGAGCAGACCTTGCGGTCTGAAGAGGATTACCCCGATCAGCACAAGCAAGACGAATCCCGACTTGTACTGCGTCGAGATGTAGGCCGCAGTAAACGTCTCGATCAGCCCTATGAGCAAGCCCCCCAATAAGGCGCCTCGTACCTGATTGAATCCCCCGATGATGGCAGCATAGAAGGCCTTCAAGCCCAGTTCATTCCCCATGTCGTATTTCACCATGTAAATCGGGGCAGCCAGGGCCGCAGAAAAGGCCGCCAGGACTGCATTGATGGTGAAGGCCAGAAGGATCATCCTCTGCGGATCGATCCCCATGATGGCAGCCGCCTCCCGATTCTGAGCCACAGACTGCAGGGCCTTGCCCGGTTTTGTCTTTCGGATGAAAAAGTTCAACGCCACAATCACGAAAGCAGCCATGAGGATATTCCAGAGATCGAGAGACGAAAAGGTCGCTCCGGCGTATTGGAGAGGTGTTTGACGAATCATACTCGGGAAATTCAGTGCCTCAGGCGTCGCAAATACGGTCAGAAAGTCTCTGACGAAGAATCCAAGCGCAATGGTAGTGACGACGAAAGGCACGTTCCCTCTCGCGATCAGGGCATCCACCAGGGTCTTTTTCATCACAAAACCGAGCAGGGCAGCGGCAAGAATAATCGCGATCAGGATGGCCAGCGGATAGGGGACCGCGAGCACGCTATAGAATAGCACCATAAGAAAGGCGGGGATGGTGACAAACTCCCCTTCGGCAAAATTCACCAACCGAGAGGTCTGCCAAAGCAGGCAGAAACCAATGGCGATCATGGCGTAGATTGCGCCGAGAGAAAGCCCTTTGATCAAGAGTTGTTCTACCATATCCCTAAGTAGCCCCATTGGAGGCCGTGGAAAATTCGGCCTCCAATGGGGCACCTCCTTTCTCCAGGGACTACTTGTTGCAGCCCGCAAACGATTCGGCGTGAAGGGGCCCCAGGATGCCGGCCATCACCTGCTTCTGGTTCTCGATCTTGATGAGAAAACTCTCGCGATCGAGATCGCCTCTTTCGTCATAGTGGACGTTCATCAGAAGCCTCGGATAGTCCTTGACGCAGAAGGTATTGTTCTTGAGCTTCTCTCGGAATCTCTGCTGGTCAAAGGACTTGTTCTGCTCGACCACGCCTTTGATGAGGTGCATGGAGATATACGACTTGTAGAAGTTGTGATCCGGCAGCTCCTGGTACTTCGCCAGATACTTGTCAGCCACCGGCTTCAGCGGGGCGGCCACTGGGCTCAGTCCCACGTGCCCCACCACCCCGTTAGCAGCATCTTTGGCCAGCCGGAGCGTATCTTCGGTGAGCAAGGTATCGTGCCCGACTATCCTCATTTGTTTGTCCAGCCCTAGTTCCCGCACCTGAGGCAGGAGCTTCCCGCTTTCTTCCTCGTGCATATAGATGAAGAGTGTGTCAGCGCCCGAAGCCTTGATCCGGCTCAGTTCTCCCGCAAAGGAGGATTGCCCCAATTCCGTAGAGATGTCCGTCACGAACTGGATGCCTTGAGGTTCCAGGAGTTTCTTCAGCGCCTCCCGCCCCGATTTGCCGAGCTCGTCGTTGGCCCAGATGAGGGCGATTTTCTTCGCCTGCAACACCTCCCCGATCCATTTCGCTACCTTTTGCATGCTCAGTTCGACATTGAGGCTTCCCAGAAAGGTGTTCGGGTTATTGGCGGGGTTTTGCTTCCCGACGTTGGGCGACTCGGAGCCCACGAATTCAGGGATACCCGCATCCCTGACCAGGCCCATTACCGCCAGCGTCGAGCCGCTGAAGATGGGTCCCATCACCACAAACGGCCTGCTTTCGATGGCCTTCCGCATGGCGGCCACCGCAACCGGAGCCTCCGTCTTGGTATCGAGAATGAACGTGTCAATTCTCTTTCCGAGGATACCGCCCGCGGTGTTGATCTCATCCGCGGCCATCTGCACCCCTCGGATCCATCTCGCGCCGACCGCGGCACCGGGACCACTCTGCTCGACCACGATGGCAATCGTCACCTTATCCTGCTGTTGAGCTGCACCATCCGACCCCCAACAGAGGACCACCCCCAACACAGTGAACAGAACTATCAAGAGAATCCTTCTCATTGCGGACCTCCTTTGTGAAGTGATCCTTCATTGTGGCCAGTGCTCACTTCTTACAGCCCGTAAACCACTCTGGGTGAAGAGGCGACAGCGTATTGACAATTGTGTGCTTCTCGTCTACGACCTTGACGATGAACCCCTGTCGCTCGAGATCGCCATTGGTAGAATAATGGACATCCATCATGATCTCCGGATGATCCTTCACACATAGTGTATTGTCGTGCAGCTTATCTCGAAACTTCTGCTGGTCGAATGACTTCGTCTCATCCACGGTGGCCTTCACGGCCATCATTCCCATATAGGCCTTGAAGAAGTTGTGGTCGGGAAGCTCCTTGAATTGCGCCACGTACCTGCCGGTCAGCGACTTCAGAGGCGGGGCCGCATAGGTTTCGCCAAGGAATCCCTCCACGCCATTGACCGCATCCTTCGCCAGCCGGATCACATCCACGTTCATCAAGGTGCTTGAGCCTATGAGCCGCATCTGCTTATCGAGACCCGCCTCCTTGATCTGCCGCAGCGCCCGTGCGCTTTCTTCTTCATTCATGTACACGAAGAGGGTATCCGGAGTCGCGGCCTTGATCCGGCTGATCTCTCCGCTGAAGGAGGTCTGGCCCTGCTCCGTGGCGATGTCGGCTACGAACTGCACTCCCTTCGGCTGGAGCTGCTTTACGAGGCTATCCCTGCCCGTTTTCCCGAACTCATTGTTCGCATACATCACGGCCAGTCGCTTGACATTCACCGTGTTGGTCAACCACCCCACGACCATCATGGCCGAGTTCTCGGATCGGATTGTTCTGTCGGATGATACTCGCCGACTCGGAGCCGACGAACTGGGGAATCCCCGCATCTCTCGCGACCCCCATGCACGCGAGGGCAGAGCCGCTGTAGATCGGGCCGACGATGGCGAAGGGTTTGCTCTCTACCGCTTTTCTGACCGCCGCCACCGCCACAGGAGGTTCCGTCTTGGTATCCAGCGTGAAGGTCTCGACCTTCTTTCCCAACATGCCGCCGCTCTTGTTGATGTCAGACCGCCATCTCGACGCCTCTGATCCATCGCATCCCCACAACCGCCCCCGCCCCGCTCTGCTCAATTGGAACTGCCACCGATACTTGGGCAGAGGCAACAGATCCCAAACAGAATGCCCATGCCAGCACTGCGAATACACTGGTTGAAAGAAGCCTTTTCATTTTGGCCCTCCTCTCTACCTCCTCATCCTGAGTAAGGATGAGGATTAGGAGGATTAGTTGGAAGCCGGCAAGCTCAGGGCCACACCTCCAAATAAGCCTCTCGCACCTTGTCATCGTGAAGCAACTTGACCTGCCCCCACTGATTGGCCCACCCCGAATGTTAGTCTGGAACGGCGGCCAAGTCTAACTCCGATCGATGGGGAAGCGCAAGCCTGAGCCACGGGCGGGCCTCGGGGGCTGGGGGCCGATAGCCCAGCGCACTGTGGGGCCGGATCCCGTTGTCTGGCTCATTTCATTGTCCTACTTCAATTTCGCCAGGACCGCATCCGTCATTTGAATAGTGCTGGACGCGCCCTGACTGATGGCCTTCGCACCGCCTGGAATGCGCATCATGTCGTAGGTGCGCACTCTGCCTTCTTTCACCACGGCGGCGATGGCCTCACGAATGCGTTTTGCCTTGTCCATCTCGCCCACGTGCTCCAGCATCATCACCGCCGAGAGGAACATGGCGATGGGGTTCACGATGGGCGGAGTCAATTCCGCATACTTCGGGGCCGAGCCGTGCGTCGGCTCAAACACCGCCACCTCGTCGCCGATGTTACCCGAGGCCGCGAAGCCCAAGCCGCCCACCAGTCCAGCAAACGCATCGGAGATCACGTCGCCGAAGAGATTCGAGGTCAGCACCACGCCGTAGTCCTCGGGATTCTTGGTCAGCCACATCGCCTGCGCATCGATATTGGTAGAGCGGAGCGCAATGCCCGGAAACTCCTCGGCAACGATCTTGGCTTCCTCTTCCATCATGCCCGACGTTTCGCGCAACACGTTGGGCTTTTCGCAGATGGTTACTGATTTGTAACCAAACTTCTTCGCCCACTCAAACGCGGCCTTGGCGATCTTGTGCGCGCCTTTGCGGGTGATGACGCGCAGCGAGATGGCCAGATCCGGACCGGGCGTGCTGGCGAACGGCTTGAACTTGGGATGGGTGGCGAGCGCGGCGCGCACCTGCTCCGGCGGGTTGGTCCACTCGACACCCGCGTACAGGCCTTCCGTGTTCTGGCGGAACACAACCACGTTGATGCGTGGCTCTTCGAACCCGCCGTCAACTTTCTTGCGGATGAAGTTCACCGGGTTGCCTGGGAACGAAATGCAGGGGCGCACGCAGGTGGCGAGGTTGAAGCGCTGCCGCATGCTCACGCTCGGGCTATAGTAGGTATAGCCTTTTCCCCTCAGTTCTGGCTTCAATTCGGCGTCGGCTTCTTTCTTGGGCTTCGAGGTGATGGCACCGAACAGACCCAGCTTGTGCTTGGCGAGCAACTCTAGGGTCCGCTGGGGGAACGCGTTGCCGTCGTTGATCCAGCACTCCCAGCCGATGTCGGCGTGGATGTATTCGGCGTCGAAGCCCACCGCCTTCAGAATCCGTAACGCCTCGGGCAGGACCTGCTTGCCGATTCCATCACCAGGCAGAGCGACTACCGTGTATTTCGCCATCAATGCCACCTCCTCTCATGAATGTCGTCTAGCACGGGTGCCCCCGCCCGCCAAAAGAAAGGGACTTAACCCCAATCCGAAATCCTCAACCGCCAAGGCGCCATGAACACCAAGACTGAAATAGCCTATTGAGGGAACAAACAAAACTTCTGAACGCCTCAGGAGCGCGGTTTCGCGTTCCTCGGTGGAGAGATCGGAACATCATATCCTTGGCGGCCTTGGCGTCATGGCGGTTAAAGGTTTTTCTCGAATCAGGGTTAACTCAAACCTATCCGCTTCGCGACCAAATTCTCCACGCCCCCGGCGAGCACGAGCGACTGCGGCACACTGCCGAGTGGGGGGAACGGGAAATCCTCTCCGCGCCAATTGATCGCCCCCGAGGTGAAATCAATATCGATTTTGTCGCCCGGGATGATCGTCCTCTCCTTCGCTGCAATCTCCTTCGCGAACTGCTCACGGAGTCGTTTCACCAACTCCGGAACCTCCACGCACAGGAAGCCATTGTTATACGCGTTGCGCAGGTAGATCTGGGAGAAGCTGGCCGCAATCACCAGCGAAATCCCCTTCGCCTTCACGCAGGTGACCGCCTGCTCGCGACTCGAGCCCGTGCCAAAGTTGAAGCCGCTGACGATCACGTCACCTTCACGGGTACGCGCAGCAAACTGGGGATCGTAGTTCTCCATCACGACCTTGGCCATCATCTCGCGCGTCATGTCGTCACGGTAGGTGTAATCCTTGCCATAGATGGCGTCGGTGTTGACGTTGTCTTGCGGGATGAAGACGAGCCGACCTTCTACGCGCTCCGGGAAGCCAGCCAAAATTTCGACTTTCTCCGAGACCGGTGCTCCCCCTTCAGCAAATTCCTTGTACTCACGAGCCGGCGCGCGGTCTCCCAGCTCGTGTGGTCCGCGGATGTAACCTGCGACAGCAGAGGCGGCGACGACTTCCGGGCTAGCGAGGTAGCACTGCGCATCGGGCGAGCCCATGCGGCCTTTGAAATTGCGGTTGGTGGCGGAGATGCCGACCTCGCCCCTCTCAAGCAGACCGACGCCGAGGCCGATGCACGGGCCACAGCCCGCCGGGAGCGGATTCGCGCCCGCATCGAGGAGCGTTTGCCATATGCCGCGCTTCTCGACTTCTTCCTGCACCCAGCGGCTGGCCGCTCCGAGATAGAACTTCACGCCGGGCGCGACCTTCCGGCCTTTAAGGACCTTCGCCGCTGCTTCCAGATCCTCCAAGCGCGAGTTCACACAGGAGACAAGGTACGCCTTCTGGATCGCGACCTTCCTCTTCTCCATCTCCGCAAGCGATCGCATTACCTGAACAGTGTCGGGACCCAAGACATGGGGCGTAACCTGGCCGAGGTCGAGGATGATGCGCGCTGCATAGACAGCGTCAGGATCAGGCCGCGGCGGATTCTTAGCCCAATTCTCGATCTCCTTCTCCGTGAAGCGCTCGATGCCTTGCGCCTTCAGCCGCTGCTGCACGGTGCGCAGGTAGTTGATAGTCACTTCGTCTACCGGAAACCAGCCCACCAGCGAGCCCCACTCGGTCGACATGTTGGAAATCGAGAGGCGCGAATCCATTGACAGACTGGCGACGCCAGGGCCGGTGAACTCGATTGCGGCATTCAGGGCTTCGTCGTGGTTGTAGAGACCGCAGAGCGTGATAATGACATCTTTGCCTGTGGCGCCCGCCGGGAGCTTCCCTTCCAGCACCACCTGCACGCTGCGCGGGATCTGCCACCAGAACTCACCCGTGGCCCAGACGGCAGCGGCGTCGGTCCGCACGATCGCCGTGCCGATTGCGCCTAGCGCGCCATACATATTGGAGTGCGAGTCGGAGGCCACGACAAAACATCCCGGCACGACGTATCCGCGCTCCACCATGATCTGGTGTCCGATGCCGGAGCCTGCCGGGTAGAAATCCACACCGTGCTGCCTGGCAAACGCCTCGATGGCACGGTACTTGGCGAGGTTCCCGTCTTCTTTATTCTGGATGTCGTGGTCGAGGGTGAAGACGAGCTGCTTCGGGTCATGGATTTTTTTAGCGCCGATGGCCAAGAACTTCCTCATGACCGCCGAGGTGTTGTCGTGGGTCATCACGTGGAACGGGCGGATCGAGACGAAGTCTCCGGTGCGCAGCGGCCGCTTCGGGCCCTCGGCGAGATGAGACTGTGCGATTTTTTCAACGATGGTCTGGCCCATAGAGCAACCTCATATTTGCGAGGGCACGGTGCCCTCGCGACAGCCGGCGGGACGCCGGCGCTATCACCGGCGCTTCTTGGTCTTGACCTTGGCCTTTAGCTTAGATTTGTTGGCCTGCTTTGTCTTCGGATGAGCTGCCGTCCGTTTCACCCGCACGTCGGCCTCCACTAACGCCATCAGCTTGCTAACGGGGCCGATTTTGTCCAGGTTCCAGACGGCCTCTTTCAACTTCTTCTGCGCCCCGCTCGAGAGCACACCGTCGGCAAGCGCCGCAAACTTCTCTTCAATTTCGGCGTCGCTCAGTGGATTGCGCGGGTCGCCCTTCGGATAATCAAGTTGCTTGTCGAACGAACGCCCGTCCGTGGTCAGGATGTTCACGATCACGCGCTGAAGCACTGGGAAAACTTTCTCAATCTCAGGATCGGCGACCACTTCGACCTTCTTCAACTGCGCGCGGATGGTCGGGTCCATGATCTTTTCCGTGGTGAACTGCACGGGCGTGACTTGGCGGTCGACCAGTGCGGCTGCGATGACGTAGGGCAGCGAGTGGTCGGCGGTTTCTTTGGTGTGCGGATCGTACTTGCTGGGGTCGGAAAGAATGTCGACCGCACGAGCGAGGGAGTGGATCTGAACTTTCGTGACCTGATCAGGGTGCAGGTCGTTTTCTTTCACCAGCTCGAGGACCGCAGAAATCGGCGCGTGCGTGAGGGCTTCGGTCGGGAAGAACTTCATGCCGCACCGGGTGATGCGCCATGAATCGCCCAGGCCATCGGTAAGGACATTCAGCTTCCACTCGGGACCGAAGCAGTGCACAAGCCCTTCTTTACCGTCGACCACGTGCTCGGGGCCGGTGTAGCCTTTTTCCGCGAGCAGAGCCGAAAGAACGCCGCATTGCGTGGCCATGGGATCGACCGTGTTCTTCATCATGGTGAGCTTGCCGGCGGCGACGGCGCCCAGCGTACATTGGCGGCTCGCGGAGATGCCGATGGCGTGCTGGATCTGCTCCCACGGTAGGTGCAGCGCACGCCCGGCCACAATCGGGGACACGAAAGCGGTGAGGGTGGCGTGGTGCCAGCCGCGCTCCCGGATGCCCGGGAACGCCGCCTCGCACAAACGCATTCCGAATTCGTGGCCGAGGACCAGGCCAACGATCAATTCTTTGCCGTCGCTTTTGGCACGCTCGCAGCAGGCCAGAGCGGCGGGAAAGATGTCGGATGGGTGCGACGGGTCCTGCTTCCAGTAAATGTCGTTGTAATCCATGCAGCGGATCATCAGCGCGTTGGCAAGCGAGGCCGAGACCGCATCGATCTTCTTGCCGGTGCCGATGACGGTGGATGGGCCGCGTCCGGCGATTTCGTCGAGGACCTGGAGGGCGATCTTGACGTCGTGTTGCTGGTAGCCGCCCAACGCGCAGCCGACCGAGTCCAACAGGAAGCGTTTGGCCTGGTAGACGGCCTCTTTGGATAGGTGCTCGTAGCGGATGCCGGCGGCCCAGCGAGACATCTGGGCGGTGATGGTTTCTTTGGTGGCTGGCATTTCTTGGGTGGCGGACAAGGTCCCTCCTACTTTTGCCTGATATTCTTCGGATTTTTGAACGGCAGATACGCCATGAAGTCGGCGTGGTGCACGATGTAAGCCTCGGTGGTGCGCTTGACCGGGTCGCCCTCGACCGAATGGGCCGCGATAATGTGGCACACCGCATCGGGCACGCCACACTCGAGCGCCAGCGCCACTCCAGTAAAAGGATGGCGCAGGGCCTCGCCGCGCTCACTCTGTCGGCTTTTGCCATCGGGGCCGAGTTCGTATTCGAGCACCTTGCCGACATCGGCGAGGATGGCCCCGGCGATCACCGTGTCCATGTCGATGGCCAGCGCGCGGCCCATGAACTCGTGCATGGCCTCGGCGCTTTTTCGCGCGATGTGGACCACGCAGCGCTTGTGCTCCATGAAGGTGATCGGACAGTTGGGCACGAGCAGCGTGAAGGGGATCTGGTTGAGATCGTCGGGCTTGAGCGGACTGCGCTCCATTGCCCTGATCCAGGTCTCGGTGACCTGCTGGCGCAGTTGCGCGTCCTTGATCCACTGGAGTTCCGGCCAAAGCCGCTTGACAGCCTCACGCATGCGTCCGTCCTCCCGTCCCAGCACGGCCAGCCGCGGGGGCAGATCCCAGTGACCCGCCCCCGCGGCATATCCGGTTTGGGTCGCGTTTCGCTTTTCTATTTCTTCAATCTGGGTCCATTGCCTCCGGCCATCATGGGTAGGATGGAGATGACGTCTGCCGGCCCGAGGCGCGTCTCGAGCCCCGCACGGTGGCGCGCATCTTGGCCGTTGATCACGACCAAGACTGAGTTACCCAGATCTTCGCCGTCGAACACCCGACGGTGGAAGCGAAGCCCGTACCTCTCGGAGAGCCAGCGGAGCAACTCGCGTCGCATAGACGGACACGGGTCGCACTCGATCTCCTTGTCCTGGAAAAATGTCTCGTAGGTGGACAAGGGTTCGAACCACCACGTCAACCAAGCCCCTTACGTGCCAATTTGTAAGGCTGTCCTGCCCCGACTGTCTACTGCGGGGGCGGCGTTACTCCTCCGCCCTCGCAGCTCACTGGCCAGCAGCGTGGGTGTCTGTTGCTATTTCTCCAATGCCGCTTCTGCGTCCTTGGCCGCGCGCAGCACCTTGTCGATCCAGGGGCGGCCGAGCTGTTTCTCGAGGTAGTCGATGATCGGCTTCTGGGCCACATCCCGGAAGGCGGCCTTCTCCTTCAGCGTCGGGGCGTACACTTCCATGCCCTTGTCTTTCAGGAACTGAATGCCGAGGGAGACGTCAAGCACGTCGATCCCGTTCTCGACGGTCGTGGCGGTCAGGGCTGCGTTCTTCACGATGGTCTGGTACTCCTTGGGCAGCCCCTGGAAGAATTTCTCGTTCATGAGCATGAAGCTGACGCCGAACGTGTGCCCATCCAGGGTGAGGTACTTCTGCACTTCGTAGATTTTCCCGAACTTGATCGCGGACACCGCGTTCTCATGCCCATCGACGACCTTCTGCTGGAGGGCCGTATAGGTCTCGTTCCAGGAAATCGGGACCGGCGAGGCCCCGAACGACCGGATGAGCGCCATATAGATCGGGCTCTCCATGACCCGGAACTTCAGGTTCTTCAGGTCGGCGGGCGTCTTGATCGGCCGGGCGGAATTCGTGAAGTTGCGGAATCCGACCTCGGCGTACGTCAGCACCCGCATGCCGGTCTTGTTCAGGCACTCCTGGGCGAGCTCTTTCCCGAAGGGCCCGTCGAGGACCTTCCAGGCGACCAGGTAGGACGAGAAGAGATAGGGAATGTCGAGAACCTGGGCTTCCTTGCAATAGTTACTGAAGGGCGCGGAGAGCATGGAGATTTGGACATTGCCCAGCTTCGTCGCCTCCGCCAGGGCGTTCTCGCCCCCCAGCTGCCCCGCGGGGAACACCTGCACCTCGACCGCGCCCCCCGTCTCGCTCTCGACGATCTGCTTGAAGACCGTCGACGAGGCCGCCTTCCGGGAGGTGTACACATCCGGCGGATCCCCGTGCCCCAGCTTGATTTCGAACTGCGCGGCCCGCACGGGCGGCGCGCTGAGCAGGGAGAGCCCTGCCAGCATCAGAAGACCGATCGTGACGGCGACGAACCTGCTTCGCTGCGTGCGCATTCTCGTCTCCTCCATTGTGTCGAAAGCGTGTGGGATCGCCCCTGCTCGCCTCTGGCGCGCTCACCTCCCTCCCGACGTGCGACCGACGAAGAGGCCCTGGCTATTTGATAGAGAGATGCAAGGCCGCTGGTAACGCTAAGGACCTATCCTAAAACCCCTGCGCGGCGCCAACAAATGATTGCACAGGCGAACTCGAGGAGCGCAGCGTAGTTGGCGGCCTTCTTCTCGAAGCGCACCAGGAGCTTCCGGAACCGATTGAGCCAAGAATGACACGCTTCGACCCCCCACCGCCGAGCGCGCTTCCGCGGGTCGCGGCGTTTCGCGGCGGCCTCCTCCCCGCGGTACTTGATGTGGGCCACATAGCCCTGGGCGGCCAGCGTGGCACGGGCCACGGGGTAGTCATAACCCTTATCCGCGCAGAGGTGCTGGGAGTCACCGGGTACGGGCCGGGGCCGCGGGACGACGGGCGCCTGGAGGACCGCGGAGAGGCGGAGGTGATCATTCACGTTCGCCCCGCTGACGACGAGGGAGAGCGGGATGCCAGTCCCGTCCACGAGGAGGTGGCGCTTGGTCCCTTTTTTTCCCCCGGTCGGTCGGATTCGGCCCGGTGGCTTCGCCCCCGAGGGGGGCTTTCGTCATGGCGCCATCCACCGCCTGCCAGCGCCAGGCGATCCCCTCCAGGTCATCATATTCGGCCAGACCGGTCCGCCACATGCGTCGGAAAACGCCGGCCCGCTCCCACTGCTGGAAGCGGAGGTGCACGGTGCTCCCACTGCCGTACACGCGCGGGACCGCCTTCCACTGGCAGCCGGTGCGGAGCACGTACAGGATGCCCGCCAGCACGGTCCGGTCGGGCACCCGCGGGCGGCCGCCCACTTTCCGCCGCGCTCGCCCCCGGCCACGCGTCCTGGGGACGATCTGAGGGAGCAACGGCGCAACCTGCGTCCACAACTCGTCCGATAACTCCCAGGGCAGTGTCTTGGCGCTGGTCGGCATGGGCGCACCTCCTGGGAAAGGTAGGATGCACCCATGCTGGGTCGCTGTCAAGAGGTTTTAGGATAAGTCCTTAGCTATCCTCTCCTCCTTTCCCGGAGAGGATAGCAGAACCGACACCTTTTAGCATTACGCATTACGGGGTCACGGCCGCTTTTTCACAGATGACATCTATTGCTTTCCTATTGAGTTGAAGGTCCCTGCAAAGGGTTGTGGATTCTCCAGGCCTTTGAAATAGCGTTTACGGGTCGCGAGATTGGCCCCAACGTATGATTGGCAACCGAGCAGAGTCCGTTTCCGTGGGCTCATGCCAAGGAATCGTTTCATCATTGCGCTGAGAGAATAGGCTTCTCTGTTCAAGCGGGCGTAGCCACTAATGAGCTCGTCAGCAGTCATGCCCTTTGGTTGAAAAAAGAGTGTGTAAGGAGGATATCCACAGAGCCACCAGTCACGCACGAGCAACCTGTCTTCGCTTAAGAGACGCTTATATAACCGTGTTCCCGGATAGGGAGTGAGGATCCTCGTCCCAACAACATCCAGCCGACATTTCATGATAAACTCAAGGGTCTGATCGAACACATCCTTGTTTTCGTAGTCAAATCCAAAAACAAAGGCGCCGAGTATTCCGAAGCCTTCGCCATGGAATCGACGCATTGCCTCATGAAAATCGACCCTCAGGTTCTTTATTTTCTTCATCTCATTCTGTGTTCTTTTCTGTACCGATTCGAACCCGATCAGAAGCCCCAGGCACCCCGAACGTTGCATCAATCTGAGCAGCTCCAAGTCCTCAGCTAACGACACGGTTCCTTGCGCCAGCCATCGCCGCCGAAGAGGCATCATTTCGGTAAAGAGCTCCTTTGCAACATTCCGGTTCAGTCCAAGGGCGTCATCGCAGAAGAAGATGTGAGGGGAGTCAATAGACTCTATCTCGGCAATCACCTCTTGAACCGGCCTGACTCGATATTGCTGCCCCAAGGTCTGACCAATGCAACAGAATTCGCAGTTGTACGGACACCCTCGGGATGTCTCGACACCGACGGGGATCCGAGTACAACCCTGATATTTGGATCTGGATAAGAGATCTCGCCGTGGTTTCGGGAGGCCTTTGAGATCCGTCATTTTACCGGACCGATAGATTCTTTGCATCTGTCCCGACGCGGCATCGGATACAAGTCGTGGCCAGACCCCCTCCGCTTCCCCCACTACGACCGCGTCTGAATGCTCTAAAGCTTCGTCAGGCAACACCGTGGGATGTATTCCTCCCATCACCACCTTCACGGCCTTCCGGCGATACGTGTCAGCGATACGATAGGCTCTCAGCGCCAGTTCAGTCAAAACGGTGATGCCCACCAAATCCACATCTTGATTGATGTCATCGGGAGCAAAAGCTTCCTCGACAATGGTCACCGTGTGGCCAGGCGGGGTAAGCGCCGCCAGCAGAGGAAGGTTTACCCGCTGTAGCTTGAACGGGCTGGAGATCGTGTCTTCACGTTGTTCATGGGGCGCGATAAGTTTTATCTTCATATCTGCCGCTTCCGGGTTCAGTGTGGGTACCCCCAATAGGTTGTGGTCGGTCCGTATGCCATGGATTAGCCAGCCTCGGGGCGTGGGTACAGGTCGAGCCCCCCGCAGTGGAAGTAGATCGCGGTCTTGTA
>Ga0208692_1000866_pt1 | contig 19464 bp, 24 predicted proteins | sample June2015DPH_20_1_3_FD_184721 | JGI IMG/M metagenome (GOLD analysis project Ga0208692, IMG submission 184721) | Peatland microbial communities from SPRUCE experiment site at the Marcell Experimental Forest, Minnesota, USA - June2015DPH_20_100... | ecosystem: Environmental > Terrestrial > Soil >...
CCCGTTCTCGAGCCGGGTCGCGAGCTCGAGCGTCCGCGCTCCCACGATGTCCTCGGCGAAGGAGACCGGCTGACCGAGCAGGCCGCTCAGGTGGTGGGCGACCGGTCGGAGCGAGAACCGAGGGTCTCGATGACCCTCGGGACGGCCGAGGTGCGAGAGCAGGATCGTCCGGGCCCCCGCGGCCCGAAGGTGGTTGAGGGTCGGCAGGGCCTCCTGCATCCGACGGTCGTCGGCGATCCGACCGCTCGCGTCCTGGGGGACGTTGAAGTCGACCCGGACGAGGACCCGCCGACCGTGGACCGGCGCCGAGGCGATTCCACGCTTCTCGGCCATTAGGAGAGAGCGAGGGGCGAGCCACTATGAGGGTTGTGGCCCGGGAGGCGCACGAGACGAACGTGCGGTGATCTCCGCGACGATCGCCCGAGTCGCCGGCAGGTCGAGGCCGTGCCTCGCGGCCTCGCGGAGGATCTCTCCGGAGATGGCGTCGATCTCCGTCGGGCGGCCTCGGTCGAGGTCCTGGAGCATGCTCGACCGGTTCGAGGCGGTCGCGCGGACGATCCGCTCGAAGTCGCGCGTCACCTCCTCGCTCGTGAAGCCGAAGCCGGCCGCCCGCGCGACCGCGAGCGCCTCTCCGAGCAGTCGGAGGGCCTCCGTGCGCCCCGGCTCCTCGAGGAGCTCCCCGTTCGTGACCCCTCGGGCGGCCGTCACCGGATTGATCGCCGCGTTCACGAGCGCCTTCCGCCAGACCTCGCGCTCGAACTCGGGGACCGCCTCGACCGGGACCCGAGCCCCTTCGAACAGCATGCGGAAGAGGCGCGCCGCCCCCGCCGACGGGCCCGCCTCGCTGGGAACGGGGAGCAGGATCTCCCCTAGTCCGGTCTCCCGGACCTCGCCGGGGCCGACCCAGGTCGCGGGGATCGAGTTGACTCCTCGCACCGTGTAGGCGGCCGGGTCGTCCCAGCCCCCGGACCTCAAGGCGGCCTGGGCGACCGGAAGGATCTCCAACCCGTTCTGAAGGAACAGGACCGGACGGGGCGGGACGGCCCGGGCGAGCTCGGTCGCGGTCGGCGCGAGTCCGAACGTCTTTGTCGTCACGAGCACCACATCCGCCTCGTTCCCGGGAGGGATCGCGACGGCGGCCTCGACCCGGACGACCCGGGGCCGGGACCCGGAGACGTGCAATCCCTGACTCTGGAGCGCCGCGACGTGGTCGGCCCTTCCGACGAGGAGCACTGAATAGCCCCCCTCCTGGAGCAAGGCCCCGATCAGGCTGCCAACGGCCCCCGCTCCCACGACGAGGATCTTCACGGTCCCCCGAGCGTCACCCGAGACGACGCACCAGGTCGGTGAGGCCCGGAGCGTTCCCAAGGTCGCGCCGTAGCAGGGTCAGGAGACCCTCATAATAACGAACCTGTTCTCGCGCCTGCCGGGCCTTGAGGAGGAGGTAATCCTCCTCTCGGCGGAGCCGCCCGATCTCGGCCACCAGCTGGCGCTGGGCCGCGGTGAGCGACTCCTGCCTATCGGTAGGGGGGAGAGCCCGGGGCATGATGGGTCACGTCCATTCGGGAACGGTCGAGCACCGCGTCGACGGTGATGCGGAGGCGGTTCAGCTCCTTCTTGACGCGTCGCAGCCGGGCCTCGAGCCGACGCCGCCGGTCGCGCACGTCCCGAAGGGAGCGTTCGAGGACCTCCGTTCGGTTTCGCCACTTGTCCCGTTCCTGCACGCCGAGCAAGATCGAGTCCACGTCGACCATCGGGGGCGAACGGAGGACCCCACGAATCAACCTTTCGGCGGGCGGGGACCCCCCCGAGCGCTCATGTTTAAGCCCGCCGGCGACTGGGTGGGCGGAAGGAAGGGGATGGAATGAGCGCGCTCGGCAAGATCGTAGTGTTGGGAGCCGGGAACATCGGCGGCTCGCTCGCCCAGCGGCTCGCGGAGATGGACGTCGCGCGCGAGGTCGTGCTGGTCGACATCGTCGACGGCTTGCCGCAGGGGAAGGCGCTCGACATTCAGGAATCGGGTCCGATCCTCGGGTTCTCTACGCGCGTCACCGGCACCACGTCGCTGGACGCCCTGAAGGGGTCCGACGTCGTCGTCGAGACGGCCGGGCTCGCGCGCAAGCCCGGGATGAGCCGCTCCGACCTCCTCGAGAAGAACGCCGGGATCGTGAAGGGGCACGCGGAGGCGATGAAGCTCTTCGCCCCGACCGCGGTCGCGATCGTCGTGACCAATCCGGTCGACGTGATGACCTACTACTTCCGGGAGGTGAGCAGCCTTCCCCCGGCGCGGGTGTTCGGAGAGTCGGGCACGCTCGATACGGCCCGGTTCCGGTCGTTCGTCGCCGAAGCCCTCGACGTCGCTCCCCGGGACGTCACGGGGTTTGTCCTTGGCACGCACGGGGACACGATGGTTCCTCTCCTCTCCCTGACGAGCGTCTCTGGAGTGCCTCTCACGAAGCTCCTTCCTCCCGAGCGCCTGGCCGCGATCGTGGCCCGGACGAAGCAGGGCGGCGCGGAGATAGTGAACCTGCTCAAGACCGGGAGTGCCTTCTATGCCCCGACGGCGAGCCAGGCCGAGCTCGTCCGTGCGATCGCCCACGACGAGCACCGGCTCCTGCCGGTCGCGGCGCACCTCTCCGGGGAGTTCGGTGAGAAGGACGTCTGCGTCGGTGTGCCGGTCGTGCTGGGCCGGCAGGGCGTGGAGCGGATCGTAGAGGTCGACCTCCTCCCGGCCGAGTGGGAGGCGTTCCGGGCGAGCGTCGCCGCGGTCCGAGCCGACCTCGAGATCCTCTCGAAGCTGCCCAGGTGAGGGGACGGTAGACGATGGCGACGGCGGTGCCCCTGACGGCGACCGGAGCGGTCGAGTTTGTGGACGTCAAGCGCAGGCTCGGCACCCTGAGGACGACCACCGATTCCGTAGAGCACGCGCACATCACCGTCAAGCCCGAGATCTGCGCCCGCTGCCCGCACTCGCTCTGCACGTTCGTTTGCCCTGCCGCATGCTACGAGCGGATCGAAGGGCGTCTCGTCTTCCGGTACGAGGACTGCGTCGAGTGCGGGGCGTGCGATATCGCCTGCGACCAGGGCTCGGTCACCTGGACGATGCCCCGCGGCCCGTACGGGGTCCGGTACGCCTACGGTTGACCGGGTCGGGCCGCGCACGGTTCGATTCTAGACCCACCCACCGACCGTTCGCGGAGGCGTTCGCGGCGCCCTTCCGTGCGAGTCAAGGCGCAGCTTAAAACCCCAGTCGTCCGCTCGGCGTTCCGGGAGGACCGACCATCTCCGCCGCCACGACCGTGCCCGAAACGCCTCTCCTGTTTCCCTACCGCCCGCGCCCGGGGCAGGAGGCGATCCTTCGCGAGGTCGCAGAGCTCGGTCAGCGCGGAGGGGTGCTCCTTGTGAACGCTCCGACGGGGAGTGGGAAGACCGTCGCCGTCCTCGCCCCGCTCCTCGAACATGCCGTGAGGGCCGACCACAAGGTCCTCTACCTCGTCCGTACCCACTCTCAGGAGGTCCAGGTCCTCCACGAGACCCGGGCGATCGCCCTCCGCCTCGACCAGCCGGTCCTCGCGGTCGGGCTCCAGGGGCGTGCCCGCCGCTGCTTCCTTCTCGAGAACGTCGCCGAGGTGAAGGGCGCAACGGCCGAGGAGCACGGCAAGCTCTGCGCCGACCGGAAGCGGGCGACGGAGCGGATGCTCCAAGGGGAGGCCCCGCTCGTCCCTCCGACGGAGCTCCCCGAGGGCGGGGAGATCGACCTTACCGACCTCGACGGCTGCCCGTACTACGCCCGGGTCCTCCAGTCGGACCTCGACGGGCTCATCGAGCGGTTCCGGACGAAGCTTCCCCTCCCGCACGAGTTCGAGACGTACAGCCGGGAGGAGAACCTCTGCCCGTACGAGCTCTCGAAGAAGCTCGTCCCGAACGCGCGTCTCATCACCGCGCCCTACGCGTTCTTCTTCCACCCGCAGATCCGTCGCTCCCTGCTCCGTTGGATGGGGGTCGGCCCCGACCGGGTCGACCTGGTCGTCGACGAGGCCCACAACCTGCCGAACCACCTCCGGGAGCTCACGACGGTCGCGCTGCCCCTGGAGTCCGTACGCCGGGCGCGGGCGGAGATCGCCGAGCGGGGGGACTTCCAGCTCCCCGACGGACCGAGCGCGAGCCGGTTCTTCGACATCGTGGTCGCCGCCGTGGAGGAGCTGGTCGATTCCCTCGTGCGAGAGGAGGACGCGGTCCTGCCCCCCACGATCTTCGAGGACGCGCTGCTGACGGCGCTCGGAGGCACCTCGCACCGGCTCGATACCTGGCTCGGCGCGCTCGCGACCTGGGGCGAGAACCTCCGGGAGGAGCGTCGGAGGGAGCGCCATCTCCCCCGGTCCTGGGTCCACACGGTCGCCCTGACCCTCCTTTCGTGGCCCCAGCTCGATTCCCCGTCGTACGTCAAGGTGGCCACGCGCTCTCCCCGACCCGCGCTCGAGGCGTTCGCGCTCGACGCGAGCGCACCGGCCCAGCCGATCCTCGACTGCCACCTTTCCGTGCACCTCTCGGGCACCCTCTCCCCCCTGCCCGAGTACCGCGACTCCCTGGGCCTCGGGGAGAGGACGCGCCTCCTCGACGTGCCCTCGTACTTCCCGCCCGAGAACCGGAAGTTCCTGTACGACCCGAGCGTCACCACCCGGTTCGAAGAGATCCGGAACGACCCACGCGCGATCACGCGGCTCGCCGACCGCCTGGTCGAGGTCCTGGAGACGCTGCCGGTCAAGACGGCGGTGTTCTTCCCGAGCTTCGACCTCCTGCAAAAGGTCCTCGAGGCGGGCCTTCAGTCCCAGCTTCCGGGCAACGTGTTCATCGAATACAGTCGGGTCCCGACGGGGGACCTCTGGCGGTCGATCGAAGGCTGGAAGAAGGACCCCGAGGGGACGGTCCTCCTGGGCGTCGCGGGGGGCCGGCTTTCCGAAGGGATCGATTACCCGGACGAGGAGCTCGAAGCGGTCGTGATGGTCGGCATCCCCTACCCTCGGCCGACCGCCAAACGGCAAGCCCTGCGTGCCTTCCTTAACGCGACCACGGGCAAGGGCTGGGAGTACACGATGGAAGCCCCCGCCCAGCGGGCGATTCTTCAGGCGTGCGGGCGCATGATCCGGTCCGAGAACGACCGAGGGATCGCCATCGTGCTCGACCGCCGGGCCCCGACGTTCGCGAAGGTGCTTCCGGGCCTCGCCCCGGTCGGCGACCTCGCGGCGACGACCCGGGCGTTCTACGGCCGCCGCGCGAGGTGGTCGCGGAACGCGACGCCCGCCCCGGGAGCGGTCCGGCCTCCCTCGGAAGGCGAGGACGACCCCCAAAACCCATAAGTGGCCGTCCGGCGGCTACGGAACCCGTGATCATCACCCGAACCCCCCTGCGCATCAGCTTCGCGGGCGGAGGCACCGACCTGCCCGGCTTCTACCGAGCCTACGGCGGTGGGGCGGTGACGAGCGCCGCCATCGACCGGTACATCCACGTCCTCGTGAACGAGAAGTTCGACCGGTCGATCCGAGTCGCCTATTCCCGCACGGAGAACGTGGACCGGCTCGACGACCTCCAGCACGGCCTCGTCCGCGAGGCGATGCGCCTGTCCGGGGTCCGCGAGGCGCTCGAGGTCCACACGATCGCCGATATCCCCTCCGAGGGCACCGGGCTCGGCTCCTCGTCGAGCCTCACCGTCGGCCTCCTGAATGCGCTCTACGCCTACCGCGGGGTCCTCAAGGGCCCGGCCGAGCTTGCGGAGGAAGCCTGCCAGATCGAGATCGATCGCCTCGGCGGGACCGTCGGCAAGCAGGACCAGTACATCGCGGCGTTCGGGGGGATCGAGTACTTCGACTTCCAAGCGGACGATTCGGTCCGCGCGTCTCCCATACCACTATCGACCCCGGACCGCCTCGAGCTCAGCGACCACCTCTCCCTGTTCTACACGGGGATCACCCGGAAGGCCCAGGGGATCCTGGTGCAGCAGAACTCTCGGACCGACGAGAACAAGGAGTCGCTCCTCCGTCTTCGCGAGCTCGCCGGCACGGCGCGCACCGCGATCGTTCAACGGGACTGGGCGCGGCTCGGCGAGGTCCTGGACGAGGGGTGGCGACTGAAGCGCGGCCTGACGAACGGGATCTCGAACGACGCCATCGACCGCCAGTACGCCGCCGCGAAGGCGAACGGAGCGTACGGCGGCAAGATAACGGGAGCCGGAGGGGGCGGCTTCCTCCTCCTCCTCCATCCCCCCGAACGCAGCCATCAAATAGCGGCCGCCCTGTCGCCGATGACGCGGCTGCCCGTCCGGATCACCCCGGAGGGCTCGCGGATACTGTTCGTAGGACGATGACCGAGCTACCGACCCTCGCGACGTACGTCCAGAACTACGTCCGGGACGCGCACACGGCCTTGGACGCACCGTACCTCCTCGCCGCGGTCGAGAGGATCGTCCCGATCCTGCTCCGGGCCCGGGGGGAGGACCGAACGATCTTCTTCTTCGGGAACGGCGGGAGCGCGTCCACCGCGTCGCATTTCGTGACCGACATCGCGAAGGTCGCCGGAGGGACCGAGGGTCGCGGCAAGGGCAAGCGGTTCCGTTGCGTCAGCCTCAACGATAACGTCCCGGGCCTGACGGCGTGGGCGAACGACGTCGGCTACGCCGAGGTCTTCTCCGGGCCCCTCAAGTCGCTGGCGGAGAAGGGCGATGTCGCGGTCGCGATCTCGGGGAGCGGGAACTCCCCGAACGTCCTCGAAGCCGTGCGGACCGCGCGGGCAATGGGCCTCACGACGATCGGCCTCACCGGCATGGGCGGCGGGAAACTCAAGGACCTCGTGGATGTGGCGCTGGTCGTCCCCTCGAACAGCATGCAGCACACGGAGGATACCCACCTCATCACCCTCCACCTGCTGACCGCGTACCTGCGCGACGAGCACCCCGTTCGAGATTGATGATCGTCCGCGTCCGGGACTACATGATCCTGGAGGTCGAGCACATTCGCTCGACCGCGACGATCCGGGAAGCCATCGGGAGGCTGACGAACAGCCGTCATCACGGCCTTCCGGTCACCGATCCGTCCGGCCGGCTCGTCGGGTTCGTGAGCGCGAAAGAGCTCCTCCGCCACGCGGGTGAGGGCGACACCCCAATCTCGAAGATCATCCGCCCCGGCACGTACACCGCCTACCCGGAAACCGGCCTCGACGATGCGGCCCGGATCATGTTCCGCTTCGGCCTCCGAGACCTTCCGATCATCGACGAGCACGGGCGGTTGTGCGGGGTCCTCTCGAACCTCGACATCGTGCGCTCCCACTTCGAACGCGCGTCACCGTTGAAGGCGGACACCCTGAAGCGCCTTCTCGCCGACCGCTACGGGTTGCCGTTCTCGTCCCGCCGGGGGCTCGTCCCGATCTCCGGACTCACCCCGACGCAGTGGAAGGTCTTCGAGGACGAACTCGAGGGTCGTCGCTACGAGCTCGAGCGCGGGTTCGCCGAGCCGGTCCTTGTCGTCCAGAAGGGGGAGGTCTGGATCCTCGTGGACGGCCACCACCGGGCGCTCGCGGCGCGCGAGATGGGCCTCACCCAGCTCCAGGCGTTCATCCTGACGTGCGACCGCCCCGCGGAGTTCGCCGCGAAGGAGACCGGTTTCGAACGGATCGCCCGCGAGCACCACCTCACGACGGTGGCGGACATCGAGATCGACCGGTCGAGCCATCACCCGTTGATCGAGGTCACGACCCAGCTCATCCGTCGCTTCGAGGGCGGGAGCTCGTCGGACGCCTCCACCATTCCCTGAGGGCTCCCGCCCCGTCCCGGGTCTGGGCCCTCCCGAAACGCCTCGGCTCCGCAGAACCCCGGCCGCCTCGCGCCCCTCGGGAGCCCGCATGGCCTGGCCCCTCCGGGCGGTCGCCCCCCCGATTCCGAACGTCCCGAGACCGACCCCGGGACCGCCGGGTGAATCGCTCCGGGAAGGCTAAGCTAAGCGCTCCCCGGCGCTCGGGCGCGCGGTCATGGTCCCTTCGACCCCATCCGAGCCCGTGCCGACCCGCCCGCTCGGACTGGGCGACTACCTCCCGCTCGCGAAGCCCGGGATCACGGTCCTCATCTGTCTCGTCGCGGTCGCGGGCTTCCTGCTCGCGGACCCCCGGTCAATCGACCTCCTACGGCTCGGGGTCCTCGTCGCCACGGGCGCTTCGGCGTCCGCCGGCGCCGCGATGCTCAATCACTACCTCGACCGCGACATCGACCGCCGGATGAAGCGCACGCGCGGGCGACCCCTCGCGGACGAGCACATCGTCTCGGGGTCAACGGTCGCGTTCGTCGGGCTCGCGCTCCTGGGCGGAGGGATCGGGGCGGCCACCGTCCTTCTGAACCCGCTCACGGGGTTCTCGATCTTCCTCGGCGGGTTCACCTACGTGGGTATCTACACGCTCTGGCTGAAGCGTCGCTCCAACTGGAACATCGTCATCGGGGGATTCGCGGGCAGCGCGCCCGCCCTCGCCGGGAGCGCCGCGGCGGTCGGGGACTGGACGGTCGGGGTCCTTGCCTTCGCACTCCTCGTGTTCCTGTGGACCCCTCCGCACTTCTGGAGCCTGGCCCTCCTCCTGAAGGATGATTTCGCTCGTGCGAACCTCCCGATGCTCCCCCGTATGGAAGACGTGCCGTACTCCGGGAAAGTGGTGGTGGTCTCGGCCGCCCTCCTCATCCCCGCCGCCGTGCTCATTGGGGGGTCGGGAGCCGTGACCTGGCCCGTGTTCGTCGTGCTCGCGGCCCTGGGCGGGCTCTTCGTCGCGATGACCGTCCCTCTCTGGAGTTCGGCGACGCCTCGGAACGCGCGACGGGTTTTCGTCTTCTCCGGGCCGTACCTGCTCTTCGTGGTCCTCGCGATCGTAGCGAACGTCCCGCTCGTGCGGGTCGGGGTTCCGGGCGGGTTCTGAGCTTACCCTCGCTTCACGGCGCGCGCTGACCTTATCTCAGGGACTGGCTCCTCCTCGAAGATGTCCGAACCCCTCCGGGTCGCGTCCACCCCCGAGCGGCAACGCGATGCCGAGAACGTCCTCAAGAAGCTCGGCTACTCGAAGGTCTCCAACCCGCGACGTGGGCCGGTGGTCGAGCCGTCGTTCTGGGTCCAGGAGGCCGGGGTTCCCCGCCGCACGTTTCCGGTGTACGTTCCGCCCGGAGAGCCCGCCGATGTCGAGGCAGGGATCGAACGATGGGTCACCGGGGTCCGCAGCGCCCGCCCTTCGCAGCGACGGGCGATCTTCGTCGTCCCGACGGACGAGACGGCCGAGGAGGCCTGGCGACGGTTCTTCCGAACCGCGGGAGTGTCGGCCATCGACCACGAGGTTTCGATCCTCGTCGTTCCCTCCCCGGAACGGTCGGAGGACATCCCGCACTTCCACCTGCGGGTCGCCGAACCCCGAGAGATCCTCGCGATCTCGACGGGGATCGTGGCCGGTCTGTTCCAACGGGCCGCGGCGGGCGAAGGCGGCAACCCGATCGACTTCGAGGAGCTTCTCACGCTCCTCACCACCCGCTTCGGGATCGACGTCCACCGCTCGCTCGGCGTCCAGTCGGACGAGGACGCGTTGTTCATCCTCTATCAGCTCGCGTCCCGGGACTCGTACGCGCCCGGCGACTCCGGCGCGAACCTCCATATGCTCGTCCTGAAGCCGATCGGACCGGCGGCCCGCCTCCCCTGGTTCGCGGCGTAGCCCTCGGGGCCGGACCGAAGCGTTGCGCCGCGCGACCCGGTAGCTCGTCCACCGACCCCGCGCGTTCCCCCCGGGCAAACCATTATCTAAGTCGGTCGGGTCGATGCGCCACCGGCGTGGCGTGGGGCCGTGGGGTAGCTTGGACCATCCTTCTTGCTTGGGGTGCAAGAGACTCCGATTCAAATTCGGACGGCCCCATCGTCCCGCGCCGGCCCGAAGACGACCCGCGTGCGCCGATTCCCGGTCGAGGGAGTGAAGGTGCGGTTCCCGAAGGCCGACCCGAGCCGTCCAAGTCGTTGCCGCGCTTACGGGTCGAGCCGAGGCACGCCCCGGTGGCGGAACTCGACGTCGCGCGAGCCGCATTCGCGGAGTGCGGGGCCTTCATGTACGCGCGTCCGCTCCCGCCCTCCCCATGGGTCGACGGTTCGTGGACCAGCGGCGGCGCGACCCGTACTACCGGGCGGCCCAGCGCGAAGGTCTGCGCTCGCGCGCCGCCTTCAAGCTCGCGTACCTCGACGACCGGTTCCACCTTCTCCGACCGGGCGCCCGCGTCCTCGATCTCGGGGCGGCCCCGGGAGGCTGGTCCGTAATCGCCCTCGACCGGGTCGGTCCCTCGGGCACGGTCGTCGCGGTCGACCCCCGCCCGATCGCCCCGGCCGACGGTCTTCGTGTCGTGCGGGGGCGCGTCGGTGACCCGTCGCTCCTCGAGCGGCTCGGGGCCGCCCGGTTTGACGTCGTGCTCTCCGACATGTCCCCGTCGATCAGCGGTGCGTACGCCACCGACCACGCTCGCTCGGTCGACCTGGTCCGGTCGGCGCACGCGCTCGCGCTTCGCGTGCTCGCGCCCCGAGGGGCGTTCGTCGCAAAGGTGTTCGCGGGCGACCTGGTCGACGAGCTCGTGCTCGAGGTGCAACCCCACTTCGCGGAGGTCGTCCGCACGAAGCCCCCGGCGTCCCGCGCCCCGTCCTCCGAGCTCTACGTGGTCGCTCTCGGGTTCCGTCCCGGCCGCTCCCTACGGGAGCGGCCGGTCTCCCCGGAGGCACCTCGCCCGGATTCCGATATATAGGACCATCGTTTAGCGCGTTCTCCCCATTTTGAGGCCTGGTTACTCGTGATCCGGTTTGGACCCGCGGGGATCCCTCTCTCCTGCAAAGGGCGCACGCTCCGGGACGGGATCGCGGACGTGCACCACCTGGGGCTCACCGCGATGGAGGTCCAGTTCATCAAAGTGAATCACCTGACTCGGGCCGTCCTCGATGAGGAGATCGGAAAGACCTCCCGCGAGCTCGTTACGCAGCTGGTCGTCAGCGTCGGGCCGGCCGACCATCAGGGAGGGGCCCCGAACCTGCTGGCGATGACGTCGCCCCTCAAGCGGCGGGATTCGATTACGAACCTGACCTGGAGCCTCGCGAAGGATTTCGCGGACCTCCAGCAGACGCGCGCGCTCGGGAAGGCGCTCGATGCCGACCTCACGCTCCACGCCCCCTACTACGTGGACTTCTTCGGTTCCGCCGATGCGCGCGAGCAGTCGACCCGTCAGATCCAGTGGGCGGGCGTGCTGGCCCAAGGGTTGGGCGCGCGCCTCGCGGTCACCCACCTCGGCTTCTACGGGCCGGGCGACCGCGCCGACTCCATCCAGCAGCTCACCGAGATCGTCTCGGACCTTTCCGAATGGCTCGGGAAGTTCTCGAAGGGAACCGTCCGACTGGCGATCGAACCGAGCGGTCATCCCGACGTCTTCGGTTCGCGCGAGGAGGTCCTCGAGCTCGTGCGGCGGGTGAAGGGGACCGTGCCCGTCCTCAATCTCCCGCACATCGCGGCGCGCGAGCGCACGAGCTTCGAGGAGGCGGAACAGCTCGACCCGGTCGTGAAGGAGTTCGTCCGAGCGACCGACGGGCCGGTCTATCTCAACTTCTCGGGGGTCGAGTTCTACGGGCCGGGGGAGTTCCGGCTCACGCCCATCAAACGAGGGCTCGTCCGGTTCGACCCCCTCGCGGAGATCCTCACCGAGCGCGACTACGACGTGACGGTGATCTCGAGCTCTCCGTTGCTCGAGCACGACGCGATGTACATGAAGCTCCTGTACGAGCGGGCGCTCACACGCCGCTGGTCGAAACTGCACGCTCCTCCCGCCCCCCGGGCTCCGCCGAAGCCTCCGGCGGGGCCGCTGCCCCGGGCTCCGCCGCCCCGGGCGCCGCCGAGGCTCAAATCCCCGCCGACGGCCCGACCCCCGCCTCCCCGGCCGGCCGGCCACCGACCGAAGCCGTCTCGGGTCCTGCCTCGTAAGCGACGCACGGAGGTGCGCCATGGCGGCCATCGACGTCGATAACGGGACGACGTTCGTCCGCTCGCAACGGTACATCGGCGAGCGCGTCACGCTCGCCCTCGAACGGATCGACCCGACGGCCATCACCCGTGCGGTCGAAATCCTCCTCAAAGCGCCCCAGATCTTCGTCTACGGGGCCGGCCGCAGTGGGATCATCGGGCGTGCGTTCGCCATGCGGCTCGTTCAGGCGGGCCTTCGGGCGTACGTGATCGGAGAGAGCGTCACGCCCATCGTTCGGCAGGGGGACGCCGTCTTCATCCTCTCGGCCCAGGGGGAGAGCTACTCCTCCATCCAGACCGCGAACATCGTCCGACGGGAGGGAGCGGAGCTGATCGTCCTCACGTCGAAGCCCGGCTCCAAGATCGCCCACACGGCAAGCCACCTCCTCTCGATCGAGTTCGAGGAGGACCCCGACCGACCGCGCTACGCTCCCCTCGGCACGCTGTTCGAAGAGGCCAGCCTTCGGCTCACCGACGGCCTCGTCGCGGAGCTCTTGCGGGTACGGGGCGAGACCGAGTCGTCCATGCGCCGTCGGCACGCGATCATGGTCTGAACTCGGCGGCCCGGCCCAAACCTTAAGGGCCCGTCGACCTCCCCGCACGGCGTGCCGCGACGCGCCGAACCGACGGCGCACACCCTCGTCCCCGTCCCCTCACGGTTCTTCGTCACGAGCGGGAAAGGGATCAATAAGACCAGCGAGCTGAACGCCTTCGACCTCGCGCTCCTGCAGGCCGGGATCGGCGAGCAGAACCTCGTCAGCGTCTCCTCCGTCCTGCCGATCGGGATCCGCCAGACCGACCGGGTCCCCATCTCCCGGGGGGCGATTACGCACTGCGTCCTCGCCCGGCACGGGGGCGGGGAAGGCGAGGTCATCAGCGCCGGGATCGCCTACGGGTTCCGCAGCGACGGGCAGGGCGGCTACGTTGCGGAGGGGCATCTTCACGGGACCCAGAAATCGCTCAAGGAGTTCCTGAAGTGGCGGATGACCGAGATTGCCCATTTCCGGGGCGTCGAGCTCCGTCGAATCCACTACCGTACGGAAGAGCTGTCGATCCCGATGGACCACTACGGCGTATGCATCGCCGCTTGCGTCTTCCTGCCGTAGCTCTAGGCCGATCCGCGCGCTCTTCTTAGAGGAGCTTGCGGAAGAGGAGCTTGTCTTCGAGGCTCCCCTCGATCGAGAGCTTGCGCGTCACGAGCGCCTTCATCGGGCCGATGTCCTTCTTGACGAGCGCGTCGAACGTACCGACGTCCGTCGTGATCCGCACGTCGGCGCCGGCCGCCGGACCCGTCCTCAGATTCCGTAGACGCCCCTTGGAGAGGTCGACCGCGTACGTCCCCCCGTCCGTGAGGCGGATCTGGATCGTCCGAGAGATCCCGTCCAGCTCCTCGGTCACCCCCGGGGTCCGCTCCGCGTGCCGGTTGAACCGGTCCACCAGGGAGGCGAGCGTATCTTCGACCGTCATGGGAGGAAGCTGTCCAGCGTGCGAGCCGGTCGGCGGGGTTTAACCCTTTGCATCGTGGCCCACGAACCGCGCACCCACAACGGGACCGCCGACCCGTCGGCGAGCACGTGGCGGACGAACCGGACCGTCCGTCGGTCGGACGGGTACCCGCTGCCGAGCTCCTCCCCGAGTTCCTCCCGTAACCGAGCGAGCGCCCGGTCGCGCCGGACCTTGGCCACGATGGACGCGGCGCCCACGACCGGGAAGTCCCGGTCGGCATGGTGGCGGGCGATCACTCGGGTCGTTCCCCCCGCGAGGCGCGCGACCCGGAGGCCGAACCGCCGTTCGTTCGGGTCACACGCGTCGACGTAGGCGACGTCCGGCGCGAGCTCGCGGACGAGGCGGGCGAACGCCTCCGCTTCGAGGTCATTGAGCCGGCCCCGCGAGACCGCCCGGTCCACCGTTCGTGGCGAGAGCACGACATCGGCCCGCGTTCCGAGCGAATCGAGCCCAGCGAAGACCCGCTCCCGGGCGCGGGGAGTGAGCGCCTTGGAATCCTTGGCCCCCAAGGCGACGAGGTCTGCGACCCGCTCGGCAGAGACGCAGAACCCTCCGACGACGAGCGGTCCCACGAGACTCCCGCGACCGGCCTCGTCGAGACCGAGGATCCGCTCCGCGACCGTAGCGCCGCCCCCGACCGCGGCACAGCTACGTAAGCCATTAAGTCGGCGCGCGGCTACCGCGAGCGATGCCGCTCGAGGGACTTTCGGTACCGGTCCCGACGCTCTTCACCGCGGAGGGGGCCGTGGACCCGGGGCGGAACGCCCGCTTCGCGCGGGACCTCTGCGACGCCCGGGCCGACCACCTCTTCGTCCTCGGCTCGACCGGGGAGTTCCCGTCGGTCACTCCCACCGAGCGCGGACCTCTGGTCGAAGTGGTGGTCGAGAGCGCCACCGGCAAGACCGACGTGTGGGTCGGTTGCGGGGCTCCGTCTACCGCTCAAGCGGTCGCGTTCGCGGAAGAGGCCGAAGGAATCGGCGCCGCCGCGATCGTAGCGGTCCCTCCCTACTATCTCCACCCCACGCCCGCCGCGATCGACCACTACTACCGGGCGCTGCGGAAGGCGATAACGGTTCCGTTGCTCGCCTACAACATCCCGTCGCTGGTCGGCTACGCCCTTCCGCCGTCCCTTGTTCACACCCTCGCGCGAGAGGGGGTCTTGGCGGGAGTGAAGGACACGGGGGGCTCCCTCGAAAGCGTCTCCGCGTTCCTGGCGGGAGCCCCGGAAGAGCTCGCGGTTTTCCCGGGCGACCCTCAGTTCGCCTCGTCCGCGATCGAGCGAGGCGCGAAGGGCGCCGTGATGGGCGTGGCGAACATCGTGCCGAAGCTCTGCGTCGAGCTGGTCGCGGCCGCACGGCGCGGGGACCGGGCCCGGACGCAGGAGCTCCAACCGGTGGTCGACCGATTGGTCGAGGTAACGAGGTCCGGTCCGTCTCCCTCCACCATCAAGTTCCTCGCGGCGCACCTGCGGGGCGCGGAGGTCGGGTACCGGGCCCCGTACGAGCCGCTCACTCCCGTCGAACAGGCCGCGGTCCTGGCTCGGCTCGAACCGCTCCGAGCGCTCCTCACGCCGTTCCTAGGCCAGTGACCGTCCGGGCGCTCGTCGTGCGACCGCCGACGCCCGGAGCCGAGCTCGCGGACGTGCCGTCCCTGCCTCTTCCGCCGGGAGGTGTCCGCGTGGAGGTCATCGAATGCGGGGTCTGCGGTACCGATCACGATATCGTCGACGGGAAGTACGGGCGCCCGCCGACCGGGTCCCCCTACCTCATCCTGGGCCACGAGAACCTCGGAAAGGTCCGGGAAGTGGCCCCGGGGGTGGTCGGGTTCCGTCCCGGAGAGCTGGTGGTCGCCACCGTGCGGCGAGGGTGCGGGCGCTGTCGGTTCTGCCGCACGAACCGCTCCGACTTCTGCGAAACCGGCGGGTTCACCGAACGGGGCATCGACGGAGCCCACGGCTACATGGTGGAGGAGTACGTCGAGGTCCCCGAGTACCTGGTCCCCGTGCCGCCCTCTCTCGCCCCGGTGGCCGTGCTCCTCGAGCCGCTCAGCGTGGTCGAGAAGGCGGTCTTCCAAGGTCAGCGGGTGCTCGACCGGAAGGAACCGACCCCGGGTGAGCCGAAGGGGGGGACGCCGGGCGCGCTCGTCGCGGGGACGGGAGCGATCGGCATGCTCGCGGCGTTCGTCCTCCGGGTCCGGGGGTACGATGTCGTGGCAATCGACCGACACGACAGCACGACCGTTGCCGGGCGTCTCCTCGGCCGTATCGGCGCGACGCACGTGAACGTCGCGAACGGGCTCGGTCCCCTCGCCGACCGCCATTTCGACCTCGTCGTGGAGGCGACGGGGTCCGTGGCGCTCGACTTCACGCTGGTCGACCGACTGGGACCGAACGGCGTCCTGGTCCTCACGGGGATTCCGGACCCGGCGAGCCCCCCGACGAACGTCGCGGGCGGGCTCCTCTTCCGGGACGTCGTCCTCGGCAACCAGGCGCTCGTCGGCTCCGTGAACGCGAACCGCACCTACTTCGAGAGCGGTCTCCGCGACCTCACGGTCTTCGAGCAGCGCTGGCCGGGCAGCGTGGGCGAGATGGTCTCGGCGCGGCGACCGCTCGAGGAGTTCGCGGAGGTCTTCGGGAACCGTGGCTCGGGTACCGTGAAGACCGTCCTCACCGTCAGACCGGGCAGCGCGTCTCGCTGAAAAGGTCATATACGGAACCCCGGTCGGACCGCACCTCTCGGAGGATATCGTGGGGATCTGGCAAGGTCGGTCGCGTCGCAAGCGGACGGGCGGCCGCCTTCGACCGATCCGCAAGAAGCGCCGCTTCGAGATCGGGCGCGAGCAGCAGCACGCGACGCTCGGCGCCGGCACCGTGAAGGTCTACCGGGTCCGGGGCGCGAATCGCAAGCTCCGCATCCTCACGACCCAGACGATCAACGTCTTCGACCCGGCGACCAAGAAGATGCAGCCGGCGAAGGTCATCACGGTCCGGGAGAACCCCGCGAACCCGAACTACGTCCAGCGGAACATCATCACGAAAGGCGCGATCCTGGAGACCGATGTCGGCCTCGTCCGCGTTCGTTCCCGCCCGGGCCAGGACGGGGTCCTGAACGGGGTGCGGGTCCCGAGCCCGGCCTCGGCCTGACGCGGCGCCGGTCCCTAATGCCCGACCACTTCTACGTGTATCCGGCGTACCTCGCTCGCGGCCTCTCGCGGACGGGAGGACGTCGGGTCCCCGAACCGGAAAGCCTGCCGGACCTGACCACCGAGGAGATCGTCCTAGCGGCGAAGCGGCTGGGCTTCCACGCCGAGGCCGAGGCCGACAAGCAGTACCCCCGGCGCTTCTACGACTACTCGGGCCGGGTCAAGGTGACGAAGAAGGGTCCCACGACGAAGGCCCGCTTCCTCAAGGAGCTGGCCGCGGAGCTCCGCAAGCAGCGGGCGGCCGCGGGACGGAAGTGATCCGTGGAAGAGCCGGGGACGATCTACTTCACGGGTACGGCCGGCGCCGGGAAGACCTCGCTGGTGCGTGCCTTCGCCGAGTGGACGCGTTCGGCCGGCTACGACGCGGCCGTCGTGAACCTCGACCCGGGGAGCGAAGCCTCGGAGGACGCGGCGGACGTCGACATCCGCGAGTGGGTCCGGCTCGCCGACGTGCAGGACGAGTACGGCCTGGGCCCGAACGGTGCCCAGGTGGTCGCGGCCGACATGATCGCCCTCAAGGTCTTCGAGGTGAAGCAGGCGGTCCAGGAGCAGAAGGCCGACTACATCCTGATCGACACGCCCGGACAGATCGAGCTGTTCGCGTTCCGAGAGGCCTCGAAGGCGATCGTGGATGCGCTCAGCGGGGACCGCTCGGTCATCGCGTTCCTCTACGACCCGGTGCTCGCCCGGACCGCCGCCGGGTTCGTCTCGCTCCTCATGCTGGGAGCAACCGTGGAGTTCCGCTTCCGCCTTCCGATGGTCAACATCCTCGCCAAGTCGGATGTGCTGAGCCCCGAGCAGCTCCTCGAGGTGATGAGCTGGTCGGACGACCCGGGCATGCTCTACGACGCGATCGGCCGCGATACGCCGACCCCGGACGTCCAGCTGTCGACCGAGCTGTTCCGGGCGATCGAGACGATGGCCCCGCTGGTCGGCCTGGTCCCCACCTCCGCGAAGGAGGCGAGCGGCCTCGAGGACCTCTACCGCTCCTTCCAGCGGGTCTTCGCCGGCGGCGAGGACCTCGAGCCCTCGCACGCTCCGTCCAACGAGTGAGCCCCTACTCTTCGGTGAAGAAGAGGCCCATCCCGGCCGAGGCCGAGTCGTCCTCGTCCTTGAACCGGCGGTAGAGCGATTCCGCGTCCGCGGTCGGCAGGCGCGTGCCGATGGGCGCGAGGAGCTCCTCGGCCCGGTGGACCGCCTCCGCGGCGCCTTCGATGAGCACGTACGTGGCGCCGGAGGGGCCGCCCATCGCCGCCGCGTCCCGGACCTTCTGGCTCTGGCGGGAGACCCGGTCGTCCTTGAGGACAGCGTCCAGTTCTGTCCGCTTCGTGCTGGGGACGGAGAAGAGGGTCCACGTCATGCGGTCGGACGACCCGACTCGCCTATATGGGCGTTTTCGGCTCGACAGCCAGCGAGATGAACGCCTCCGACCTCGGTCGGACGTGTACTCCTCGACCCTGGAAGCCCCGGTCCTCGTGTTGGGCTCGGCCCACGTGGTGGACCTGAGCGAGCCGCTGCGTCGGATCCTCTCCGAGCGGGTCCTGGACGCGATCGCCGTGGAGCTCGATGCGGAGCGGGCCCAGTCCCTCATGTCCCCGGACGGACCCGGACGGAGTTCCGGCTCGTCCCCCCTCTTCGCTCGGCTCTGGGGGGTCGTGCAGCGCCGTCTCGGCTCGGAGATCGGGGCCGGGGTCCCGGGGGCGGAGATGAAGGTCGCGATCGGGGTCGCCCGGAACCGAAGCCTCCCCGTCTTCCTCATCGACGACCCGCTCCGGGTCACGCTCGCGAACCTCGTGCGGTCGATGTCGTTCAAGGAGCGGGTCACCCTGCTGGTGAGCGGCCTCGTGGGGCTCTTCCTCCCGTCCCGCCTCGTGACCCGGGAGATGGACCGCTACGCCGAGTCTCCGAACGAGTACACCGAGGAGCTGCGGCGCGCCAGCCCGACCATGGCCCGCGTCCTATTGGACGACCGGAACGAGCACATGGCCGACCGTCTCGTCTCGCTCCGACAGCAGGGGTACGGGCGGATGGCCGCCGTGGTCGGCGACGCCCACCTCGAAGGGCTGCGTACCGCCCTGGCCCGGCGCGGACTTCCGAGCGAGGTCGTCCGCTTTTCCGAACTGCGGGCGGCTACAGCACCGTCACCCGGTTCTTCGTAGCGTCGTCGACGGCCCGGACGAACGTCTCGGCGAGCGCCGCGACCTCGGGCGACCTGATCTCTCCCAGACGACCGTCGTCCGAAAGCTCCGAGACCGGAGGCAGGACCGGGAGGCTCCCTAAGACCGGGATCCCATACTCCTGCGCGACGCGGGCGACCCGGCTCGGGCCGAAAAGTTCGGTCCGCTCGTGGCAGTGCGGGCAGGTCATGAACGACATGTTCTCGACGACCCCGAGGAGGGGGACGTGGAGGTCGCGGGCCATGTTCATCGCCTTCTTCACGATGAGCGCCGCGAGGTCCTGGGGCGTCAGCACGAACACCATCCCATCGATCGGGATCGTCTGGAAGACCGTGAGGGGCACGTCGCTCGTCCCGGGCGGCATATCGATGAGCAAGAAGTCGAGGTCCCCCCAGTGGACGCCTCCGAAGAACTGGGTGATGAGCCGGGTCACGAGAGGGCCTCGCCAGATGACCGGGGTCTGCTCGTCCTCGACCATGAACTGCGAGGAGATCACCGAGATCCCCGACGGGGTTTGGGTCGGTTCGATCCCTTC
>Ga0208692_1000874_pt1 | contig 19335 bp, 18 predicted proteins | sample June2015DPH_20_1_3_FD_184721 | JGI IMG/M metagenome (GOLD analysis project Ga0208692, IMG submission 184721) | Peatland microbial communities from SPRUCE experiment site at the Marcell Experimental Forest, Minnesota, USA - June2015DPH_20_100... | ecosystem: Environmental > Terrestrial > Soil >...
CTGAGATTCCTGCCCCTTGTCCTCCTGGCCGGCGTGACCATCGCCGCTGACCAGCCGCCTTATGATGAGAAGGCGGACGCACATCAGCAGATCACGGCAGCGATCGCTGAAGCCTCGAAAGCCAACAGGAACGTCATCCTGGTTTTTGGCGCCAATTGGTGTGGGGATTGCCGCGCCCTGGATGCGCAGATGCACAAGGAAGAATTGGCCGCTCTGATCGCCACGAGTTATGAGGTCGTGAAAGTTGATGTGGGCCGGTTCAACAAGAACCAGGACATCGGCGAGAAGTATCACGTGCCCCTCAAGCACGGGATTCCTGCGCTGGCGGTGCTGGACCCCGGCGGCAAGCTCCTCTATGCCATGGACCAGGGCCAGTTCGCTGACGCCCGCCACATGAGCTACGAAAGCATCAAGGAATTCTTTGTGAAGTGGGAGCCGAAAAGGTAGGGGAGTGCTCGGCCCTCCCGCTTTCTATTTTCCATAACGGCTTCGCTTAACCGACAGGCAATTCCTCCACCTGAAGGCCATAAGCCCGCGCCGCTGCGCATTGCCTTTCGTCTCCCGAAACGAATAATTCCGCGGACCACTCGGCGGCGGAGGCTACGTGAAGCGCATCGGACGAGCGTATCGGCCAGCGCTCCAGAAGCTCGACGGCGCGTGCCATGATTTGCTCCGTGACGTTGAGCACGCTCGCGTCTTCGATGTCCTCGAAGAGCGCCTGCTTGGCCTTTAGGTACTCTTGCGGCGACAGCTTCCTCTCGCGGCGGCGCCGGCACAGCGCCGATACGACTTCCGAAACACAGATCACAGAAACCCCTAAAGACGATGCCGAGAATAGAATCTCTTCCAGGCGATCGCTGCCGGGCTCCTGGATATACCGCTTGGCCAGCGCCGACGAGTCGAGAAAAACGTTCACGGTGACGACCGCCTTTCCTCCAGCACGGCCCTACTGAGCGAAGCCCCGGACGCGATCAAGCGCAGGCCAGGGCGCTTCCAGGCGGGTTTGGCCTCGCGCAACTCTGCCGGAACAATCTTGGCAATTGCTTTGCCGTGGCGAAGGACGCGAATGCTCTCCCCGTTCTCGACGAGATCCAGGACCTCCGACGCGTTCTTCCGAAACTCGGTGAAAGTGACGGTCTTCATGCACTCGGCCTCCAAGAAAAGCTAGCTGAATTGTACATCACTGCACATGAAGATGCACTCATCAACTTCTGCCCAAGCCGTAGAACTCTTGTTCATATTGACCCAAGTAAGGCCCCGCACCGGTCCGTATAACAGGGAATCACGACTGGCGGGCGGGGGCGGCTGGCCTCATCGGAATGCGCGCGCTGGTGAGATGGGTAAATCAGCGGGGTGGCGCCGTCCAGAACTTCTCACCACAGAGACACCGAGGCACGGCGCGGCCCTTAGCCGCAACCAAACGCGTCTTGTAGGGCCGGGGCTTGCCCCGGCCAAGGCCGACGCAAGCGTCGGCCCTACATAACGCGCAAAATCTTCGCGGCAGGAGAAGAAGATGGCCTTTAGTGCTATAGCGCGGCCAAGGGGCGCGCTGCTCCTGCGCGCCCCTGTGGTTGCAAAAAACAACTCCGCAGATCCTTCGCCCGCCGAAAAGCACGGCGGGCTCAGGATGACAGACGACTTCAACTTACGAATTCGGGATTAATTCGCCAGGCGAACCAGGCGTGGCTGCAACTTTTCAGTGGCAGTCACGTACCCGTCCAATACGCGCGCCAGGTCGTGGTAGGGTCGAGCGCCTACAAGCTCTTCGACGACTTTCCCCTCGCGCAACAGCAACAGAGTAGGGATCGAACGGATACCATACTGGCCGGCCAACTCGGGGAGTTCGTCAACATTGACCTTGGCGAAACTGATTTCGTCACCATAAGTCGCAGCGAGTCTCTCGAACGTCGGCGCCAGCAGGCGGCAGGGCGCGCACCATTCCGCCCAGAAATCTACCAAGACCGGCTTGGTGCTCGATTCCACATTCTGCCAGTCGCCCTGCTGCACATTCATAATGCTTCCCATTTTCGTCTCCTTGGTCCCTTTAGCAGGTTGCTGAAAGAGACCCTCTCAGAAGGAATTAGATGTTGTACGCAGGAAAGGGATTCGCGCTCCGGTGCCGGTGTCATTTGCAAGACACGGGCGTTTCGAAATGGATCCCATTCCAAATGAGATCACTACCCGGGCTCCGGGGAGGTTGGTCAGGGGGGATGGGCATGTCATAATGGGAGCTCGAGGAATCACACGAGGTGTGATGGATTCTACGCGCCAACTTGAAAAGCTCCAAAAACAGATCATCGCTTGCAAACGATGTCCCCGGCTTGTGCGCTATTGCCGAGAGGTAGCGAGAGAAAAGCGCCGGATGTACCGGGATTGGGAATACTGGGGAAAGCCGAATCCGAGCTTCGGCGATCCCAACGCGGAACTGCTGATCCTGGGCCTTGCGCCGGCCGCTCACGGCGGCAACCGCACGGGAAGGATGTTTACAGGCGACCGCTCGGGGGACTTTCTCTACCGTGGGCTTTACGAGGCCGGTTTGGCGAATCAGCCCACTTCTGTTTCCAGGGATGACGGTCTGGAGCTCCGGAACTGCTACATCACGGCTACGCTACGGTGTGCGCCTCCAAGAAACAAACCGCTGCCCTCCGAGGCGCGGAATTGCCAGCCATACCTCGAAGCGGAACTGCGGCTGCTCACTCGAGTTCGCGCCGTCCTCGTCCTGGGTAGGATCGCGTTTGAGACTTATGTGCGGGTGGTGGCGTCGCAGCGGGAGGATTTTCCGCGCCGCTCGTCACTCAAATTCGCCCACGGCGCGAGTTTCTCGTTGCCGGGCGGCTTGCCGCGACTCTTCTGCTCCTACCATCCCAGCCAGCAGAATACCCAAACCGGACGCCTCACGTCGGAGATGCTTCAGAAGGTGCTTGTCGACATCCAAGAGTTCCTGGCGTCGGTCTGAGTGGCTGCAAACTTTCGACTATCGACTATTAACTGCCTTTCTCAATCCATCAGCATTCCGCCGTTGACCTCGATGGTCTCGCCAATGATGAAACTGGCGGCGGGTGAGGCTAGAAACACGATGACCTCCGCGATTTCCTCCGCCGTACCCGCGCGACCCAAGGGAATTGATGCGATGAATCTCTGAAAGACTTCGCCGGGGCTGTAACGCTCATGAAAGGGCGTGGCGATCACACCCGGCGCGATACCGTTCACGCGGATCCCGTGCGGCGCAAGTTCCTTGGCAAGGCTCTTGGTGTACGTCAGGAGTGCTCCTTTGGCAGCAGAATAGGCGGCGGCACCCGGACCCCCACCATTCCTCCCGGCGATGGAGCTGACGTTGATGATGCATCCAGTCTTCCGGGCCGCCATCCCCTCCCACACGGCTCTGACACACAGGAACGCGCTCTTCAGGTTGAGCGCCATGATCTGGTCCCAGTATTCTTCGGTCATGTCGGCAAGCGTACGCCGCGCCAGCAAATCTCCGGCGTTATTCACCAGGATGTCGATTCGCCCCCACTCTTTGCGCACCACTTCCACCATGGTGAGGACATCGGCGTTGCGGGTGACGTCAGCGCGGATGACCAGCGCCTCGCTCCCTGCTTTACGAATGGTTTCCGCCGCCTGTTCCGCCCCTACTTGATTCTTGCAATAGTTAACTCCGACTCGCGCCCCCTGCCGCGCCATGGCTTCTGCCGTGGCGCGGCCAATGCCGCTTGATGCGCCGGTAATGAGCGCCACTTGATCTTTGAGAAGCATGCCAGCCTCCGTTTCGTGAAACTTCAGCACCGCTCATGTTCACATTTCTTCAATTCGCTTCGAGGTCTCAACGACCTGCCATCTCTTCCTCCTAAATCGTAGCGCATCAACCGTGGAGTGGGAACACAAAACAACGCTCGGGGGTGCCTGACAGAGCAAGTTGAAGTCTCTCGGCCCCTGAAATCAGCAGTTTTAAGCCGGGTTCAAGGATGATATACTGCGCCCTTTTGGAGGCGCGTTATGGGTGGTCCATTAAAATCCTGGCAGCGAAGTGCGATTCGAAACAGCATGGAGCGTTACCGGCACGCTCAGGAGGACTACTACGCCGGCGGCAAGCCGCTGGCGGAAGTCGCAGGTGGCCACAAGGCTTTCTCGCTGGTGAGCCCGCCGATGGGATCGCCGGTAACACGCAGGAGAATACGGCTGATCGTGGACAACATGGTGCACAGCAGCAAGGCCGGGGCCATGGTAACCGCCCGGACGCCGCACGTCATCACCATGGCGGTCACGTACAACTGCCAGTGCGATTGCGCGCACTGCTCGGCGGTGGACTTTCAGGGGGCGACCGCCCGCAACGGTCATGCGCTCAACTACAACGAACTCAAGAGCGCGGTGGGCCAAGCTCTCGACCTGGGGACCACCTGCGTGATTCTGACCGGCGGTGAGCCGCTGCTCTTCGAGCGGATTTACGACCTCATCGCGGCGGTGGACCGGTCGCGGAGCGTCTGCACCATCTTTTCCAACGGGGAGTTCCTGCGGGAGCATAGCGTGGCCAGGCTCAAAGCCGCCGGACTGTATGGCGTGTTTGTCAGTCTTGACTACCCCGACCCGGCCTGCCACGACCAAAACCGCAGCCGTCCGGGGCTATTCGCAAAGGCCACCCGCGGCCTGCAATTGTGCCGTGAGGCCGGCATCCTTACCGGCATCTCGACGTACGTAACCCGGGAGAAGATGCAAAGCGGAGAGATGGACACGCTGATGGATCTGGCGCGCGACCTGAAAGTGCTCGAGGTCTTCCTGTTCGACGTAATTCCGACCGGCCGCTTGAGCGGCCAGCGCGAGTGCTTGTTAACCGACGAAGAAGCCGCACAGATCGTGGGGTTCCGCCGCAAGTATGCGGAGAAGTCCGACTACCCGCGTATCATCCACCAGACCATGTTTGCCAGCATCGCGTACCCTTGCGTCGCCGAGGGCTGCCCGGCGGCCATGGTGCAACTGCATCTTCGTGCCAACGGCGACGTCTCACCCTGCGACTTCACTCCCCATTCCTTCGGCAACATCCGGCGCCAGCCGCTGCGCGAGATCTGGGAAGCCATGGCGGGGAGCGAACTATACGCCCGCCCCTCGGCGCGGTGCCGCCTGTCGCGCCCTGACTTCTGGGTCAAGCTGGACGAGCTCGATCGCAAACAATAACTTGCGACTTGCCCCTTCCGTGATCCGATTGGCAAGAGTCTGAAAGAATTGCGTCAAGAGAATCTTTACTGACCATCCCGGTAAATTCCCATGATCCGATTGACGGATGTCTCAAAGAATTACGGAAGCAACAGGAAGGTACGGGCGCTGCGTGATGTCGACTTGCATGTTGCCCCGGGGGAGCGAGTGGCGTTGATGGGCCCCTCGGGCTCCGGGAAGTCGACCCTCCTCAACCTAATCTGCGGTTTGGATGAGCCCACAACGGGCACGGTCACAGTTGCCGGCGCCGTGCTTTCGGAACTGAGTGATGACGCACGCACGCGGATGCGGCGCGAGAAGATCGGAATGATCTTTCAGACATTCAATCTCCTGCCCACCCTGACCGCCCTCGAAAATGTTGCCTTGCCTCTGCGCTTGCAGGGTATCGCGAAGCGTGAGACGGAGCGTCGCGCCTTCTCGATGCTCGAGCGAGTGGGACTGAAAGAGCGCGCCACTCATCGCCCGAATGAGCTCTCCGGTGGTGAAAGCCAACGGGTGGCCATCGCGAGAGCGGTGGTCTTCCATCCCCGTCTCTTGCTGGGTGACGAACCGACAGGCAATCTCGATTCCGCAGCGGGAGAAGAGATCCTTGGCCTGCTCGGCGAACTGCATCGTGAGCAACACTGCACGCTGCTGCTGGTCTCCCATAACGCCTCAGTTGCCGGGTACTGCGAACGAATTCTCACTTTGCGTGACGGACAAATTATTAAAGAAGAGCGATGCGAGAGAGGGCGTGCCGAAAGCAGATGATGTTCCCAGCCCTATTGCTCATAACCTTGCGACAATGGCGGACCCACAAGCTGCGGCTGGCGCTCACTACGCTCGGCATAGCCCTGGGGGTGGCCGTCTTTTTCGCCATTCGCACAGGCAATTCTACCCTGCTCGACTCTCTCAAATCGACCGTCGAGAAGCTCGCCGGGAAGGCAACCCTGCAAGTTACGGCCGGCGAATCAGGATTACCTGAACAGGTCCTTGAAACGGTTCGGGCCACACCGGGGGTCCGCATTGCCGAGCCCGTCATCGAGGTCATCGCAGACACCTCATTCGGGGACGAGGGCAGGCTGCTTGTGCTGGGAGTGGATACGACGGGCGACCGGGAATTGCGGGACTACCAGTTCGACCGCTCCCGGAGGGAAATTGCTGACCCGCTGCTCTTTCTTGCCCAGCCAAATTCCATCCTACTCTCCCGCGCCTTTGCTGATCGCCATTCCCTTAAACTCGGGGATCGGCTATCGCTGTTTACCTCCGAGGGTCGGAAGGAGTTCACCCTCAGGGGAGTTTTCCAGCCGGTGGGTATCGGGGAGGTGTTTGGCGGAAACATCGCCGTTATGGACGTTTATTCCGCCCAGCTCGTCTTCAATCGCGGCCGCAATTTTGACCGCGTTGACTTGGTGAATTCCGCTGATGTCCCCATCGAAACCGTTCAGCAGCGCCTGCGAGAGCGACTGCCGGGGGGAGTCGACGTCCTGCGCCCGGAAGTCCGCGGCGAGGCATTAGAGAATGCTGTCACCGCCATGCGGGTAGGGATGTTGATCAGCAGTTTTGTCGCGCTGCTGGTCTGCATCTATATTATCTTTAACTCCTTCACCATCGCGGTCAATCAGCGGTGGAAAGAGATCGGCATCCTGCGTGCCGTGGGGGTCGAGCGGCGAAATATCCGCCGGATGTTTCTGGCCGAAGCGCTCTTGATGGGGGTGCTGGGTTCGCTCCTCGGCATCGCCGGAGGCTACTGCTTGGCGGGCGCCGCTGGCAGGGTCATGGGAACCATTGCTGCTGCTGCTTACGGGCTCGTGTCCACTCCTGAGAGAGTTACCTTCCAGCTCGGCTTCACCTTGGCCTCGTTTGTGCTGGGGGTTGCCGCTTCCCTCGCGGGTGCTTGGTTTCCTGCGCGGGCGGCGTCACAGTTGGATCCCGTGCTGGCACTGCATAATATCGAGACGCGTCAAGCGGAAGCCGTGCTCGGGTGGCGCCGCATGGGTGCGGGCGGGCTCCTGGTGGCGACGGGCCTGGCCCTGATTCGCTGGTCTCCGCCCCGCGCTGGTTTGACGTTTCAATTCGTGTATGCGGGGGGCATTCTCTTTGGTCTTACCCTGCTGCTGCCGAGATTGGTTCAGTGGGCGGCCCGGGCGCTGCGCCCACTGATGGATTGGACGGCGGGTTCCGAGGGGGCCCTGGCTATCGATGCCATGATCCAGTCGCCTCGTCGCAGCTCTGCAACGGTTGGGGCGTTGATGGTCGGCCTTATGTTCGTCTTCTCTACAGGCGCCTATATCCAGAGCTACCGGCGCGTGATCGATCGTTGGATGAATGAGGTGCTCAACTCCGATCTGTTTGTGGCGACCTCCACGCTCATGCGGTCTCCCACGTACCATTTCAGCGAAGAACTGGGCCGGCAGATCGCCAACATTCCCGGGGTTAAGCGCGTGGAAAATATTCGGTTTACATCCGTTCCCTATCGGGGCGATACGCCAGCCCTCGTGGCCATTGAAATGGATGGCTTTCTGGCCCGGGCACAGGATGCCATTGATGGGGCGGATGGAAGGAGCTTGAAGGAGCGACTGCCGCGGGGCGAAGCCGTTCTAATCTCGCGGAATTTCTCCACCCGCTGGGGGCTCGGCGTGGGCGACCACGTGCGTCTTGACACCCCGTCGGGCCCGATAGAGAGGCCGATTCTCGGTATTCTGGATGACTATCGTTCAGAAAAAGGCACGATCTTTATGGAGCGGGCGCTTTACAAGAAGTACTGGGGTGATAGCGCGGTGGATTTTATCGATGTCAACCTGGTGCCGGGCGCGGACGCGGGCAAGGTAAAACAGGAGATCCAGCGATTCACCTCGAATACAACGCATGCCTTCGTCTACACCAACGCCGAGTTCAAGCGCTGGGTGGCGGGTCTGGTGGACCAGTTCTTTATGCTCAACTACATGCAACTGGTCATCGCCATCCTGGTTGCCATGCTCGGGATCATAAATACCCTGCTCATTTCCGTCTCGGAGCGGCGACGCGAAATGGGCATCCTGCGGGCGATCGGCGGGCTGCGTTCCCAGATCCGAAAACTGGTGCTGCTGGAGGCCGTGGCCATCTCCCTTGTGGGGGTCCTTATGGGGGCATTGGCCGCGGTCTTTAACACCCAGTTCTTGACGCACGCCGTGTCGATCGCGCTGGCTGGCTACCACATCCCGTTCTACTTTCCTTGGCCTCTGGTCCTGTTGTCCCTCCCCTTTGTCGTGGCGGCATCTCTCCTGGCTGGCTGGTGGCCTGCCAGGCGCGCCGTTCGCATGCAGGTCGTCGAGGCGATCGGATATGAGTAGGTCCTCGCTGGCGCGTAGGGAAACTGGCGTGTCGTGCCATCTTGCCCTGCTTCTGATGGCCCTCCTCCTGGGGCCCAGAACTGCTGTTCCCCAGACGGCTACCGCCAGAGGGATCATGGAGAGAATCTACCAGCAGGACGACAGCCGCGACACCACCTTGCGCGCCACACTCCAGGTCTTTGGCCAACACGGCGCGATCGAGCGGAAGCGGTTTGTCCTGTACCGGATGGGTTCACCTGGTGACAGCAAGACTCTGCTGCGTTTCACCGATCCACCGGAGATACGCGGTGTTGCACTGCTTTCGGTCAACCGGCGAGGAGAAAACGACCGTCAATGGCTCTATGTTCCGGCAATCCAGCGAGTTCGCAGGGTAGCGCCACGCGAACGCTCCGAACCTTTTGCGGGCAGTGATTTCAGCTACGAAGACGTCGCCGAGCGCGTGCTGGATGATTTCACCTACCGCTTCCTCAGCGAGGTTGATACCATCGACGGCCACAAGACTTTCAAGATCGAGGCGACACCGATTGCCTCAGACCGCTCGCAATATGAATTTGTTTACTATTGGGTGGCCAAGGATCTTCCCGTAATCCTGCACGCCGAAATGTACGATCAGCAGGGTCAGCTCTTGCGCAGATTCCACGCCAGCCAGTTGAAGAAGGTTTCGGGGATTTGGGGCGCCAGGCGCGTTGAGATTAGTTCGGTACGGGAAAACACCCGAACCACCTTGACCATTGACGCAATACACTTCAACACGGGCTTGGACGAGGAGCAATTCACCCCGCAGGCACTGGAAAGAGTTGTCCCGCCTCCGCCCGCGCGCGCACCACACCACTGAGCGCTTTCCGCAAGGGATCATCTTTGCAACCTTGTGCACCTTTTGATATTCGTTATATATTTGAAGGCTTCTGCTTGTGCCTGGAGACTGGCCGGAGCAGGGTGATAAGTCGCGGTTCTGGGACGGCACGGGCCACAGCAGTATTCCGGAGGGCAGAGGCAACTGCATGAACCCATGCGTCATGAGGGTCAGCAGTGGTGAGGCAATTACCTGGTGTGAGATTGCGGGCGGGTTGGGCCCTGCGAGGAAGGATCTCCTATGATCGAAGTTGAAAACCTGACGAAGCGCTACGGGCCGACTCTGGCCGTTTCTGACGTAACTTTCGAGGCCCAAAAGGGTGAAGTTCTCGGCTTTCTGGGCCCCAACGGAGCGGGAAAGACGACGACCATGCGCGTCATTACGGGCTATCTTCCGCCCAGCGAGGGCCGGGTGCGCGTGGCCGGATACGATGTGGTGGAAGAACCTCTGGAGGCCAAGCGCCGCACGGGCTATCTGCCGGAAGCACCTCCCGTCTACCCGGATATGACCGTGACCGAGTACCTTGCCTTCGTGGGGCGGATTAAAGGTATATCGCGTCGCGAGCTAAAGTCCCGCCTGGCGGAAATCTCGGAGAGGTGCGTAGTCACCGACGTGCTGAACCGCCAGATCGGCAAACTATCGAAAGGCTTCCGGCAGCGCGTCGGCTTGGCCCAGGCGCTGATCCACAACCCTGAGGTTCTGGTTCTCGACGAGCCGACGGCGGGCCTCGACCCCAAACAGATCATCGAAACGCGCCAGCTTATCAAGGGCTTGGCGGGTCGCCATACCGTCATCCTCAGCACACACATTCTTCCCGAGGCCGCCAAGACGTGCCAGCGCGTGGTGGTGATCAATGCCGGCAAGATCGTGGCGGTGGGAACTCCGGACGAGCTCACTCGCCGCCTGCAGGGATTTGAGACCATCCTGCTGACCGTCGAGGGTGCGGCGGCGGATGTCAGGGACAAGCTGCAGCGGGTCGAAGGCGTGAATCTGGTGGAGCCGCGCGACACCTCCGACGGGCGGGTGACCTACGAGGTGCACGCGGAGAAAGGCAAGGACGTGCGCGCCGAGTTGGCACGCGCCGTTGTGGAATCCCACTGGAAGCTTTATGAACTCAAGACCAGCGGCCTGAGCTTGGAGGACATCTTCCTGAAGCTTACGACGAAGGACTTGAGCGAAGAAAATTAGAAATCAGAAAGCAGAAATCAGAAGAGAAAGGCTAATCGACGAAGACGGCGTTTGGGCGCATGAATCATCAATCAGACGCACCAGGAGGGCCGGCGACCGGATCAAACCTCGCTGGCTTCGGACCACAGCATCCTGAAGTCATCGACAAAAAGGGCGAGCGGCGGTCAGCTCCACCTGACCTGAAGGACAGGACCAGAGATTACGCTTTGCGGATCATCAGGTTATACACGGCCCTGCCGAAGAGAAGCGAATCGCAAATAATCGGGAAGCAAGTTCTCCGTTCCGGTACGGCCGTGGGGGCCAACTATCGTGAGGGTCTTCGAGCACGGTCCAAATCCGAGTATGCTGCCAAGCTCAATATTGGGCTGATGGAACTCGAGGAAACGATGTATTGGCTCGAGCTACTGGAGGGGGCAGGAATCGTTTCTAGCTCGCGACTAGCGTTGCTCAAGACCGAGACCTCCGAACTGACGGCCATCTTCGTCGCCTTGATAAAGATGGCGAGAGCAAAGGCAAAACTAGAAATTAGAAAGCAGAAAGCAGAAGAGAACGCGTGAGCCGGTTACCGGACCATTCTGATTTCTACTTTCTGATTTCTGCTTTTTTCTGATTTCTACTTTCTGATTTCTACTTTTCGAAAGGATTTACACATGCGCAATATGTTGGCTGTTGCAGGCAAGGAACTTCGAGCTTATTTCCACTCGCCGATTGCGTACCTGGTCATGACCGTCTATGCCCTGATCTGCGGCTATGTTTTCTACAGTTCAACGGCGTTCTTCATGGCTCGGACGTTCCAAATGGAGGCGATGGGGGGCATGGGGGCGCCGCCGATGAGCCTGAATGAGAACATCATTCGTCCCATCCTAGCTGGCGTCATGACGGTGGTGCTGCTTTTCCTGATCCCGCTCATTACCATGCGGCTCTATGCGGAGGAGAAGCGGTCCGGCACTATCGAATTGCTGCTTACTTCTCCGCTCACCGACATGGAGATCATCCTGGGGAAATTCCTCGGGGCGCTGGCCCTCTTCGCAGTGCTCGAAGTGATCACTTTCATTTATTTCGCGGTTCTGTTCATTTATGGCAATCCCAGTGCCAAGCCGCTATTGGCAGGCGCTCTGGGGTTTCTCCTTTACGGAGCCGCCTTGCTGGCTCTGGGCATGTGGTTCTCAACCTTCACGAAGAATCAGATTATTGCCGGCGCCGTCGGGTTGGCGGCTTTCCTCCTGCTCTTTCTGCTTGACTGGGTCACGGCCTACTCGAGCGGCCCGGTTGGCCGGGTGATGGCTTACCTGGCGCTGACCACGCATTTTGACAATTTCTCCAAGGGCGTTATCAACCTGGGCGATCTGGTCTATTACCTCTCCGTTGTGACTTTCGGAATCTTCATGACGGCACGCTCGGTCGAAGCCCTGAAAGGGAGGCCGTAACCATGGCTTTCAAAGATCAACTCAAAGGACGCGGCGGACGACGGGTTTTGGAAGGCGCGAATTTTGCCGTCTATACGCTGGTCGTCATCGCCATCCTCAGCCTCGCCAACTGGTTTGTGAGCGGTCACGATCATAGCTGGGACCTAACGCCGAACAAGAAATACAGCCTGGCGCCTCAGACCGTGAAGCTGCTGAAGGGCCTGAACCAGGATGTGACCATTTACGTGTTCGACCGGGAACGCAGCTTCGGGCAACGGCGTGACCTGCTGAACATGTTCTCCTCCGCCACGCGGCGCCTCAACGTAAGGTACGTGGACGTTGACCGGCAGCCCGCGCTCGCCAAGCAATACGCCGTCCGCACCTATGGGACGATTGTGGTGGCTGCGGGTGACCGCCACTTCGAGGCCCAGAGCGACACGGAGGAAGCCCTCAGCAACGCTTTGATTCGCCTGTTCAAAGGGCAGCGCACGGCGTGCTTCCTCGCGGGCCACGGGGAGCGGGACTTGGAGAACTCGGAGCGCATCGGCTACTCGAAGGTCAAAAAGGAATTCGAGAACGAGAATTACCAGACTAAAGCAGTGACCCTGATGCAGAAGATGGAGATTCCCTCGGACTGTTCGATGGTGATTGTCGCCGGGCCTAAGACCGACTACCTTCCGCAGGAGGTCGATACCATCGGCAAGTACGTGGCCGGAGGGGGCAGGGGCATGTTCATGCTCGACCCGGGCATGGACTTGCCGGAGCTTTCGAAGCTTTTGGCCGGCTGGAATGTGACGGTTCGGAACGACCTTGTTATCGATCAGAATCCGGTCGCGCAGCTTTTCGGAACAGAGCCCACCATGCCGCTCATCCTCAAGTATGGCTCCAGTCCTATTGTGCAGCCCATTGCCCGCGAGGCCTCGCTGTTTCCTTTCACCCGGTCGTTCTCTGTGGGGAAGGAATACAAAGCGGGTGTGACCACAGATTCTTTCTGTGAGACTTCGGATGCAAGCTTTGGGGTGGCTGATTTCAATCCCAATATGCACCAGGTTTCATTCCGCGCGGGGAAGGACATCAAGGGTCCGCTTACGGTGGCGGTTTCGGGCACGCTGAGCGGGGAGGGCGAGAAGAAGGCGGAAGGCCGCTTTATCGCCCTGGGCACTTCCATTCTTCCCGCCAATGCCTTTCTGGGATTCCAGGCCAACCGCGACCTGTTCATGAACATGGTTAACTGGCTTTCGGCGGACGTGGATCTGATTTCCGTTCGGCCAAAGCCTCCGGAGTCCCAGCACCTGACGATGACACAAGCGCAGATGAACAAGGTCCTTTGGCTGGGCGTGATCGGATTACCCCTCCTGATCATCGTGGCCGGCACTCTGGTTTGGTGGGAGCGCCGATGAGAAAGAAATACTTAAACACGCTGATCGCGCTGGTGGCCCTTGCCGGGCTCTGGGGAATCTTTACCTATCTGGACAAGCGCGCCAGCCGCGAAACCTCGAAGGTTGAAGCCCCGAAAGAAGAGAAAATCTTCGCCCTGGACAGCAAGCACATAACCTCCATCACCTTTCGTCCCCGCAACGGCGAAGCCGTGACCTGCCAGCACGACGGGGGCACTTGGGCGATTGCTGAACCCAGGAAGCTTTCGGCCAACCAGGGCACGCTTTCCACGGTTCTCAACAACTTTACTACAGCCACGGTGGACGAGGTCGTGGATCCGCACCCTTCAGACCTGAAAGAATTCGGGCTTAATCCTCCCGCCTATTCCCTGGAGGTCTCAACCGACTCTAAACCGCCCAAGTTCACCCTTCTGCTTGGCGATGACACGCCGACGAGCGGCGGGGTCTACGCGCAGGTGGCAGGTAATCCGCGCGTTGTCACTCTGGCGAGCTACTTGAAATCAAACCTCGAGAAGACCCTCTTCGACCTCCGCGACCGGCGCGCCCTGACGCTGGAGGCCGACCAACTTCGGAAGATTGAAGTGGATTCAAAGGGGAAGAAGTGGACGCTGGAGAAGAATCCTGAAGGGATCTGGGATCTCGTTTTGCCGCCCCCGGTGCGCGCTGACCGCTTTGCCGTGGATGGCCTGATCAGCCAGTTGCGCGGCCTCACCATGCAATCCATCGCCGCGGAGGAAAAGAAGAAGCAAGCTGCTTATGGATTGGGCTCGCCGGAATTGCGGCTTCAGTTGACGGGTCCCGGCGGCACGCAGACGCTATGGCTCGGCAAGAAGGATAAGGAGGGCGATCGTCACTTTGCCGTGAACTCCGCGCTCCAGGCGGTCTTCACGCTCAATTCGACTTTCCTGATCGAATTCCAGAGAGACCCCGCCGAGCTGCGCGCCAAGGATTTGTTCTCGTATTCGAACTTCGACGTGAAGCGCGTGGAAATCGACTCTCCCAAGGGCCACAGCGTCTTCGACCTGCAAAAAGACAATCAGTGGAAGCAGACAGGAGGAGGGTCAAAGACGACTCCTGCCGCCAAGATGGATACCTTGCTCACTCGACTCCGCGACCTTCGGGCGTCTACGTTTCCCAAGGGGTCTGACCTTGCAGCATTCGGGCTGACCAAACCCGCGTATCGGTTCAAGGTGCAGTTCGGCGAAAAGAACCAGAGTGAGACGCTGGAGATTTCGAAAATCGGAGAGCATGTTTACGCCCGGCTTGCGACGGACCCTTTGGCCTGCGAATTGTCGAAATCAGCCTTCGACGACGTGGAGAAAGCCCTGGGCGATCTGGGAGGGTAATCTTCGCCCCTCATGGCTAAGGATATCGGGATGGCAAATCTCTTCTGCAAATTATCTTTCTACCGGACTGCAATCCTGCTCTGGCTTTTTGTGACCCTCGCTGGACAGATGCTGGGCGTTCCTCGTATCATCTCTGCAACTGCGGCCCCCTCGCATCCTGAGGCAACAACTCAAGCCGATGGTCCAGAAGCACCTCAACGCTCTCCCCGTGCGCAATCCAACGAGGAATCCTCACAGTCATCACTCTCGGGAAAACAGAAGCGTGACCTCCTGAAGGCCAACTTCGAAAAGATGAAGCGCGATGCGGGCGAGCTTGCTGACCTCGCAAAGGCCATGCAGGAAGAGCTCAACAAGTCCAACGAGAATATCCTTTCACTGGACATAGTCGACAAGGCGGACAAGATAGAAAAGCTGGCAAAAAAGATTAAGGGGACTGCGCGGGGTTTCTAGGGAATAGGGAGTAGGGAACAGCGGACAGGTTGGAGGTGCTGTTCCCTACTCCCTATTCCCAATTCCTTATTCCCTGTGGCCTTCACGGCGTTGTTGTGACGTCTGAGGCGACATCAGCGGCCGCGCCACCGCGAATCCGCATCCCGTAAAACGACCGGTACACGAAGAAATACGATACCAGGAAAAATGCCGCGGCCAATACGTGCGCCAGATCGCTGCCGCTGGTTGCGGTCAGCTTGACCGCGAGCTCGACGGCCAGCAGCCCGAAGAGCGTGGTGAACTTGATGATCGGGTTCAGAGCCACCGAACAAGTGTCTTTGAACGGGTCGCCCACCGTGTCGCCGACGACGGTCGCGTCGTGGAGTGCGGTGCCCTTCAGCTTCAGCTCGACCTCGACAATCTTCTTGGCGTTGTCCCACGCTGCGCCCGCGTTGGCCATGAAAATGGCCTGATAGAGCCCGAAGGTAGCTATCGAGATCAGGTAGCCGATGAAGAAGAAGGGTTCGACGAAAGCAAAGGCCAGGGTGGCGAAGAACACCGCGAGGAAGATGTTCAACATGCCTTTTTGGGCGTACTGCGTGCAGATGGCAACCACCTTCTTGCTGTCGGCGACCGACGCCTTTTCCGCGCTCTCCAACTTGATATGCGCTTTGATGAACTCCACCGCACGGTACGCGCCGGTAGTCACCGCCTGGGCCGAAGCCCCGGTGAACCAGTAAATAATGGCCCCGCCGGTGGCCAAGCCCAGGACAAACGGCGCGTGCAACAGCGACAGCTTGTCCACGTTCGTCGTGAGGCCCAACGTGAGCGCCATGATAATCGAGAAGATCATGGTCGTGGCTCCGACCACCGCAGTGCCGATCAGCACCGGCTTGGCTGTGGCCTTGAACGTGTTGCCCGCGCCGTCGGCGGCTTCCAGCATGTCCTTGGCGTGCTCGAAGTTCACGTCCACATTGTAATCCCTCTTGATTTCCTGCACGACGGTCGGGTCCTGCTCGATGAGGGACAGTTCATAGATCGATTGGGCATTGTCGGTCACAGGGCCGTAGGAATCCACTGCGATCGTCACCGGGCCCATGCCCAGAAAGCCAAAGGCCACAAGACCAAAGGCAAATACCGGCGCCGCGAGCATGAAGTTTCCCAGCCCCTGGAGGCTAATCCAGGAACCGATAGCCATCAGCACCATGATCGTCAGCCCCAAGTAGTAGGCGGCGAAGTTACCGGCCACAAAGCCCGACAGGATGTCCAGCGACGCGCCGCCTTCCCTCGCCGAGGCCACCACCTCTTTGACGTGCCTCGACTCGGTGGAAGTGAACACTTTCACCAACTCCGGGATGAGGGCGCCGGCCAGCGTGCCGCAGGAGATGATCGTCGAGAGCTTCCACCACATCGAGGCATCGCCGCCCAGGCTGGGAATGATCAACGCCGAGGCCGCGTAGGTCAGCCCGATCGAAACCAGGGAGGTAATCCAGACGAGCGAGGTCAGTGGCGCCTCGAAGTTAAACTTGTCCACATTCCCGTACCGGGCCTTGGCGATGGCGCCGTTAATGAAGTAGGCCGCAGCGGCAGCCACCAGCATGATGACGCGGATCACGAAGATCCACACCAGCAACTGCACCTGTATGACCGGGTCCTTGACGCCCAGCAGGATGAAGGTGATGAGCGCCACGCCTGTTACGCCGTAAGTCTCAAAGCCGTCGGCGGTCGGTCCCACCGAATCGCCTGCGTTGTCGCCCGTGCAGTCGGCGATCACGCCGGGGTTGCGCGCGTCGTCTTCCTTGATCTTGAAGACGATTTTCATCAGGTCGGAGCCGATGTCGGCTATCTTGGTGAAGATGCCGCCGGCGATGCGCAGCGCGGCCGCTCCCAGTGACTCGCCGATGGCGAAGCCGATGAAGCACGGTCCCGCATAGTCTCCCGGAACGTAGAGCAGGATGATGAGCATCATCAGGAGTTCGACCGAGATCAGCATCATGCCAACACTCATTCCGGCCATGAGAGGGATCTGGTAGGCGGGAAACGGCTTGCCCCGAAGGCTGGCAAAGGCCGTGCGGGAATTGGCGAACGTGTTGACGCGCATGCCGAACCACGCGACCCCGTAACTGCCGCAAATCCCGACCACACTGAACGCCAGGATGACGACCACGCGCAGGGCTTCATATTTCAGCAGCACGCCGAAGTACAGCAGAATGATGACGGCGATGAAAGACCAGAGTAGCAGCAGGAACTTGCCCTGCTGGATGATGTAGGTTTTGCAGGTTTCCCAGATCAACTGGGACATCTCTCCCATCGCGCGGTGGACGGGCAGATTCTTCAAGCGGCTGTATGTGACCAAGCCAAAGAGCAGTCCGAAGATGCAAAACAGAATGCCGATGGTCAGCAACCTGTGGCCGGTGACGCCCAGGAACTGGACCTGGGAAAGGTCCGGAAGCTTCAGATTGGCTTCGCCGCTGGGAGCTGCCTCGGGGGGCCGTGCAAAAGCTCCGGCAGCCCCCACCAATGTCACAGCAACGCTAGCCGCGAATGTCTTGGCCATTCGGCAGCGTTGGGACCAGGCATTTGCGACCCAAGCGCGCATGAGCCGGAGGAAGCCCTCGGCTCCTTTTTTGATGGGATTCGAAATGACTTGCATCTCGGCAGTGCCCGCGTCTGCGCCCAGCACCTGCCGGGCGAAGAAAAATGCCACATATAATGAAAGCAGACTGATACTCAGGATTGTGGGAAGGTACATCGAATTGCCTCCGACTGATTCTCCTTTTCTATTCACCCTCTGCGAGGATGGGACCGGATTCTCCGACGGTATTTCTTCGGGAGAACTTCCTTAGGAGAGCCTAAAATGCACTTGCAATAGCCACTCATTTTATCATGGGCAAGAAAATGGTCAAGAAGAGACGAAATCAAAAGGCACACCGAATGGAGGTGAACAATCTATGAAGCCGGGATGCGAAGTGTTCTGCGCCGGAAATGCCGTGGTGGATGTCCTGGCGCGGCCCGTGGACGGACTTCCCGCCCCAGGGGCCAGCCAGCGTCTGGAAGAAGTGGCCCTCGGACCGGGAGGCAATGGCGTCAACACCGCCATAGCGCTCGCGCGGCTGGGGGTTCGGGTTGCCCTCGCCGCGTCTGTGGGCGAAGACCGGTTGGGAGAAATTCTTCGCCAGTCAGTGCGCTCCGAAGGAGTGGATGATTCAAACATGATCACGGTTAAGGAGGCCCGAACCTCCGTCGGCATGGTGCTCGTGGAGTCGAGCGGCGAGCGACGCTTCCTGCATTTTCGCGGCGCGAATGCGCACTTTTCCGCCTGCCACTTGAACTGGGACTCGGTGAAAGGGGCGCGAGTCTTTCACTACGCCAGCGCCTTCGCCCTGCCGAGCTTCGATGGCGCCCCCCTGGCGGAGACTATGGTTCGTGCCCGGCAGCTTGGTTGCCTGACTTCCATGAATCCCTGCTGGGACTCGCGGGGCCGCTGGCTGCCGCTGATCGAGCCGGCCTTGGCGTATGTGGATTACTTTTGCCCCAATCTGGAAGAAGGCCGGCAGCTCACGGGCGAGACGGAGCCCACGGCCATTGCGGACCGCCTCCACCAGACAGGCGTGCAGACGGTCATCGTCAAGCTGGGACCAGCGGGATGTTACGTGGATGGCCCCGAAGGCGCGTTCTCATCTCCGGGGTTCGTGGTTCGCGCCATCGATACCACGGGCGCCGGCGATTGCTTTGAGGCCGCCTTTCTTGCCGCCCTTTGCCGCGGCAACAACCTCCAGCATGCGGCTCGCTTCGCCAACGCTGCCGCCGCGCTTTCAACCTTGGGCATGGGCGGTGGCGATTCGGCTCCCACTCTTCAGCGGGTCGAAGAGTTTCTTCAGGGCCACGCCTGAGCACTGGGAAAACGGGGCTGGGGGCTGGGGGGACAAGAGCATTGAGTGATTGATTCATTGAGTCATTGGATCATTACTGAAACCTGGCACCTGACACCTGAAACCTCTCCTTGCCTTTCCTCGTCCACTTTCCAATAATGTTCTTATGCTTACACGGAACAATATTCGTCTGACGCTAGCAGGGGCGCGCGCCATCCTGGCCGCTGCTGAAAACAAAGCTCGGGAGATCAACGTGGCGCAGAATATCGCCCTTGTGGATGAGGGCGGTCACCTGCTTGTCTTCGCTCGCATGGACGGCGCCAAGCTC
>Ga0208692_1000881_pt1 | contig 19119 bp, 13 predicted proteins | sample June2015DPH_20_1_3_FD_184721 | JGI IMG/M metagenome (GOLD analysis project Ga0208692, IMG submission 184721) | Peatland microbial communities from SPRUCE experiment site at the Marcell Experimental Forest, Minnesota, USA - June2015DPH_20_100... | ecosystem: Environmental > Terrestrial > Soil >...
TCACCTCACTCGCACGCGCTAGGGCCTTCCCCAATGCCTCGTTCGGCGCCATCACCTCACTCGCACGCGCTAGAGCCTTCCCCAATGCCTCGTTCGGCGCCATCACCTCACTTGCACGCGCTAGGGCCTTCCCCAGTGCCTCGTTCGGCGCCATCACCTCACTTGCACGCGCTAGGGCCTTCCCCAATGCCTCGTTCGGCGCCATCGCCTCACTCGCACGCGCTAGAGCCTTCCCCAATGCCTCGTTCAGTCTCACCGCTTGTTCACTGGGTGCCATCGCTCTCAATAGGGCTTCGCTAGGTCCCGTAGCCGTAGTGAGTTTCTCTAGGGCCTTTACCGCTGGGTCACCCAATTCAGCGGCTTTATTCACTTCGTGAAGAGCTTCGCGGAGGGGTCGCAGCGGAATTTCTGAGCCCGTGGCTAAAACTACCGGAGCTACATCGAGTCGCTCCAAGCCTAACCGCGTCGTGTGCGCATACCTCTGTTCCTCAATCTTGATGGCCTTGGCGACGTGGTGAGCACTCTCGACCAATTCCGGGTAAGAGTCCTTCATCATTTGGACAACGTGGCCGGACATCTTGTAGAGGAACGGCTCGTTCAGGCCCAGCGTCTGGCCGTGGTAGAGCGCGCGGCGCATGATGAGGCGCAGGACATAGCCGCGGCCTTCGTTCGAGGGCAGCACGCCATCCGAAATCAGGAAAGTGGTGGCGCGGGCGTGGTCGGCGATGATGCGCAGGGAAACGTCGGTATCGTGGTTCGCGCCATACTCCACATTGGCCAGCCCCGCTGCTTCTTGGATCAGCGGCCGGAAGAGGTCGGTGTCAAAGTTCGAATTCTTGCCCTGCAAAACCGTCGCCAGGCGTTCAAGGCCTGCGCCGGTATCAATGCTGGGGCGGGGCAGCGGAGTCATGTTGCCCTGCTCGTCGCGGTTGAACTGCATGAAGACGAGGTTCCAGAGCTCGACGTAGCGGCCGCAATCCTGGGGACAAGGGAAGGGGCAATCCGGGTGTCCGAGCGTACTAGCAGCGGGACCAAGATCGTAGTGAATCTCGGAGCACGGCCCGCAGGGGCCGGTATCGCCCATGGCCCAGAAATTGTCATGCTCATCCATGCGAAAGATGCGGGCACGCGGCACGCCAACGTCCTTCGCCCAGATTTCCTCCGCCTCGTCGTCCTCGCGAAAAACCGTGACGTAAAGCTTTTCCGCCGGGATGGCGTAGTCCTTGGTGACCAACTCCCAAGCCCAGGGGATGGCTTCTTTCTTGAAGTAATCGCCAAAGGAAAAATTCCCCAGCATCTCGAAAAAGGTGTGATGGCGCGTGGTGCGGCCCACCTGCTCGAGATCATTATGCTTGCCGCCCGCCCGGACACATTTTTGGGAAGTCGCGGCGCGCGAATAATCGCGCTTTTCGCGGCCCAGAAATACATCCTTGAACTGGTTCATGCCCGCGTTCGAGAAGAGCAACGTGGGGTCATGGGCCGGGACAAGCGACGACGAGGGCAGCACGCGGTGGCCGCGTGCTTCGAAGAACTTCAAGAATCGGGTTCTGATTTCGCTGGATTTCATGCTCTAATCACTATTCACTATTCACTATTCAGAATTCTCCTTCTCCCCGCTCTCAAGGTCTACGGCCTCCACTTCCTCCGCGACGGGCTGAAGTTCAGGCCGAGCGCGCACTGCTTTAATGATATCACCCGAGTTGAATCCCCTGCGCAACAGACTCTGGCATAGCGAGTGGAACCGGGGGCGTGTAAGGGGTAAGCGAAGAGTGCGGAGCTTCTTTTCGAGAGTCCGCTCCAGCAATTCCCGCTCGCTGGTCTCCCCGAAGGCTTGTTGGAGGGCAGGTTCAATCTGGCGGTAATCAACGAGTTTGGCTTTCAGCTCGCGCCGGATGCGGTAGCGGCCGTAAGCGCGGTTGCGGGCCAGCGAGGAAGCATAGTGCTCGGCAAACTTCTTATCGTCCAGGTAGTGGAGCTCGCGGAGACGGGCAATCGCCTTGGGGACCTGGCTCGAGTCCGGATATTTCTTCGCCAGCGCCCGGCGCATTTCGGCCACGGAATAGGGGCGGCGAGCGAGCATCCGCAGGGCTGCGGTGAGCGGGTCTGGTGGCGCTTCTTTATCTCTCTGCAAACCTTTCCACCTCGCTGACCCTTTCCATCTCGTCGCGAGTGGCGTCCGCCATAGTTCGGATGCCGGCAATACGCAGCTTGAACTCGTCGGGGTTGGAGGAGTTGGTCAGAGCTTCTTCGAGCGTGATCAGGCCCTGCGAGTGGAGGTCGTAGAGCGACTGGTCGAAGGTTTGCATGCCGTACTGGGAACCGCCCGCAGCCAGGGCCTCCGTGATCAGCCGGGTTTTTTCGGGATTGACGATGCAATCCCGGATGTACTCGGTGGCGACCAGGACTTCCACCGCCGGCACTCGCCCGATGCCGTCGGATTTCCTGACCAGACGTTGGCAAATAACGGCCTTCAGCGTGCTCGCCAGTTGCAGGCGGGCCTGCTTTTGCTCAGATGGCTGGAACACAGTGATGATGCGCTGCACAGTCTCGGTGGCGTCTGTGGTGTGCAAGGTGGAAAGAACCAGGTGGCCGGTTTCGGCGGCCAGCATGGCAGTCTGGATGGTTTCCAGGTCGCGCATTTCGCCCACCTGAATGACGTTGGGGTCCTGGCGAAGGGCAGCGCGCAAGGCGGAGGCGAAGCTGGGCGTATCCACGTCCACTTCCCGCTGGTTCACAAATCCCTTCTTATCGCGGTGCAAATACTCGATGGGGTCTTCGATGGTGATGATGTGGTCGGTGCGAGTGGAGTTGATGCGGTCCACCATAGCCGCCAGCGTTGTGGACTTGCCGCAACTGGTGGTGCCGGCCACCAGCACCAACCCGCGCGTTTCCTCGCAAATCTTCTCCATCACCTTGGGAAGGGAAAGTTCCTCGAATGTCTGGATCTTGGTCGGAATCACGCGGAAGACCATGCCGACGTTTCCGCGCTGCTGGAAGACGTTGACGCGGAAGCGGGCCAGCCCGGGGACGCCATAGGCCATATCCAGTTCGCTGTTTTCCTTGAACTTCTGCTTCTCCCGGTCGGTCATAATGCTGAAAGCAAAGTCCAGCATGTCTTCGGGGGAGATGCGAGGATGTTGGGTGAGCGGCTGGAGCTTGCCGTCCACCCGGATGTAAGGAAAATTCCCCACCTTCAAGTGCAGGTCGGAAGCCTTATTCTCGCAGGCGGTCCGAAGCAAGGTATCGATGTTCACGCTTTGGCTGCTCATAGCTGACCCTCGTTGCCAAGTATTCCTGATTCTCCGTCAACTTAGCATGACGGTCGAAGCTCCTCAGAGAACAGGTTTCAGAAGAGCAGGAGTCAGAAGGCAGTCAGTAGGTGCTCGGTAGGCAGAGAACTCCGCTCCCCCGCCCCTGGTCCCAGTCGCGCAACACGTGGAACCTCCCTTTTTCCTTATCTACGGCCCACCTTCTGTCTTCTGACTCCTACTGATCAACGGCTTTTTCAGCAAGCTGTGAGAACTACCGCTCGACAGCCACGGGCTGCTGGCAGAGGGTAAGCCAGCCATACTTGTCCTCCACCTGGCCCTGCACGATGGAAAGGAAGCGTTCCTGCAAGCTCAGGGTAAGCGGACCCGGCTGGCCTTTGCCCACCACAATGCGGTCCACGGAGCGGATGGGGGTGATCTCCGCAGCCGTGCCGGTGAAGAAGACTTCGTCGGCGATATAAAGCATCTCGCGAGAGATGGCCTGCTCGCTGACCGGGTAACCAAGCTCACGGGCGAGGGTGATGACAGAATCGCGCGTGATGCCGGGAAGGATGGACGAGGAGAGCGGCGGTGTGATGATCTTGCCGTCGCGCACAATAAAGAGGTTCTCACCGCTCCCTTCGCTGACGTGGCCGGAGGCGTCCAGCGATATGCCTTCCACATAACCGTTGGTCAGCGCCTCCATCTTCACCAGTTGGGAGTTCATATAATTCGCGGCCGCCTTGGCCATCGCCGGCAGGGTGTTGGGCGCAATGCGCTGCCAGGAGGAAACGCACACATCCACGCCCTGCCGCAGAGCTTCCTCGCCGAGGTATTTCCCCCACTCCCAGGCCAGCAAGTAAATCTCAATCGGGTTCTTCAGCGGGTTCACCCCGGCCTCACCGAAGCCCCGGAAAATCACCGGGCGCAGGTAACAGTGCTTGACGTTATTCACCCGCACCAGCTCCACCATCGCCTGGGCCAGTTGATCGCGCGTGAACCGCAGTTCCATGCGATAAATCTTGCAGGAGTTCACCAATCGGTCGGTATGCTCTTTAAGGCGGAAGATGCCGGGCCCCTGCGGGGTGTCATAGCAGCGGATGCCTTCAAAAAGGCACGAAGCATAACTGACCACATGCGACGCCACGTGTATCGTGGCTTCGTTCCAGGGGATGAATTCCCCGTTGTGCCAAACTTTTTGGAAATGCTTTACCGCCATGCCTTCCTCCCTAGCCCGTATTCGTAAGCGCGCGAACTGCCGGACCCTGCGCGGTTATGTTTCACTGCTTCGATGGCGCAGTTGCTGGAATTATAGCACGAAGCTTGCGCGGCCTTCGCGGATTCACGTGGTTTTGCTTTCTCACCTGACGACGGACAACTGCCCAGCAGAAGTCGGGAGCAAGGACTCAGAAGACAGAAGGTGGACAGTAGGCAGAAGGCTGTCGGCAGTGGGCCCACCGCGGCGGGTCGCGCTTCCCCAACCCTGCTGCGCCCCTGACCCTGAAACCTGTTCTTGTGGCTCCTGACTTCGCTCAGGATGGCATCCAGAGGGGATTTTTCACCATCCCGCTAATCCTTTGCGGATCGAATTTGAGAAAAAGCTGTTATGCGGGCAACAAGAATTTTATCCTTGCATCCATGCGAATTGTGGTGGACAATTCTCCAGTATAGCGCTGTGGGGCGCTTGGAAGCTGACTTGGGGTAATCAGGAAGCGGGAATTGCGGCGGAAATTCGGCCGCAGGGTTTTGCAAGTTGGGATTGTGAGATGGCGTTCATACGCAAACGCGGCTGATCTTACCACCTTGAGTTTTGGCAAGGCACAGGAGGAGAAGCGATCCCCGAGCTCGGGGATCGCTTCTCTTCCCGCTCTCAACTCTGACCCTGGTCCAAACTCACCTGCTTACCCGATCGGCGGGAGGATTCAGCGTACTTGCCGCACCAAATCAGTGATATTCTCTCTCCATGGGCGGAAAGCAATGGGCTATTCTTGGGCAGTTTAGATCACCCACAAAACCCCTCCCGAGGGGTAGAGGCAGGCTCTATGGCTAACCCGGAACACTCCGGGATTCAGGAACAGCTCCAGCCGTTGCGCGGACGCTCCGATCCGCTCATCAGAGCCGTGGAGCAAACTGCGGACACCGTGATCATAACGAACAGACGGGGAGTCATCGAGTATGTCAACCCAGCCTTTGAAGAGACCACAGGTTATTCGGCAAACGAGGCCCTGGGCCGAACGCCGAGTCTCCTCAAGTCCGGACTACACGACGAGCAGTTCTACAAAGAGCTTTGGGCGCTGATCACGGCAGGCAAACCATTCCGTGGAATCGTGATCAACCGGAAGAAATCCGGCCAGCTCTACTGGTCTGCGCAGACGATCAGCTCAATAATAGATGAAAATGGAGAGATTACTCACTTTGTCTCCGTGCTGAAAGACGTGACCCTGCTGAGGAAACAGCAGGAGCAGGAGTTTTACCTGCAAATCGCCCATGAAGTTCAGCAGCGCCTCAACAACACGGTGGCATCGTTGCCGGGTTTTGATATTGCTGGAACCGTTTGCTCTGCAACGCTGACAGGGGGGGACTACTTCGACTTCATTGTGCAGCCGGACGGGTGTCTCTGTGTCGCCGTTGGCGATGTCAGCGGCCACGGATTCGGCGCTGCTTTGGTGATGGCTGAAACCCGGGCGTATGTGCGGTCCTATGCGACGTTGGAGTCGGACATGTGTGCTATTCTCAGCCGCGTCAATAATGCCCTTGTCCCGGACCTCGCCGGCGGACAGCACGTTACTTTGCTGTTGGCCCGCCTCGACCCGCGGAACCGCTTGGTCGAATACGCCAGTGCCGGGCATATACCGTGTTACTTACTGCGCTCTTCGGGAGAGATCGGGCACGTCATGGAGAGCACGGGTCCACCGTTAGGCCTCTTCGCCAGCAGTCAGTTTTGCTCCAGTCCGGCCATTCCCTTGGACTACGGTGAAACCCTCGTCTTGTTGACCGACGGGGTCACGGAGGCAGCCAACAACGGCGAGGCTCAGTTTGGTGCGGACAGAGCTCTTGAGTTCATAAAATGCCATCTGCAGAACAGCGCGGCTGAACTCGTCCAAGGCATCCACGAGGCGGTGCGGGCCTTCACTGGCGGCGGGCCTCCATCCGATGACATCACCTCGGTTATCTGTAAGATCAGCCTGGCCGCCATGCAGGCATCGGCCTAAGCTATTCAATGGATGTTCGTCCCCACCTACCGCCTACCAGCAGCGTGCGAAGCCTTACCTCCCTGATGTGGGGTCCGCCCAATCATCCGTGCGGAAGGGTGAGGCGGGCAAGCCGGCGCGGTTATACAGATTACACGACGGGTTCATGGCCCATGCATATCGCACGGCCACGGGGTGTGCCACCTTTTCACTGCGCGCGACAACCGTGTTGCCGTCAATCTTGGCTTCAGCAGCAACGAATTTATGATCGTCACCCGCGATCTCAAATCCGCTGAGGGTCGGCGACGGCCAGTTCTTCGCCACGAGTCCGCCGTAAACGTACTTGAAGCGCAAACGGACTTTCTCACCCTCGACGGCCATTGAATCATAGATGGGGCCTGAATAGATCACGTCCCGTCCGTAGGCGATGGCCTGCGCGGCAAGCGCCAGGCGATACCCCACGTCTTGCTTGTTCTTAGGATGAATATCGCTTGCGTCGCCAATGTCAATGGCCACCGCCATCCCGGTCTTCGGCAATGAGAGCGTCATCAGTTGGGCTTCACGGAGTTCTGACCAATTGGACCGGGGCTGGGGGATTGACCAGTTGGCGAGCTGAACGAAGAGGAAGGGGAAATCGCCTTCTTCCCAGGCGTGCCGCCAATCGCGGATCATCGCCGGTAAGAGCTTGCGATATTGAGCCGCGCGGTCGGCGTTGGATTCTCCTTGGTACCAGAGGGCGCCCCGGATTGCGTAGGGCGTCAGCGGCATGATCATGGCATTAAAGAGGCCGGCCGGACGCCAGGGATTCCGCCGCGGGTCATCGGGGGCAGTCGGTGCGGTGGGAACTGGCGTCCCGTCCGACTCGGCTTTGTCCGAATCCTGCCGCCACTGCCCCAGTTGCTGTTCAAAGTCCTGGAAGACCTTGGGGTAAGGTGAGAGTAACTTGGTTCCTGAATCCAGTATGGAATTAAACTCGGGATCGGATTCGAGCGTGCCGCGGCTCGTCCACGACTCCGCTGGAGTTCCGCCCCAGGAGCTGTGTATCATGCCAATCGGCACATTCAGCACCTTGAGTAATTCCCGCCCGAAGAAATACCCCACCGCAGAAAACTCGCCCACGGTCTGTGGGCGCGCAGCAACCCAATAGCCTTTCACCTCGCGCTGAGGTTTGCCGGCCACGGCCTTCTGAACCGTGAACAGCCGCAGCATGGGGTAGTCAGCACGGGCCATTTCATCCTGATAGTTGTTTACGTTTCCACTCCAGCCCTGGGGGTTTGTGCCCACGGGCATCTCCATATTGGACTGCCCGGAGCACACCCAGACTTCGCCCACCAGCACGTCGTGCAGCGTAATGGTGTTCTTCCCGGCAATGGTCATCGTGAATGGCCCTCCGGCGTTGAGCGGCCCTAATTTCACCTTCCACTGGCCCCCGCTCTCGGTGACTCCGCTCACTTGTTGCCCCCCAAAAGTGACAGTAACCCGTTCTCCCGGATCGGCGCTTCCCCAAATGTTCACTTTCATGCCTTGCTGAAGCACCAGGCCGTCAGAAAGGAGACTGGGCAGCTTTACCTCCGCCCGTAGACTGAGCGCGCCGAACGCAATTGCGATGCAGCCGAGTGTCATAGCTACTTTGATGTTGAAAGTTGAACGGAACACAGTAATCCTCCAGTTGAATGGCAGCGCTTCCTCGAAGAGGCGTTCTGCTCATAGATTAGGCAGGGGAGAATTCTATGCCAAAGTTGTCTTGCATGCCAACAGGACTGCGCAAGGGACCGCAAAACCGGGTGGCGCGAAGGAGCGGCGGGTTGTATACTGCTGTAGCCAAAAATCCCAAAAGGAGATCCCGGTCGAAAGGATGAGAGAACATGGACACGAGTGAAACAGTTGTGAGCGCGCAAAAAAAACCCGTTGAGCAGGCTGGAGTCGGTCCGGACCCGGGTTGGAAAGGAGTTTACAGTGTGGGCGGCGTGGGCATGATCGTGACGGGGGCTATTTTTCTCCTTGGCGCTGTTTTCGCCGTAATGATTGGGCCCCCGCCGAGTGGCAGCGAGCCATATCTAAAGGCCTTGGCCGAGCACGCGAAGCTGGCCCTAGCTAACTTTGGACTGTTCACCCTGACGGATTTCCTCCTCCTGCCTGCTGTGATGGCCCTCTATCTTTCACTAAAACATATCAGCAAAAACGCGATGCTTATAGCCGCTGGACTTATGCTGTTATACGTGTTTTTGGACCTGGCAGTTACCGAGCTTAACTCACTTACGCTAGTTGCCCTCGCTCAACGATACGCGACAACGACCAATGAGGTCCAACGATCGGCAGCCGTGGCGGCCGCCAGTTATGCCCTGGCAACACTGCCCATCGCCACGTTTTGCAGTTACGTCGTGTCCTCGATAGGTTTCCTGATTGTAAGCGTCGTCATGCTGAAGGGTGTCTTCAGCAAGCTGACGGCTTACGTGGGGATCGTCGCGTGCATTGAAGGGATCGTGGGTGGATTCTACGTAGTTCTTCCGCCTTTGGCTGTACTCCTGGTGCCTAGTCTCATCGCCTTCGGAATCTTCTCGAGCCTTGCCGGACTAAGACTGTACGCTCTCGGCAGGCACTGACCGCGCCTGAGACGTATGCCCCGAGGTTTATTCGAACATGTCGAGACTTAATCCGATGTCGGCAGTTCGGTAAATGGTTGGCCGATGTCACCCAAAGCGACACATTCAATCTAGTACCCAACCCCGCTTGCTGGCGTGCAAGCTGAGGTGTCCTCAGCTCGGACGGATGGTAAGCTCCTGCACGGACTTCCCTCGACTCTCGTTTCCTTTTGGCCAATCCCTGCATGCTCCAGTATCATGAGACCATGGCCACGGAAACCGAATCGACGCGGGGACGGTCTGCGAACCCCCTGCTGCAAAAAAATGAAAGAGCGCCGGGCGAGACAAAGAGCCGCGTTCCGGCGATGTTCCGGGCGCTCCGGTATCGGAATTATCGCCTGTTCTTCAGCGGCCAGATCATTTCCCTGGTCGGCACTTGGATGCAATCCGTAGCGCAGGCCTGGCTGGTTTACCGGCTTACGGGCTCGTCGCTGCTCCTCGGCTTGGTGGGCTTTGCCGGGCAAATCCCGGTTTTCCTCCTGGCCTCGATTGGCGGCATGGTGGCGGACCGAAGGAGCCGCTATCGCATTGTCATCGCCACCCAGACCTCTGCAATGTTGTTGGCGTTTATCCTGTCGGCGCTGACTCTGCTGGGCCACATTAAAGTGTGGGAAATCATGGTGGTGGCCTCCTCGCTGGGCTTGGTGAACGCTTTCGACATTCCCGCGCGCCAGGCATTTGTGGTCGAGATGGTGAGCCAGCAGGACATGGTTAACGCCATTGCTCTCAACTCCTCAATGGTGAACGGCGCGCGCATCCTGGGGCCTGCCGTGGCCGGCGTGACGGTGGCGGCAATCGGCGAAGGCTGGTGCTTCTTTGCCAATGGGGTGAGTTACATTGCGGTGATTGTCGGGCTCTTGCTGATGACCGTGACGCCACGGGCGCGAGGCAGCGGCCGTTCCGGATTCGCGAGCCTTGTGGAAGGCTTTCACTGGGTCGCGCGCACGGGGCCCATCCGCGCCCTGCTGCTCCTGCTGGGCCTTGTCAGCCTGACGGGGATGCCTTACATGGTGCTGATGCCGATTTTTGCTGACAGGGTTTTGCATCGCGGAGCGCAGGGTCTGGGTCTGCTGATGGGCGCTGCGGGAGTGGGGGCGATTATAGGGACACTGGCGTTGGCGGCGCGCCACGGCGTGCGCGGACTGGGAAGATGGGTGATGTTCGCCGCCATGGGATTCGGGGCCGCCCTGGTGCTTTTTTCCATGTCGCACTGGTTCTGGCTCTCCATACTCCTGGTTATGCCGGCCGGATTCGCGATGATTTTGCAAATGGCCTCCTCGAACACCCTGATCCAAACCATGGTCCCCGACGAACTGCGCGGCCGCGTCATGGCGGTCTACTCTATGATGTTTATGGGCATGGCGCCATTTGGCGCGTTGCTTTCAGGAGCGATTGCGCAGCATGTGGGAGCGCCGCTTACCGTCAGGCTGGGAGGGATCATCTGCTTGGCCGGAGGCGCGGTTTTCGCACTGACATGGCCGGCCCTGCGTGGCGAAGCGCGCCAGCTCATCCTGGCGCAGTCGATGGTAGGAGGTGAGCCGCCCGAGGAAATGAGCGGATAGGAATTGCTCCATTGATGCATTGAGTCATTGTCTCATTGAAGGGATGATAGCGCAGGCGCTGCCCGCCTCGGCGGGCTTCGCAGTGCGGCCCGTCGGCTGACGGGCGTCCGCCTTGTAGCGCCTTTGTAGCGCCGACCTTTAGGTCGGCATTTTCTTGCCTTCCCATCGTGCTGACCTAAAGGTCAGCGCTACCGCGGCGGCTCGGCAAGCTCGAGACGCAAGACCGTGAGACCGTCAGTTGACGGGCCGCATGCCAAAGCGCTTCGCGCCCGTAGGTTTTTCCGGGCGCAGTCCCGAAAAAAGCGTAGAATCTTATTGGGCTAGCAAAACTCGACCAAACAAAGGAGGTAATTGCGCGCCATGCGGCATATTGACAAGCATCCACCCGGGGCATTTTGCTGGCTCGAGCTATCTACCACCGATCAGAATGCCGCCAAGGGCTTTTACAGTTCGTTGTTGGGTTGGGCCAGCCAGGATTTTCCCATGGGTCCGAACGACTTCTACACCATGTTTCAACTCGAGGGGCGGGACACCGCGGCTGCGTACACCATGCGTCCTGAGCAGCGGTCCCAGGGCGTGCCGCCGCACTGGATGATTTACATTGCGGTCGAAAGCGCGGACGACGCCGCAAGCCGCGTTCCGCAGCTTGGAGGGAAGTTGCTTGCGCCGCCGTTCGACGTCTACGACGTGGGACGGATGGCCGTCGTGCAAGACCCGACGGGAGCTGTTTTTGCCCTCTGGCAGCCCAAAAGCCACGCCGGGACGGGAATCTCCGGTGTGCCTGGAACCCTATGCTGGGCGGATCTGATGACGCCGGACCCCGCACGCGCCAAGGAGTTCTACACAGGTCTGTTCGGTTGGAGGATTATCAAGGGCGAAAATGATCCCTCCGGCTACCTACACATCGCCAACGGGGAAAAATTCATCGGTGGAATTCCGCCTGCGAATTTTCGCGATCCAAACGTCCCCCCTCACTGGCTGGTGTATTTTTTGGTCGCGAATTGCGATGAGACGGCCGCCAAAGCCAAGGAACTGGGCGCCAAGACCCATTTGGCTCCCATGACCATTGAGAAAGTGGGCCGCATGGCAATCCTGGCAGACCCCCAGGGCGCGGTATTCGCAATTATCCAGGCATTGCCGCGCAATTGATGCGTTCTCGAAACGCCGGTCATTCCCACGAAAGGCTTGCCCTGAGCTTGCCGAAGGGCGGGAATCCAGTCCGTTGTCAGCGCATCCGCGCCCATCGGCTGCCGCCAAACAAGCGTGAGCAAATCACTCTGAGCGTTTGCGGCGGCTTTGGCCGTCGTCCCTAAGTGCACGGTTGCAGAAATTCACGCAACGTATTGCGAACGACATATGCTAAACACGGTCTCTCTCCTTCGGGCGGCGATCCAGGTACTTTCCCAGTACGACGTGGCCCAGCCGCGATCGCCCGAGGTGACAGGGCGGACCACATCTACGGTTTGCCGACACGTCCAAGTGGCCAGCAGCGTCGGTGGAGACTCATGGGGCTGGCGCACCCCGTGGTGTGGGTCTGCGGTCTCCCGAGACCACTTTCCTCCTTCCTCCAATCATTTGGGCGTACGGGCACTCCCAGCACGACGAAGTTCGCAGACCTCGAAGAACGGAGGTCGGCGCCAGCCGTGGCAGACGACTCTAGCGGCGGTGCGCCCTCCGTGGCTCCTCTTGGATTCCTAGCTAGAGATACTCGGAGGACAGTCTCTAATTGAAGGGAGTATAATGCCCGTGTTGGCGGAGGTCGGTCTGACTCATGCGTGACATGCTTTTTGTTAGCCACGCCAATCCCGAGGACAATCAGTTCGCGTTGTGGCTGACCCTGCGACTCGCGGCGGAGGGCTTTCCCGTTTGGTGCGACTTGACGAAGCTGCTTGGCGGTGAGGACTTTTGGAAGGATGCCGAAGCTGCTGTCAGAACCCGTACCTGTAAGTTCCTCTATGTTTTGTCAAAGACCTCTAATACGAAGGACGGTCCTCGCAATGAACTCATGATTGCCGTGAATGTAGCTAAGATTGGAAAGATTGCCGACTTCATCATCCCTCTTCACATTGACGATCTCCCGCATACAGAAACGAATGTTCTGCTGGCCAAGTTGAATGCCATCTCGTTCGAGGGTGGCTGGGCGAAGGGGTACCAGCAGTTGTTGATGAAACTGGAAAAAGATGCAATTCCCAAGAGCGCTAGCTTTGGGCCGGCAGCGGTAACGTCTTGGTGGCGGCAGCAGTTCAGCCCTCAAAGGGGAGTGCAGCAGGAAGCGGAGCAGTATTCATCCAATTGGTTCCCAATCAAGTCGATCCCGACGCTCTATCTCCACACACTTCGGAGATCTACCATCGGTCCGGTCGAGCCTCAAGCCGAACTTGATTATCCTGGCTTCATGGATGGAATCGATCTGGTCACATTCGCCACCGCGAGAGATCTGGAGGGCAAATTGGGTTCATCAGTATCGATCCACTCCTCAGCACCTTTCTCTTACGCACGGTTGCTTGAGACCTCGTGTGACACTACTGGATTGACCATCGGCAAGGTCCGATACTACTTGTCCAGATTGCTGGGGGAAGCTTGGGACCGCTGGATGCTAAGCCGCGAGCTTGGCAGATACGATCTATCTAACCGGGCGGCTTGTTTTTTCTTCAAGAAGAGCGGTTCCGACAACATTGACATCCATTTCGTCGGATTGGACGGAAAGAAGACCCATAGAAGCGTTGTGGGTTATAAGACAACCCTCAGCGGTTCGAGGCGCTACTGGCACTTCGGTGTAGACGCACGGCCAATCCATGATCCAGTCTTTGGTTATCGCATAACGTCACATGTACTCTTCAGCGACGACGGATTAAGGATTTGGAGGGATCACCGGCGAATGCATAAGGCCCGGCGAAGTCAGTGTAAGAACTGGCATAACCCGCATTGGAGGGACCGTCTGTTGGCTGTGATTGCATGGGTGTCAGGCGGGCAAAGCACATTTTATGTCCCTGTTGCCCAAAAGGCCTGGATCGAGGTCGCTACCCAGAGTATTGACTTCGCGAGCCCGGTCTCATTTGTCGATCCGCCCCCTTTGAAGGAGAGGCTTGAGGAACTTGAAAAAGGTGAGGAAGAGTCTAGCGACGAAGAGCGCGATCAAGAGAGTGACGAACCCGATGAAGAGGAAGAAAATCAGTGAGCGATTTGATTCATCTAGTTGAACCGCCGATGCTGTTCCGCTATGAGCAGGCCGTTGAGGACCCCCGAGACGGACTAACTCTCTTCGGCCCACTCGACAAGGGGAGTCCCTATGGCATCAGGGCAGGTGTTGTGGGGACAAAGGAAGGAGTCCGTCGGTTCTGTGACTGGGTTGCCAAGATTCAGCGCCCGATCATCGGCCCAGACCCGGACGAGTACTTCCAACTCTCCCATCCTCCATTTCCAGGTTTTGAGGCGGCTTTTCGGATACCTTGGCACCCGGTTCCAACCGTACAGCTTATTGTAGACGATGCCGACCTCGAAAGTGCCTACTTGAGCGAAAAGTACCTTCGTGTATTCAACACAGTCAATGTATATGCCAAGCGTATCATTGGTGCAATCGACAAGGAAGACGTGGGCGTGGATGTGTGGTTCGTTATTGTCCCAGATGCTGTGTACACGTATTGCCGTCCGAAGATTTCGGTACCAGCCTCTCTCTCTATAAAATCAGATCAACGACTCTCGCCAGCCTCTGCCCGACGCCTTCTTTCCGAGGGGTTTCTGTTCGAGGAGCTCAAGCCTGATGCGGAGCCGTATCGGTATGAGCCGAACTTCCACAACCAGTTGAAGGCACGATTATTGGATCGACGCATATCGACACAGATCATCAGGGAAAGCACCATCGCCCACCAGGAATTTCTGAACGTCCGAGGCAAACCCACTCGGAAATTGGATTCCCTGTTATCCAACATCGCATGGAACATTTCGAACGCGGCTTTCTACAAGGCTGGTGGAAGGCCGTGGAAGATCGCCCATATCCGAAAAGGCGTTTGTTACGTTGGGCTTGTATTCAAGAAAGATGAAAGAGAGGCTGACCCGAAGTCCGCCTGCTGTGCTGCCCAAATGTTCTTAGATTCCGGTGATGGGTTCGTATTCAAGGGCGCTGTCGGGCCGTGGTATTCACCAGAGGATCACGAGTACCATTTGACTCGTGAAGCGGCCCGCGAGATTATTTCACTTGCCATCGAAACGTATAAAGAATGTGCCGACAACGAGAACCCGCCAACAGAACTCTTCATTCACGGAAAGGTGCGGCTGAACGAGGAGGAATGGGCCGGGTTCCGTAGTGCTACAGATTCTTCCACAACTTTGGTTGGCGTGCAAATCCGATACGCAAAGGGGGTCAAGCTATACCGAAGAGGTGAATATCCGGTTTTACGTGGTTTGGCGTTTGTCCAGAATGATCAAACTGCCTACCTTTGGACGAATGGTTTCATCCCACGAATCCAGACCTACACAGGTAAAGAAGTTCCAAATCCATTGTTAATCGCGCTCTGCCGTGGCACTGCTTCCATAGAGACGGTACTAAACGACATCATGGCCCTTACCAAACTGAACTACAATACTTGCAAATTTGCGAGCGGACTGCCGGTAACGCTTAGGTTCGCAGATGCAGTGGGGGAGATCCTAACAGCCGGACCATTAGCGGAAAAAGCCCCTCTGCCGTTCAAGTTCTACATTTAGTGGCTGTCCGAAATCTGCTAAGTACGCCAAAAACGCGAGGAGCATCTATGCCGCTCATCAAGAAAAGTCGCAACTCAATATGGCGTGTATGGTCGGGGCAATGGAGGGTCGGCGGCAAGAGCAACAAAAAAAGGGTCGGCGTCAATGTCGCTATCAATATTCGCTCGGACAAGCTGCCCGGCTTTTCGGAAGATAGGTTCGTGGCCGATATATCAGAGCTGCTGAGAAAATACGCTTCACAGCACGATCCGGAATAGCCCCCGGCGAGACCGCAGAGCTTCGCTCTGCACTGGCCGCGTTGGCTATCGCGCCTCCCGCGGCCTGGTTCATATATCTGCCAAAAAAGGCTGCCGTGAGTTATTCTAAGGGGCGGCGGAGAGGTACCGGCGGAAGCGAACCCCAGGCGGCTCGCCCGTGGTGCCGATCCCAAATCATATGCCCACAAACGCGCTTGATTACGCCACCGTTCGCGGTTTCAAGAGCATCGCGTCGATAGAAAAGCTGCCACTGGCAGCCTGCAACGTATTGATCGGGCCGAATGGCTCAGGTAAATCAAATTTCATCGGTGTCTTCGCGTTTCTCCACGCCATTCGCGACGGACGGCTGGGGAATTACGTGACGGAGGCCGGTGGCGCCGAGAAAGTGCTGCACTTCGGTTCGAAAACAACCAAGGAAATTAATATCCATATCTCGTTCGAGAATGAAGTCAACCAGTATGATCTGACACTCTCCCCAACCCGCGACGACGGCCTCTACCCATCTTCGGAGAGCGTGCTTTTCTGGAAGAAGAGCCGATACCCTAAACCTTGGGACGACTCCCTTTCGCCACGCGAAGGGGGACGCGAAGCAGGCATCAGCAATCCTAACCTCCAAAGAACCTCTGGTTGGGTTCGACAGCGTCTGGGTGGCTGGCGACTCTATCACGTCCACGACACGAGCTCGTCTTCGCAAATGCGGAAGACGGGAGCGGTGAACGATAACCGGTTTCTGCAACCTGACGGCTCCAATCTTGCAGCCTTCCTGTACTATCTTCACGAAAGGGAGGAGGCAGCCTACAGCTTGATTCGTCGGACGGTCCAACGCGTGGCGCCGTTTTTCGATGATTTCAGATTGGAACCGCTTAGGCTCAAGCCGGACGATATCAAACTTGAATGGAGGCATAAGAACTCGGACCAATATTTCGACGCGTCGTCGCTATCGGATGGCACCCTTCGATTCATTGCTCTGGCGGCCCTGTTTCTACAGCCAAAGCAGTATCTCCCCTCGGTCATCCTTGTCGACGAACCCGAGTTGGGCCTGCATCCATACGCAATTGAAATGCTTACGTCCCTCATTCGGGCCGCCTCGACGAACACCCAGGTGATCGTGTCGACACAGTCATCACTGTTATTGGACCATCTTCAGCCTGAGGATGTTCTGGTTGCCAACCGCGTTGGTGGTGCGACTCAAATCACCCGTCTCGAATCGGCGCGTCTGGTCGAATGGCTGAAAGACTACAGCCTTGGCCAACTTTGGGAAAAGAACGAATTCGCGGGGCGACCCAATCCGGAGTGACGATGGCACGGCTCCTTGTGCATGTGGAAGGCCAGACTGAAGAGGATTTCGTTAACCTTGTCCTTCGGGACCACCTGTTGCATTGTGGCTATCAGTCGGTTAGCGCTCGGATCATAGGTAATGCACGGCTGAGGCGTTGTCGTGGCGGCATCCGCGCGTGGCTCACGGTCAGAAAAGACATCATCAATCACCTTCACGAGGATCCGGGCTGCGTCGCAACCACCATGGTGGATTTCTATGGCCTACCGCAACACGGAGATCGAGCATGGCCGGGACGCGCGGCAGCCGTTGGCGCGTCGGGTCACCACAAGGCATTGGTCGTGGAGGAGGCGCTACGCGATAATTTGGCCCATGAGATGGGGACAGATTTCGATGTCACCCGATTCTTGCCCTTCGTGGTGGTGCACGAGTTCGAGGGCCTGCTTTTCAGTGACTGCGCCGCCTTCGCGCGCGGCATTTGCCGGCCTGATCTGGAACCCAGTTTCAGCCAGATTCGTGAAGCCTTTGCCACTCCGGAAGAGATCGATGATTCCCCTATCACTGCGCCGTCCAAGCGTGTTGAAGAGCTCGTGCCGGGCTACAACAAGCCTCTGTATGGCGCGCTTGCGATGTCGGAAATTGGACTGGATCAAATTCGCGCCGAATGCCCCCATTTTGACGGTTGGTTACACCAACTTGAATCCCTCGTCGCCTAGAGGACGTGCTGTTGCCCTTCGACGATTGCGCCTGAACTCCATATCGGGGAATAATCCACCTGGCCGTAAAACGGGTTGCCCGTAGAAGTGGCAGCGCGGCCTTGCTGGTCATTCGGACCTCTCGTCGAGCCGGTTCCGCCCGGTTATGTCACCCACTCGGAAAGAACAATTCATGCTAGGGGCGGCTTGTGTGACCTAAGGGCGTGGCGTGGCCAGCCACCTTCGCGGGTGGCGCATGCACCACCCGCCGATTGGCGGCCCGAAGGGGACTCGATGTCTCTTGACAAACCCCGGTAGATAGGCTAGGATAGTAAGCGGGTTTGTGGAAGAAACTGGATTCAGCAGTCAGGAGTCAGGAGTCAGAATGAAGAGCATCTGCTTTCCGCCGACTGCCTTCTGCTTACTGCATACTGCATTTGGAGGGAGTTCGAGTCGGCAGGACTCTTGCCCCGTTCCGCAGTCTACGACATGATGTCACCGCCGACGGGGAAGGAAAGAAGCAGTAACTTTAAAAATTGAACGAACTATGCGCCAATGTCTATGAAAACAAAGGACCGGCTTTCAACAGCCTGCGGCAAGGCGGGAATGTTATAGAAAACAAAGGGACTTAGCAGTTTAAAGCGAGAATGTTATTGAAAATACAGGACTTATACAAGACACTCGACATTTCGGAGGACCAAGAAACGACCAGACCAAGACCCAAACGCAATGGCGAGATGCCCCGCGTCACTTCCTGAATCCTGAATCCTGCACTTCCTCAGGCCGGAAAGTTTGACTCACTCCCGCCGAGCCGTTATAGTAATTTGATTTCAATAATTCTGCGGGCCTGAATAGGAGAAAGCGGAGTTGGACAACGAAATCCCCAAGGTTTATTCCCCTGAGACTATCGAGCCACACTGGGCGCGGTCCTGGGTGGCACAGAAGCTCTACCGCCCTTCCGACGAGCGGGCTCGCCCTGGTTTCTGCCTGGTGATCCCTCCGCCCAACATCACCGGCATGCTCCATATGGGCCACATGCTGGAGCATACGGAGATTGACATCCTGATGCGCTGGCATCGCATGGGCGGCCAGGACGTCCTCTGGTTGCCGGGCACCGATCACGCCTCCATCGCCACCCAACTGATCGTCGAGCAGGAAATCGGCCGGCAAGCCTTGCCTGACCTCGAGCCGGGTTCCTCAGCCCGCGCTGCCTGGCGCCGCGAAGGCCAGCGGCGGCGCGTGGAGATGGGCCGCGAGCAGTTCCTGGAACTCTGTTGGAAGTGGAAGGAGCAGAACGGCGGGACCATCCGCCGCCAGATGGAGCGCCTCGGCGCCTCCTGTGACTGGACGCGCGACCGCTTTACCATGGACGCGGCTTATTCGCGCGCGGTCCAGGAAGTCTTCGTGCGGCTTTACAACGAAGGGCTCATTTATCGCGGCAAGTACATCGTGAATTGGTGTCCGCGCTGCGGCACCGCCGTCTCCGACCTGGAAGTGGTGCACGAAGAGCGCCCGGGGCATTTGTGGTACATCCGGTATCCCTTTGA
>Ga0208692_1000884_pt1 | contig 19055 bp, 18 predicted proteins | sample June2015DPH_20_1_3_FD_184721 | JGI IMG/M metagenome (GOLD analysis project Ga0208692, IMG submission 184721) | Peatland microbial communities from SPRUCE experiment site at the Marcell Experimental Forest, Minnesota, USA - June2015DPH_20_100... | ecosystem: Environmental > Terrestrial > Soil >...
GCGTCCGGTAATAAGGCTATCCACGCAGCAAACCTGGTGCCCCAGGGCAAGTAATTGCTCGCAGAGATGACTTCCCAGGAAACCCGCCCCACCTGTAATGACAACCCTCATCAAAGTCCCTCGTTATCCAGTCAAACAGTTTTCGGATCGGGGAGGGGCTTACGAGCCGGCGATCCGCTGCCGATGTCCACGTATTCAAAACCATGTCCGGCCATCGTGGCACGGGAAAACATGTTGCGACCATCGAGAATCAGTGGCCGCGCCATGATTTGGCGAACCTTCGTCCAATCAAGGCGCAGGAATTCCTCCCACTCGGTGAGAACCAAGACAGCTTCCGCGCCTTCGGCCGCTGCGTAAGCATCTGCACAATATTCAATCTCGGGGAGCTCCGCTTTAGCCTTTTCCATCGCCTGTGGATCGTGCGCACGCACCAGAGCGCCTTCCGCAAGCAATCTCCGGATTACCGCCAGCGATGGGGAAGAGCGAACATCGTCTGTGCGGGGTTTGAAGGCGAGTCCCCAAACTCCGATCCGTTTTCCACGTACCACCCAAAGCTCATCCTTGATTTTCTTGACGAACAAATCGATGCGGCTCTGGTTGATTCTTTCCACTTCGCGCAGAAGCGTGAAGTCGCATCCGGCATTCTGGCCTACCCGGGCGAAGGCTTGGAGGTCCTTGGGAAAGCAGGAACCACCAAATCCCACGCCCGGTCTGAGAAAGCTGCCGCCGATCCTTTTATCCATGCCCACTGCCTCGGCCACTTTTCCGACGTCCGCTCCCACAGCTTCGCACAGGTCGGCGATCATGTTAATGAAGGAGATCTTCATGGCCAGGAAGGAATTCGAAGCATGCTTGATCAGCTCGGCGCTGTTGATGTCCGTGACGACGAAAGGCACGCGCGGGCTGTTGTGGCAATTTTCGTGAACGGGACAGGCAAAGCTCTGCTCGAGCACCGGCCGGTAAATCTCCTCCAGGAGTCCGGCCGCTCTTTCCGAGTCAACGCCTACAACAATACGGTCGGGATGAAAAAAATCCTCCACGCCCGATCCTTCACGCAAGAACTCGGGGTTGGAGGCCACGTCACACTGGAACTGGGAGTTGCTACCGTATATGCCGAAGTGCTTCTGAAGCCGGCGGCCGGTCTGTACGGGGACAGTGCTTTTTTCAATTACCAGGAGGTAGCCACGGGCATGTTCGGAGATTCTTCGCGCCACCAACTCCACGGAGGAAAGGTCCGCTTCACCACTCTCGAGGGGTGGAGTCCCCACGCAGATAAAGATGACCTGGCACTTCGCCACGGCGTCTTCTATTTGAGAATTGAACTCGAGCCGCTTCGCCTGCTGGTTGCGCTTGACCAGGTCTCCCAGGATCGGCTCGTAGAACGGCATTCCACCCCGGTTTAAGAGCTCAATCTTCCGCGCATCGTCGTCAACACAGATAACCCGATGGCCAATTTCAGCCAAGCCCGCGGCGGTGATAAGCCCTACATACCCCGCTCCAATGACCGCGATATTCATAACAATACAATCCTCCGACAGAATGGCATTGAACTCCGCCTACTGGAGAGACTACCACAAGAATATCCTTGCAGTATCACTCGTAGTTGCTTGAAAATCTCAGAGAGATAAGAGTGAGGGAAAGAGTCAGGGCGCGAGCGTAAGAAGGTGAAACGCAGGGAGCCAAGACGGAGTGGAGGGGAGGCTTCATGATCGTTGGAGTTCCTAAGGAGAGCTTTCCAGGGGAGCGGCGCGTGGCGCTGGTGCCCGCGGTTATTCCGAGTTTGCTCAAAGCGGGTTTTGAAGTGGTTGTGGAGTCGGGCGCCGGAGCTGGGGCCGGCTACCCGGATGCAGAATACGTCGGGAAGGGCGGCAAGATTTTCCTGGAGCGAGCCGAGGTGTTCAAAGCTGCCGATGTGGTGCTCCAAGTGCTCTGCCACGGGTCGAACGACGTAACCGGCAAGGCCGACATGCCCCTGCTTCGACCCGGCCAACTGCTTATCGGATTTCTGCGTCCCCTGGGGTCTCTGGAAACTGTTCAGGAAATTGCGTCCACGGGAGTTGCGGCATTCTCCATCGAGCTCATGCCGCGCACCACGCGCGCCCAGAGCATGGACGCTCTTTCTTCCATGGCAACGATCTGCGGCTACAAGGCGGTGCTGCTGGCTGCGGACAGGCTTCCGCGGCTCTTCCCTATGCTCACCACCGCAGCAGGAACCATTACCCCGGCGCGTGTACTCATCATCGGGGCCGGTGTGGCAGGTCTTCAGGCCATTGCCACGGCACGGAGGTTGGGCGCCGTCGCCTCTGCCTATGATATGCGGCCTGCGGCAAAGGAGCAGGTGCAGAGCCTGGGAGGGCGCTTTGTGGAACTACCCGTCGAGGCCAAGGATGCCCAGGATTCCCGTGGCTACGCGCGGGCACAAGACGAGTCGTTTTATCTGCGCCAGCGGGAGTTACTCAGCCGCGTTGTGGCCGAGAGCGATGTCGTGATTACAGCGGCGGTCATCCCCGGGAAGAAGGCGCCGGTGCTGGTGACGCGCGACATGGTGGAGAAGATGGCGCCCGGGTCGGTGATCGTGGACGTGGCGGGCGAGAGGGGTGGGAATTGCGAACTGACCCGGGCAGGCCAAGTCGTCGTCGAGCATGATGTGACCATCATTGGTTACATCAATCTGGCGAGCACCGTTCCCTATCACGCTAGCCAGATGTACGCTCGAAACGTGGCGGCGTTTCTTCTCCACCTGACTAAAGGCCGGAAGATTGAGATCAAGACCGAGGACGAGATCACCCGCGAAACCCTCGTGACACAGGGGGGCGAGGTGGTCAACACGCGGGTGCGGGAATTCTTTTCCCTCCCGGTGAAGATCGCTTAGCAGGATACTGAAAACCTTTTTCAATGCTGTCATTCCGACCCAGAGCGGAGCGAAGGGAAGGAATCTCGCTCTGCGCTGGGGTGGTTCGGAGCTCAAGGTGGCCTAGGGGGTAGGCGGAAGAGAGAACAGAGCGAGATTCCTCGCTGCGCTCGGAATGACACCGGAGGAGGAAAACGTGACGTCAAACCTGATCACCAGCCTCTACGTGTTCATGCTGGCAGGCTTTATCGGTTTCGAAGTGATTCGACGCGTCTCACCACTTCTTCACACACCGCTCATGTCCCTGACGAACGCCCTGGATGCCATCGCTGTGGTGGGCGCCATCGTGCTTGTCGGCGAGCATAAGAGCACGCTGGCGACAGTGCTTGGGACAGTGGCCGTAGTGGCCGCCATGAGCAACGTGGTCGGCGGTTTCCTGATTACGGACCGCATGCTGAGAATGTTCAAAACCAGTAAACCGAAAAAGCCATGACACCCCTCATTAACGAGACTTTTATCCAGATCACTTACCTTGTGGCCACCGCCCTGTTCATCCTCGCTCTCAAGTGGCTGAGCGCGCCAAGCAGTGCACGACGTGGTGTTTGGGCGGGTGAACTTGGGATGCTCCTGGCGATTGGCGGGACGCTGCTCTATCAGGGGATTGTTGACTACAAGTGGATCGCGATCGCCCTCGTCCTGGGGTCGATCATCGGCGTCCCTCTTGGCCTTGTCCACATGACGGCGGTCCCGCAGCGGACGGCTCTCAGCCACGCTTGTGGCGCTCTGTGCGTAGCGCTGGTCGGTACGGCGGAATACTATTTGCGCGCGCCCAACGTCCCGCCCTTCATGATGGCGGTGCTCTCGATGGAGGTTATTCTCGGCTCGCTGACCTTCACCGGCAGTTTGATGGCCTCAGGGAAGCTGCAAGAAATCCTGCCGCAACGCCCCATCACCTATAAGGGGCAGAACGTTGTGAATCTATCGCTCCTGGCGGTGGCGTTGATAGCCGCAGTCATCCTGGTGCTTCACCCTGGGCAGAAGCACCTCTTCCCGCTGCTCATAGGTATTCCGCTGGTCTTTGGCGTATTGATGATCGTTCCCATTGGCGGCGCAGACATGCCCACCGTGATCTCGCTGCTGAATTCTTACGCCGGCCTTTCTGCGGCGGCGATGGGGTTCGTCCTGGACAGCAAGCTTCTGATCATCGCGGGCGCGCTGGACGGCTCTTCGGGGTTCATCCTCTCGGTGATTATGTCCAAAGCGATGAACCGCTCCTTCGCGAACGTTCTGTTCGGCGCGTTCGGGCAGGTGCAGGCTTCTGCGGTGGCAGGTGAGGAAGCGCGAACCGTGCGCAGCGCCACGGCCGAGGAGGCCGCCTCGATTCTTGCGGCGGCTAACTCCGTCGTGATCGTTCCGGGTTATGGGATGGCGGTGGCGCAGGCGCAGCACAAGGTCAGGGAACTTTATGATGCCCTCAGCAAACGCGGCGTGGATGTGAAGTTCGGCATCCACCCCGTGGCGGGACGCATGCCCGGTCACATGAATGTTCTGCTGGCCGAGGCCGACATTCCTTACGACAAGCTGATGGATATGGACGCCATCAATCCCGAGTTCCCCCAGACCGACGTGGCCTTGGTGATCGGCGCTAACGACGTGACGAATCCCGCCGCCCGCCAGGACGCGGGCAGCCCCATCTACGGCATGCCTATCCTCGACGTGGATAAGGCCCGAACCGTGATGGTGATTAAAAGGAGCATGAGCCCCGGCTTCGCGGGCATCGACAACCCTCTCTATTACTTCGATAAGACCTTGATGCTCTTTGGGGATGCCAAATCATTTGTCGGGGACATCGTGCGCGAGTTGGCGGGAAGCGGGCACGCGTAGCAGGATGCAGGGAAGAAGTCAGGAGTCAGGAGTCAGGAGTCAGAAGACAGAAGTCAGGAGTCAGAAGCCAGGAGTCAGAAGACAAGGTTTCAGGTGTTAAGGGCCAGGTGACACGTATCACGTGTCGCCGGATGAGGATAGGCGCAGATATGAAGAACAGGTCGGCGCTACGTCCTCCTGACTTCTGGCTTCTGACTCCTGACTCCTGCCTTTTCCTACTTCTTCTTGCTGCTGTTCAGCGAGCGGACGCAGGCGATCACAGCCGAGATCTCTCCGTCCTTGAGCTTGTCGCCAAAGGCCGGCATCGCCGTCCCTCTCTTGCCATTCTTGACGACTTCCCTCATTTCCTTCTCTTTAGTGGAAGACTGCCACTTGGGCTCGGTGAAGTTCGGAGTTCTGAGGGCGGAAGACCCCTTTCCGTCAGCACCGTGGCACATCACGCAATTCTTCTTGAAAATCGCCGCGCCGTCTGCCTCCTGAACAGCAGTTTGAAAAGCGAGAGACGAAACAAGCAAGCCCGCTCCAATCAGTAAGCATTTTGAGCTCAAGCCTGTGTCAAGTTTCATAAACCTCTTGTTCTTGGGTGGGCCGCAGGCCCATGGCCACTCAGGATGACAGACAACTTCAACTTACGAATTCGGGTTAAATCATCGCCGAAGAAACGGGAGAAGGCCCAACCGCGGTCCGATTTTCTCCAGCGGGTTTCCTGTCGGGTAGTGGGTCAATTTGATGCTGTAGCGGCGAGTTTACCTCGCCAAATGGCGGCGTAAAGCCGCCTCTACATCAAATTGACCCGTTTCCCTGCCGGCGGCTCAGTATTGCCGTTTTTCCACCTTGGGCCGTTCCGCCCTGCTCATCTGCTTGGTCTCAATGGCGGGGTGTTGGAGCCCGCGAACTTCCTGGAGGTTCTCACAAACCTTGAGCAGCGCATCGGCGATACTGTCCACATCCTTGCGACTCCCAAGGAAAACATGGTGGGGGAGCCAGACCGACTCCTCATAGGCAGCTCGTTCGGAGACGGGACAACTGTAGAGGCTGCGCAAGTCGATAGGTTGCTCCCTCCCCCAGGACAGCGCCGGATATTGCTCCGGCTTAACGGGGAACAGGGCGCTCTTGTACACCGGCTCGTAAAACAACCCGTCGCAGGGAATCCCTTCCATCTCGAGAGCGCCTAGGAACGCTGCGCGCGGAATCCCCTCGAAGTGTTCCGGAAGATACTTAAAGACGTATTGATAAGCCGCCACGCGAGTGACGCGAGGATCGAGTTTCAGCAAAGCCAGCCCGGGCGTGCCCACGATGCGGCTCTCAAAGTATTCCATGTGGCGCTGGCGGGTGGCGGCCTGACGCGCCAAACGGTCAAGCTGTACTTCGAGGATGGCAGCCTGAAATTCCGTCATGCGGTAGTTAAATCCAATTATGCGGTGACCAAATTTATCCGTTTCACTGGCGCGCCCGCAATTGACGTAAGATTGCGCTCGCTCCAAAAACTCCAGGTTGCTGGTAATCACGGCTCCGCCTTCGCCCGCGGTCATCAGCTTGCTCGACTGGAAGCTGAAGCAGCCCATGTCTCCTGTCGCCCCAGCTCCCTTCTTTTTCCACTGTCCTCCATGCGCATGGGCGCAATCTTCGATTACCAGCAGATGGTGGCGCCGGGCGAGAAGCCCGATGGCATCGAGGTCCGCAAAGCTCATGGCCAAGTGCACGGGCAGAATAGCTCGCGTCTTATTCGTAATCGCTTTCTCAATCAAACGGGCGTCGAGGCAATAAGTTGAGGGGTCTATATCAACGAAAACGGGAACAGCATTGAGTTGAAGTACCGGGCCCACGGTTCCTTCCCAGGTGTACGCAGGAACGATGACCTCATCCCCCGGCTGGAGTCCCGCCGCCTTTAAGGCGACCTCGATGGCGACAGTCCCGTTGGCTACCGCTAGACCGTACTTGGCGTGGTGGAATTTCGCGAAGCGTTGCGCGAAGGCGCTCGCGTGCTCATTGGGGAAGGGATAACCACCCCAGTTGCGGCTCTTGAGAACCTGTTGAATTGCCCGTTCTTCCTTGCGGTCGTAAACCGGCCAGGGAGCAAAGGGCTTCGTTCGAACGGGTTTTCCACCCGTGATAGCAAGCTTTCCCATATGAAGGCCTCCAAATGAGATTTAGTATTCGACGCGAACCACGTTTGAGTACGCTGATTCCCCGGCATTGTTCAGCGCGCGCACCCGATAGGACACCAGGGCGCCACGACCGGTCTGCGCGTCGGCGAACTCTGTCGCTGTAGCCGGGAGAGTCTTGATCCTTTGCCAACTTCCTTCACCAATGCGGCGCTCCACCGCAGTCTGGGTGGGATTCCCCCCATGAACCGCCCAGGTAAGCTTCACTCCCTCCGTCCCACGCTGCGCGTGCAGAGAACTCGGCGCCTCCGGCAGCACATTCCAGTCGAAGTAGCTCTCATCCGCAATCGCCAGGACGCTGTCGCGAACTGGCACCGACTCGAGCACGTTAGTTGTACCTTTCTTCCACTCGAGGGGTCTGATCTCACCCGAGACTACGTCGATCAATGCGGGGTGCTCAATGCCGGTATTTTCCAAGGTAAGACTCTCGTAGAAGGGGGCGAAGATATTTCCCGGCTCGCTGTGGGCGCCCATCCAGTACGCAACGATCGCCTTGCCGTTCTTCGCGCGGAAGCCGTAAGCGAAGAAGGGAAAGCCGGACATTCGGCGGAGGGCGGGGATACCAGGACCCTCGATCTTGATAGAAGCGTCGAATGCGGTATCCGAAAAAAGCGCGTTGGTGTTTTGCAGGGCAAAAAACACCGGGCGGGGCGTGAAATCTTCCGGAACATTGCGCAGCCCGTGAATCAGTCCGAAATCGTCGTATTCGTTTCCGTCGGTGGCTGAGGTCAGTAGCCAGACGAAGGTCTTCACCCCGGCGGCCCAGTTGTACACCAACATGCGCGGAATGTACTTGGCCTGCACGGACTCGTCCGAGCCCTTCCAAGAGGGAATGGAATTGAATTCGTCATCCCAGAACGGGATGTCCGAACGGATGCCCGGATAGTGCCGCACCAAGTCGCGCAATTTCGCCGGAGACTCCGTGCCGTAAGCGCCATAGTCCATAGATTCGGGATTCAGGTTCTGGCCGTAACCCGGGTAGGTGTGATAGGCAAACACGTCGATGCCTGCGGCGCAATCGCAGGCCTCGAGCGCGCGTTTGGCGAAGTCGCGGTTGGGGTCAGCCTGTCCCCCGTAAATCACCTTTGCGTCCGGATCGGTCTCATGCACGGCCTTAACGACCGCTTTCAGCAGATGGCCGTACTCTTCCGGGTCCCCCCAGGGATTCCAATAGCCAATGTCCTGCTCATTCCAGAGGGCCCAGTAGTGGACCCGGCCCCGGAAATGATTCACCATGAAACGCACGTAGCGTGTGAACGCCTCGATCTGCTCCGGCGTGCGGGGCGGCCAGAAGATGGAATAAAGGCTCCGGTCATCATTGTGAAAGGAGCCGGGCTGGGGCACGATGGAGTCCGGGAGTTTGCCGGAGGGCGAGGTGTACATGGAATTGCCGTAGATGAGCTGGATTTGAATGTGGACGCCATTGTCGAGGAGCGAATTCACATAGTCGTCAAGCTTCGGGTCGACCGCCAGCACCCCTCGCCTCTGCTCCACGTAGTCCCAACTCGTCAGGTCCGAACTGTTTTCGTACTGGCCAATGCGAATCCACTTCACGCCCGCGTCGAACATCCGTACCCACCACCAGCGGTCCCATGGCAGATAAGGGTCGCGCGGGAGGTCCGAATTGATGCCGAAGCCGTCAATGATCTGGGACGAGCGCTTGGGCGGAATATGCTCCGGAAGTTGGTGGCGAGCCGCCTGCGCCACGAAGCGGCGCACGCCAGTACAGACGAGAAAAACGAAGCCTAGAACCAGCAAGTACCTAACATGGCGTTTTCTCTGCATGACAGGACCTCCCCCGCAATGTCAGCCGAAGCCCTGTGAAAAAGTCTACATTTGATTGAACCCTGCGGCCCTTCGGAACGCTTCCACGTAGTGGCCGTCCTTCTTGGGCTGCTGACTCATCAATTCCTTCTCGACCCCGGCAAGGTCGGAAGGGTCCCAGTCGGGGCGATACTTGTGGATGGAGGGCTCAAACTGGCTCACATGCTTACTTGCTGCTTCGAGCTTCAACTGGGCCACGGAGTCGATATTGACCCAGTAGTTGGCTTCCTGCGGCGCGGTGTAATAGAAGTACATCATGGGTACAGCGTAGGCTTCAAGGTGCTGCTCGAGGCGCTGGTTGGGAAAATAAAGCCAGAACTCTGCCGCCCGAACCGCATCAAGCGTATCAAAAGCGGCCATGCGATGGTCGGTCTTGTGCCAGCGCGCGTACCACTCCCCCGGATCGATGCTCAGAAGCACCTCGGGGCGGATTCGACGGATGATCGCCGTCGTCTCCTCGACGAGCTTCGGCTGGGGAGCATATTCTAGCATGCCATCGTCATAGCCCATCCACAGGATGTTCTCTTTAGCGGTCCCCAGCGTCGCTTCCGCCGCTTCCTCCTCCGCCTTGCGAATGCGCGCGAGCTTCTGCGCGCTCATCTCCGGATCATAGGAGCCCTTGTCATCATTGGTGTAGATGACAATGTAAACCTTATTGTGGTGCTGATTCAGCAGCGCAATGGTCCCTCCGGCTCCGAACAGCTCGTCGTCCGGATGGGGCGTGAATACGAGCACCGTCTTGCCGGTCATCGACTCGATCCCCGTCTCCTGCGCTGACGATCTTGCCGCCGCTAAAAGCAATATCAGGGCAATCACCACGGCAAGCTGTTTCATGGATCACTCCTCCCCTCCCACTACCGCTGCTCGTTTCCTGAAGGCCTCGGCTTTAGCCCTCGGTGAATCCGCCGTTTTGGTTGCGGCCGGCAGCCGCGCTCCTACCTCCCCCGCGCCCGCTACTTTTTGCGGGTCATCTGCTGCTGCCCGGCTGTTGCCTGGGACGGGTGACGGTGTAGTCCTCTCGAGGGTCCTCAGGCCCGTCAGTCAGCAAGCCCAGCATCTCGTAGACCCTGATCACCGCGTGATCCACCATGCGTTCCCCAGCCCCGGGCTCAATCCAAGTACTGCCGCTGGCTGCCCCGTAGCCACCCTCGGTGGCGGCGCGAATGGTGGGGAAATAGCCGAAGTAGCCGTTGGCGTACCCGAGGAAAAAGCAATCGCTGACCGGGCAGCGAGCGCGCCAGTTCATCTGAAAGTCGACGAAGGGTTCGCCGGGCACTCCCATCAGCGCGATGCTCCTGTTGATCAACACCGTGGCGACTGGCAACTCTTGCACGCTCTGCGTGGACGGATAGTAAGCGTCGAATCCGCGCGGGTCGATTTCCGAGCTGCCCAAAACTGCCTTGCGAAATTTCTCCACATTCCAGCGGAAGTGGAAGGCGAGCATATCCTCGGCAAAATCCAGGCTCGGTTCAGCGACCGCCTCCGTGCGGATCTCTTTGGCCACGCGTGCAGCCTCTTCGCCCAGCTTCTCTCCCGTCCAATCGCGCCTTTGGACGGCGTTTTCTTTCAGGGGAATGACGGCGTAGTAGGGATTGATGTCCCCCGGCGCGCCCTGGAGGAAGAAACACAGCGGCTGACCGCCCATGGCCTGCTCCACAGTTTTGGTCATAACTTCCGGATAGTCGGCAGAATATTGGGTGTTGTCCGGACCAAACACCACAGGGTGGCAGGAATAGTTCACGAGCACCGCGAGTGGCCGTCCGTCCGCCGTATCCACGCGCAGCACCGAGACGGTTGGATCGACGGGAGCGGTGGGGATCTGGGTGGGGTTGTGTTCAAACCAGGTGACCGTGCCGTCCGGGTTCGCCCGGTGTCGATTGTGGCCGATGTAGGCGACACCGTAGCCCGATCCGAGGCGAGCCTCGAAGGCGTGTTGGTGCGCGTCCTCGATGGCCTTCGCGATCTTTTCCAGATCAGCCGTCTCCCACGCCGGGGTTCCGTTGCGGTAGGTGTCCTGGACGACGGGAGCGGAGTGAGTGTGCGAGGCGACGGCGAGCACGTAGGAAATCCCGCTGGATTCTCGCACCGCGGCGCGCAAACGTTGGAGTGAATCGTGGCCGAAGCAGCGACCCAAGTCGAGCGCGACTAACGCCAGCCGCTTCTCTCCCACTTCAAGGACCAGAACACGTGCGTACAGCGGGTCGAGGGTTCCGGTGCTGTCACGCAACGTGTAGCCCCACATCGGTACGCCTGCGGGCGGAGTAATGTCCACCTTGGCTACGCCGGCCCGGAGGGTTGCCCCTTGCAGGGACGCTCCCGCCCCCAGCACCAGCAATCCCAAACACACGGTAAGTTTCAGGCTATGCACGTCGACGCCTCCTTGTTTTGGGGTACATCATACATCAATGGATCGAGTATACCTGCGTCTTTAGGATGCCTCCAAACAATACTCTTCGAGCCGACATCAGGACTCTCGAAAATCGAACTGAGCGGGGCGTTCTTTGAATCCGCGCGTCTTGACAGCGTCGTAGGCGATCCCCACAATGAACCAGCAGGCGCCGAGAACCTTGGCCGGTGTTGGCAGGCTCAGCCAGATGGCCAAGCAGAAGAGAAGACCTACAACGGGCGCAACGGCGTCCGCAAACAGGCGCCTAACAGAGCGGGACGGACGCTTTAGATAGAATTCCCGCAGGGCCGCCGCGTTGACCCCCATAAAGGCGAGGAAAGCCCCAAAATTAATCAGCTCCGCAGCTCGCTCATAATTCAATACAATGGCTCCCAGAAAGGCAATCAGGCCTACCATCACGATATTGAAGCTCGGAGTGTTTCGCTTTGGGTCCAGGTAAGCAAAGAAGCGCCGCGGGATAACGTTGTCGCGGCCCATGCCGAACAACAGACGCGATACGCCCGCTTGCCCACTTAACCCGGAGCCCAGATTGGCGAGGATCAAAATCCCAGCCAGGGCTTGAAATAGAACTTTCCCGCCCACGACTCGTGTGACATCCATAAAGGCAGTTTCGAGGTTGGGAAAGGTGTGGTAGTTGGGCCATACGCGCTGCGCGAGGTAGATCTGGAGACCACCGAAGAGTCCCGTGAACAGACAGACGCCGACGGTGGCCAGCAGGACGTTCCGGCGCGGGTTGATGGCGTCTTCTGCCAGCGTCGTAATGCCGTCAAATCCGATATAGGTCAGTGCTGCCACCGAAGTACCAACGGCAATGGAAGAGACGTGGAAGGTTGCTGGGACGTAAAAAGGTTGAATCGAGAAGACGCCGGGCCAGCCCTGGTGATGAAACAGAAAGCGCACGGCCAGGACAATAAAAACCAGTATGACCGCGCTCATGATGGTGGCCAGCACGAAATTGGTTCGAGCCGTGGTGCGAATCCCGCGCAAATTGATCAGGGTCATCGTTCCCGCGAAGGCGGCAGCCAGCACGACGTAGGGAACTTCAGGAACCAATCGTTGCACGGTCAGCGCGCCGTACACGGTGCAAAGGAGCGGGATGAGAAGGTAATCGAGAAACATCGCCCACCCGGCCAGAAAACCCAGGTGCGGGTTCAGGCCGTAACCTACATAGGTGTAAGCGGAGCCGGCTGAGGGATAGACCGCTGCCATGCGGCCATAGCTAAAGGCGGTCAGCATCATGGCCACCATGGCCAGCAAAATCGTCGTGACCGCATGCCCGTCCGACAGTTTCTGGACCACGCCGAACAGCGGCACGGGCGCGATGGGCATGATCAGAACGATCCCGTACAGGATCAGGTCCCACAGCGTCAGTACGCGTTTGAGGTGGGGCGGGGCTTCGTCAGAACGCTTTGATGTGTTTACAAGTTGTTGGCTCAGAAAGCCTCCTGATTCGAAGTGGGCCTCCTCCCTGAGAATCGAGTGCGGCGGTATTCAAGGCTGGCACCGCAACCTTGTTGGGGGAAGCCTATTCTATCCTCGAGGTGGAACGTATCCAGGAGGAGGATCAGACCCTTCGCCGAAGAAAAACCGTTCCATCTGCTGAGCGATAAATTCCTGAGCTTCTTTGGTGGCGGGAGCCAGGCGATACTCGTTGATGAGCATCCTCAAATAGTCCAGCCAGCGATTCCAGGCTTCTTGCGAGACATGGTCGTATATCCGCTGGCCCAGTTCACCGCTCCACGGGGGCTCCTCGAGACCTGGAAGTTCTCTGCCGAGCTTCACACATTTCACCATCCGTTGTGACATTGTTTATTCCTTCCGGTAGATTTCCAAATTCACCACTTCGCCCTCGAAAAGCGAAAGCTGTCCGTGGGGTTCAAGGAGCCCTTTGTGAAAGGTAGCGGAGGCGCGCAACGGCTTGGCGACCTTCGACGCAGAGCCGGGCGATACGTCTTGGACAAGGCCTCCCTGCCTTCCCGCCCCATCCCTTTTCCATCCTCGCTCCGCCGCCTCCAGGGCCTGGTTGGCAAGCTGATCGGCTTCCTGATTCTCTTCGCGCGGCACATGCTGAATCGAGAACGATTCCAGGCGCGCGATCATTTGTCGCGCCTGCTCTTGCAGGGGTTTCAATCCCGGACTCTTTACCTTGTAGACGCCCTCGATTTGGCGCGCCAACAACTCTGAATCCGTTTGCACGTGAAGCCGCAGGTAATGGTTGCTGAGAGCGTATTCGAGGGCCGCGAGAAGAGCCTGGTATTCGGCAAAGTTATTAGTGGCCCTGCCGAGATATCCTGAAAATCCAGCAAGTCTGGAGCCGTTGGAAGATTCCATGACCACGGCATAAGCTGCCGGGCCGGGGTTACCACGGGAGGCGCCGTCGATATGCGCTATAACCTCAAAGGATTTGGCCATGCTGAAAAATCGAAACTCGAAATTCGAAAAGCGAAATTCGAAACCCGAGATTCGAAATCAAAGGAATCGAAATTCAAAAATAGCGGACCGAAATTCGAGACTTAGACCGATTGGCGATCGCCGAATTCCGAGTTTCGGATTTCGAGTTTCGGATTTCGAGTTCCCTCAAGCCGTTGCCTCTGCGCCTTGGCCGTTGGACTCGCCCGTCTGGGCTGGGGCAGGCTCAACGTAATGAATGATGCGACCACAGTTTTCGCAGGTCAAAAGGACCTCGTTGGTCCGCACGTCGTTATAGACTTGGGGGCGCAGGAGGACATTGCAGGCCGTGCAGAGGCCTTCGCGGACTTCCGCCACCGCAAGGCCGCGTCTGGCCTGGCGGACGCGCTGGTAGAGATTCCGCGTGGATTCGCTCAAGCCATCCTGGATTTGGTTGCGGAGGGCCTGCAACCGAACGCGCTCCTCGTCGTCGGCCTTCCGCTCTGATTCTAAGCGCGCGATCTCCGCCGCCACGCGCGCTTGCTCACCCTCCAACCGCGCTGCGGCCTCCTGGATGTGTTGCTGAATCTCCTCCGCTTCCAGCATCTTCTCCAGAATCTCGTCCTCGATGGCCCGAACTTTGGCTTCTTCACCCTCGATCTCTTTCGTCATCGCACGGAATTGCTCGTTCGTTTTCACCTGGTAAAGCTGGTCCTTGTGCCTGGCGATTTTCTCCTGAATGACCTTGATTTCGCCATCCAGGCCCTTCCGCTCGTGCTGATTTGCAGCCAGACGCTTCTTGCGCTCTTCCTGGGCATGAATGAACTCATCAAGTTGGGACTGGAGGGATTGAATTTGCGCAGGCAATGACTCGATCTGCTTTGTCAGTTCGGCAACCTTCAGATCTGCCTGCTGAAGCTCGATGACATTCTTGAGATCCGGATGCACTTCCTCTCCTGATCTGAAGCGTGCGACCCTAATGGAAATCTCAATGCTCGCTAGTTCCGCCGCCGCGCCTTTCGGCGCATTTTCATTCTTGCACATTCCGGGCCAGCGCGGCAAGAAATCAGTCGCCGGTTGTCAGTCGTCAGTTGTCAGTAGTCAGTCGTCACTGGGTTCGTAATCCCGAATTCGCAAGGAGGACCGGAGTCCTACCGTCGCTGAAAGGGAAAAGACCCCTCACCCGACTCTCCCGCGACTGCGGGATCGCGATCCTCCCTCCAAGGGAGAGGGCGGCTAGCCAATGTGTTTTCGGCCACAGCCCGCTCCCAGGGGAGAGGCGTGTCCGTCAGCCGACGGGCGGGTGAGGGGTTACTTGCGCACGATCCTTTGGATGGATGCAGCGCGGCCGGTTAGGGGGTCGGCTTCAATCAGCACGGCATTGAGGCGGACGTCACCTTTGGCGACTTCGAAGCGAACGGGGAGTTGGCTGAGGAACTTCTGAATCACCGATTGCTTTTCAATCCCGATTACCGAATCGTAAGGACCTGTCATCCCGAGGTCAGTAATATAGGCGGCGCCGCGTGGAAGGATGGTCTCATCCGCGGTTGGGATATGGGTGTGCGTGCCGACCACCGCCGTCACGCGGCCATCGAGGTACCAGCCCATGGAAACCTTTTCGGAAGTGGCCTCCGCATGCATATCCACGATTCGGATCTTTACTTCAGCAGGAATCTTGGCGAGCTGGTCGTCCGCCGTCCGAAAGGGGCAATCGATGGGGCTCATAAAGACCCGCCCTTGAAGGTTCAAGACCGCGTAGCCGAATCCGGATCGAGCCTTGCCCAAGTACAGCCCGTGGCCGGGAGCGCTGTGGGGATAATTGGCGGGCCGAAGCAGGCGGCCGTCGGAATGCTCGTTCAAATAAGCGTAAATCTCTTTCTTGTCCCAGATGTGATTTCCCGAAGTCAACACGGCAATCCCCATGTCGAGTAACTCTTCCACAAGTGGAGGCGTGATGCCAAAACCGCCGGCAGCATTTTCGCCGTTGGCCAGCACCAGGTCAGGCTCGTACTCCCCTACCAGCGCGGGGAGCAATTCCTTTACAATGCGCCGACCGGGTTGGCCGAAAACATCACCGATGAAGAGAATTCTCATGCCTTGGTTCAAACTGCTTCCTTCAGGAACCGGTCGAGTATCCGGGAGCACTCATCCACCTTCTCGTCGACGCGTTGGGTTGTTTCCTCGTACTTCGCCTTCATCTGGTGGTACTCGTCAGCGATATTGAGCGCCGCCAGCACCGCGACGCGCAGCGAATCCACCGTCCGTGTGCGACCGGCGATAGCACGCATCTTGGCATCCAGATATTTCGCCAGCTTTTGGATGTACTCCTCGTCGAGGGCGCCCCGCACGAAGTATTCCTGATCGTATATAACCACCCGGATCCCTTCGGCATCTTTGGCCACGTTCGCGACCTACCTCCTTCGCTGGGTCTGAGCCTCGCCCCCCGCACCATTGGAAAAGGAGATTCCGCCTCCATTATCCGCTGGATTCCGGGGTTGTCAACGCATCGATCCGCTGGAGAAGCTTCTCGACGCGAATGCGCACCTCTTCGCGTTCCCGCCGAAGTGCGACGACCTCCTGTTCGTGTGCGCCAATCACTTTGACTCGTTCCCTGGATTCCGCCCTGAGCTTTTCGAGATCCTGTCGCAAAGCGAGCCTCTCCGCCTGGGCTTGCTTGAAAAGCTCGAAGGCCTTCAGGGCCCTCTCTTCAAGTTTTTGCAGTTGATCTTCAGTGTCGCCCAAGAAGCTTCCTCGTTCCAGAATTGCCTCCCCAGGATCGGGTCATCGGATCATTGGGTCATCGGATCATTGGGCCATCGAGACATTGACTGATTGACTTTTCCTTTTTTGCCTCGCTGTCCAGACGGATGCGGCGAAGATTGCCAGCAGTTCATTGGCTTCGGCGAGCAAGTCTCGAAGCCGGACCCCGGGAATGATACTGGTCTCGATCAAGAGTTCGAGCCAGAATGCCGTTTCGTCGGCCTCTTCCACTACAACACTCATCCTGGAGATGAACTCGGCTTTCGATCGCGACCGGCAGACCGCCCGATAATTGGCCGCAACGGAGGTCCCTGCGCGCAGCAACTGCTTCCCGATAATTCGTGCTTCATCATTCTTCGGGAGGCTTTTGAAAACCCGCACAATGCGAATGGCAAACTGCTTCGTCCTCGCTCTCAACTGCTCAGGTTGCGTCGCCATGCAGAGTTTCCTTCCAAGAGCTCTTGCTTCCTAATGATCCCATGACGCAATGAATCAATGGCTAAATGACCCGTCAGCCTCGCAAACACACGCCCAGCGGTTCGAGCGCAGCCATGACCCTTTGACTGGCGGCGGAGATTTCCTCACTCGTCATTGTATGCGCCTGGCTTTGAAAAGTAACACGCAAAAGAAGGCTGTAATGACCAGCCGGTATTGAGCCACCCCGGAAAAGGTCTACAGGGCGGAGACTTTGAATTTCCTCCAAAGTCAAGCGTTGGAGAGCGGCTTCGAGACGCGCAAAGGTCACGGCTTCAGGAACCACCAGCGAGAAATCGCGCTCGACCGCAGGAAACTTCGAAAAAGGGCAGAAGGCGCGGGAGCGAAGGGGAAAAGCCAAAAGGCCTTCGAAGTCCACTTCTGCGAGCCATGCCGGCTGGCGCAATTTGTAATCGTGTTCGATCTCGCGGCTGAGCCGTCCGAACATCACGAGCGTCTCGCCTTGCGATGTGAATCGGCCACTCTGGCTGACTTCGTAGTGCCCGCATCCCGCCGTTCCAAATTCGATTCCTGCGATCTCAAAAAGCCCCAACAAGGCTTCGAGATCACCTTTAAGGTCGAAGAGGTCGAGGGCCCTTTCGCTATCGTGGACGGAGGCCGGGCGCCGGTGCCCGGTAAGACCCAAGGTCAGAACACGGCGCTCCTCCGGCGTCCCACTCCCCAACAACGCATAGGTCTTCCCCAACTCGAACAGACGCACGTCGTTTTGATCCCGATCGAGATTCCAGCGCAGGGCGCGGACCATGCTCGGACCTGCTGACGAGCGCAAGGCGGAGGCATCCTGGCTAAGCGGATTGGCCAGGACAACCGGAGGCTGGTCAGTGAAGCGGGAGTTCTCCTCCGGATCCACCATCGAAAACTGGATCGTCTCACCGTATCCAAGACTGCAGAGAAGATTCGAAACCGCCAATTCTTTTTCCCGGGTGGCGTCGCGCTCCACGCGCGGGGGGGCCGGACGCAGTCGCGCCGGGAGGCGGTCGTAGCCGAAATGCCGTGCGACTTCTTCAATCAGGTCGACCTCACCTGTGACGTCCAGGCGAAATGAAGGTGGGGTCACCCGCCAGCCTTCCGTTCCTCGCCGCTCGGTCATAAACCCCAGAGATCGAAGGGTTCGCTCGACCTCTTCGCACAAGATTTCCGCGCCCAGAATGCGCCGGATTTCGCTGCGTCTCAGAACAAGGTCTTCGCGAAGCCTCGGCCTCGGGTAAACGTCCACGAGGCCACGAAGGATTTCGCCGCCGGCCAAGTCAGCAATCAGCCTGGCGGCGCCATCGATGGCCACAGGGGCCATTTCGATGTCCGCTCCGCGCTCAAAGCGATGCGAAGCCTCCGTGTGCATTCCATGGGCCTTCGCGGTACGCCGGATCGAAAGCGGGTCAAACCAGGCGCTCTCCAGCAATACGGAATGCGTGGAGGAAAAAATCTGTGAATCTTCGCCTCCCATGACGCCGGCCAACGCCACAGGCCGCTGGGCGTCGGCGATGACCAGATTCCCGGAGGTGAGCAGGCGGTCCGTACCCTCCAGGGTGCGCAGCAGCTCGCCGGGAAGCGCCCTGCGCACGATGATCTTCCGCTCTCTTAGGCGCGCCAAGTCAAAGGCGTGCAGAGGATGTCCGAGCTCCATGAGCACGTAATTGGTGATGTCCGCAACGTTGTTGATGGGCCGCTGGCCCACTGCCTCCAGACGCTTGACCAGCCAATCCGGTGAGGGCTTCACTTGAACATGGTGAATCACTCGCCCGCAGTAACGCGCGCAGAGGTCAGCATCGGCGATCTGGATGGAAACTTCCTCGGAAGTTCGAGCGCCGGATTCCTTGACCAAAATTTCCAACCGCTTCAACGGCCTTCGGTAGAGAGTAGCCACTTCCCGCGCCACTCCGTAGTGGCTGAGGCAGTCCGGTCGGTTGGTGGTGATTTCCACCTCCAGCACCCAATCGTCGCCCGCCGCCGCCACGGACTCCACGTTCAGACCGACCATCGTCAGGTCAGCCTTGAGCTGGCGGGGCTCGGTGGGAATTTCGACGAATTCTTTAAGCCAATTGAAAGAAACCTTCATTGAATTCAGTCCACAGTCAACAGTTCACAGTCGACGGGTTCTCCCCCGCTGTCATTCCGACCCCGCAGTCGCGGGGGAGGAATCTCGCCCTGATTCTTTCTAGTGTAGTGTCCCCAACGCTTCTTTACATTTGGCGACTTTGGACATGATTCGTTCGACCGAGGCGGTCCACACAAAGACACGAGGATTCTGGTTGTGATCGTCCAAATATTCCTTGATGGCAGC
>Ga0208692_1000890_pt1 | contig 18974 bp, 16 predicted proteins | sample June2015DPH_20_1_3_FD_184721 | JGI IMG/M metagenome (GOLD analysis project Ga0208692, IMG submission 184721) | Peatland microbial communities from SPRUCE experiment site at the Marcell Experimental Forest, Minnesota, USA - June2015DPH_20_100... | ecosystem: Environmental > Terrestrial > Soil >...
CTGCCCAGAAACTGCTCGACGACATTCTGGGCATGGGGCCGGGGGAGGAATTGCTGGACGATCAGCCGCTCGGGGAAGAAACCAAGCTGGTTGAAGGCGCCAAGAAGGTGGCGCTGCTGGTGGCCGGGAGCACCGTACAGCGCTTCCTGATGGGGCTGGAAAAAGAGCAGGAAGTGATCGGCGTGCTCAGCAACCTGGTGATGGATGTTTACGCCATGGAGAGCCTGCTGCTTCGCACCTTGAAGAAGCTCTCCGCCCGCGGAAGCGAATCGTGCGCCGCTGAGGTCGCGGCCACGCGAGTGTTCATCTACGATGCCTGCGACCGCATGGAAGTCGAGGCGCGCCGCGCCCTGGCGCGGATCGCCGAGGGCGATACACTCCGCACCCAACTCGCCGTGCTAAGGCGCTTCTTGCGGCGCACGCCACCGGATACGATCGAATTGCGGCGGCGAGTGGCGGACCGCGCGCTGGAACTCCATCGCTACCCATTCGCGTGAGGCCCGTGCCACATCAATTACAAACCGCGCAGGGCCTTTGAGGCGCCCGCGAGATCAGAGACGGCCAGCACGATCTCGGCCTTCTTACCGCCTTCAGCGACGCTTCCATAACCATAATCCACATTAATGTTGGCAGCGCCGAGGCGCACCCCGGCCTCCCCGAGCTTTCCGGGTTGGTCGGAAAGCGTAATGCGCAAGACCTCTTCTTCGGTGCAGCGGATGCCGAGGCCCTCCAACACCTTTTTTGCCTTCGCCGGGCTGCTGACCAGGAGGTGAACCGGACTCTCACCGGTTGTGCTGCAACCGGAGAATGCGGTGATGTTCAGCTTCGCCTTGCCCAGTGCTTCAGCGATTCGGCCGAGTTCTCCAGGCTTGCTTTCTACCCAAGCTGTAATTTGTTTCGCTTTTGGCATGATGAAATCCCCTCTGTGAAGTGTGAGTCAAAGGAAACGTGACCCACCTACTCCAGCGATCAATGTGAGTCGAACTCGATTTGTTATATGCGTCTCAGCGACGGCAAGGAACGACAGGACTAGGTTGTCTGCGGTTTCACGCCGCGCCATTTCATCCGTCGCAGTACCCTCCGGAAGACCACTCTTGCCAGTAATGTTAAAATACTCTTACCTCTTTAGTATGTAAAGGGGGTAGGCTGAGTTGGCCAGACCCACGGCCAGCGGGAACACGTGCCAGCGCTACCCCCGGTTGCAAGCAGTTTTTTCCGGGATCGAGCAGCCCAAGGGAGCCTTATGATACGTCGCGCGGAAGATCTTCAGGTTGTGGTTGTGGGCAGCACGAATTTCGATTTGGTTGTCAAGGCGGAGCGGCTGCCCAGAGAAGGCGAGACCATGTTGGTTTCAAATCTCAAGTTCTTTCCTGGCGGCAAGGGAGCGAATCAGGCCGTGGCGGTGGCGCGAATGGGCGCCCGGACCTCGCTTGTTGGTGCAGTGGGCAACGACATAATCGGAGACTTCCTGCTTCAGGAGTTGGTGGCGAACGGGATTGACACCACCTGCGTCCGGCGAGACCCAGCGCGCGCCACCGGGAGCGCTTTCATCATGCTTTTCCCCAACGGGAACAATTGCATTACGGTTGATCCAGCCGCGAACTTCAGCCTGACACCCGCCGACATCGAGCGGGCAAAGGATGTCATTGAGCGCGCGGATGCGCTTTCGACCGTGCTGGAAATCCCATTAGAAGTTGTGGAAGCAGCATTGCGCCTGGGTCGGAAAGCCGGCAAATTGACGGTGCTTGACGCGGGTCCGCCCCGGCACTGCCCGATGGAGATTTTGACATTGGCTGACATCGTCTCGCCCAATGAGACAGAACTCGCGCACCTGACCGGTGAGGATGTTCGGGGACGAGTTTCGGCGCGCGAGGCGGCTGAAAAACTCATCTCATTGGGTGTAAAGACGGTGGTTCTGAAGCTGGGCAGCGACGGCTCAATGCTGGTGACCGCAAAGAAGTCAAAACACTTTCCCGCCTGCAAGGTTGACGCTGTTGATCCCACGGCCGCAGGCGATGCATTTACAGCAGCTCTGACAGTTGAACTGGCTGCCGGCCACGACCTCGAACATGCCATTCGCTTCGCCAATTGTGCCGGTGCTTTGGCGGCAAGCAAATTGGGCGCTCAGCCTTCCCTGCCCACGCGCCTGGAGGTCGAGGCCCTGGCGGCACAAGCGATAAAAGCGTGATGGCGGGGGACTATCAGAAGGAGTAATGCTCATGAGCAATCACTGCTTGCAGGCGGAACTGTTCGAGGAATTGTGCTCGATCCCGCTGCTGGATGTTCACACCCACCTTGTGGATGGGAAGTTGGGAGCACGAGGCTTGCACGATGTCCTTCTCTATCACATGGCGGTAAGCGACCTGTATGCGGCAGGCTGTCCGAGCGGCGCGCGCCTGACGCAATTCCCCGGCTGGGCGACGCAGCAAGAAGCACAGCAGCGTATCCTCGAGGCTTTGCCGTATCTGAAATATGTGCGCAATACGAGTATCTCCTGGGGGATCCGGCTGGTGCTGGAAGATCTGTACGGTTGGAAGGGGCCGGTGGAAGCGGAGACCTGGCAGCGGCTGGACGCGCTGATCCGGGAGCGGGCCGATGACCGGGCTTGGCAGCGGGAGATCATGCGCCGGGCCAATGTCCAGCGCTATTGCACGGAGTACGCGCGGCGGGAAAGCGGCCAGGACCGGGACATTCTCCAATACTCGCTCGAGTGGGCCTTTTTCACGCGCTCCCAGTGGGGCAAGTTTGACACCGCCCTGTATGAGCTCGAGCGCTGCTGGGGGAAGAAGCCGGAAAGTCCCAGCCCCATCGGCGGGGGAAAGCGTCCCCTCACCCAGCGGGTGATCAGTTCCCTGGACGATGTGCATGCCGCCATCGCTCACTACGTCGAAAACATTCCCTATGACGAGATCCTCTCCGTAGCCTCGGGCATCTCGACAGATATCGACTTGCGCGTGGTGAGCGACCAGGAGATGGTCGAGGCGTTGGGGCGGCGGGCAAGCGCTGGTCCCCGGGAACGCGACGTGTACGCCTCCTACGTCAATGAAGCCTATCTGAAGGCCCTGGAACCTCACGCGGACCAGATCGTCTTCCAGTTTAGCTGTGCCGCGGAGCCGTTACCCTTCGAGACAGGCAGCCGGCTGTCACAGCGTACCCTCGGGCAGTTGGCGGAGATGATCAGCCGCTATCCCAAGATTCGCTTCCTGTGCCATCTGGCCAGCCGCCACGCCAACCAGTCGATGTGCACGATGTGCCGGGAACTGCCCAATCTTTCGCTGAGCGGTTGCTGGTGGCATAATTTCTTCCCCTCGGTGATGCGGCAGGTGATGGAAGAGCGGTTGGATATGGTGCCGGTGAATAAGCAGGTGGGCTTCTTCTCCGATGCCTATTGCCTGGAATGGACGTACGCCAAGGCGAAGATGATCCTCAACCAACTGTCGGTAGTCCTGGCCGCGAAGGTCGAGTACGGTCAGTACACGCGGAACGACGCCCTGGCAGTGGCCCGGGCAATTCTCTATGAGACCCCGCGCGAACTGCTGGGCATGCGGCCGGCGGAGGGTCCGGGGCAAATTCCCCTCCTCAGTTGAGGAGGGGGTTGGGGGAGGTGGTGCCATTCCGGGCACTAACCACCCCAGATTCATGTCATTCCGAGCGCAGCGAGGAATCTTGCTCTGATTCTTCGTCGCTCCGATCCACCTCCACGCAGAGCGAGATTCCTCGCTGCGCTCGGAATGACACGGAGACGGTGTCTGATTGGGGGCTCGCAACGGGTGAAGCCATGAAGAGAATCCACTGTGTAGGAGCCGTGGTGGTGGACCTGTTGAACGGGCCCATTCCGCAGTACCCCGTGCCGCGCGTCCAGCCCCAGGTCACCGCCCAATGGATTCGCATCATGCCGGGTGGTGGCGCCGCCAACATGCCCTTGGCGGTAGCTCGCATGGGCTTGCCGGTCAGTTCCTTCGCCAAGGTGGGCGATGATTTTAATGGCGAGTTCATTCCACGCGAACTCGCGAAGTTAGGCGTGGACACGACCGGCATTCGTGTTTCGGCGCGCGATACGACCCCCTTCACGTTTGTGGGAGTGCACGCCGACGGGGACCGGACGTTCATCCATACCCCCGGCGCCAACCTGACCTTCAATCTCAGCGACCTGGACCTCGAGCGGGTGCTGGCCACCGATCTTCTCCTCTATCATGATTTGTATGTTCTGCCGGAACTGGACGGCAAGCCCGCGGCGACCTTGCTGGCGGAGGCGCAACGGCGGGGCGTCTTGACCTTCTTGGACGAGGATTTTGGTTATGGGCCGAAGCTCGAGCCTCTGGCGGCCATGTTGCCTCACTGCGACTATGTGATTCCCAGCTTCGATGATCTGCAGGCGATTTACCCCGGCGTCTCGGCGGAAGAAATTGCAGGCCGGCTCCTGGCCTTGGGCGCCCGCAACGCGGTGCTGAAAATGGGTCGAGACGGCTGTCTGGTTGCCCGTGGCAGCGACCGCATTCGGGTGCCAGCCCTCCCTGCGAATGTAGTCGATACGACAGGCGCGGGCGATTGTTGGGATGCGGGTTTTATTGCCGGACTGGCGAGCGGTGAAGATATCCTTACCGCCGCGCGCATGGGAAACGCCTGTGCGGCGTTCTGTATCGAGGCGGTGGGGGGATCAACGGGCGTCCCCCGTTACCAGGCCGTGCAGCAACGAGCCGCCCAGGCCGCCTGAATGGTTGCTCTTGTCAGCCTTGCCAAATTGCGGCTGCTAACCCTTCGCATTCCGCTGAACGCAACTTCGTAGGAGAATCGTCCCCCAGCACTGAGCGCGTGTCACCTGAAACCTGACATCGGTGCCCTGACACCTGAATCCTGGCCCCAGTCGGTCTTCCCCACCTACCACCTACGACCGCAGTAGGCAGTAAGCAGAAGGCAGTCGGCGGAGAGCAGACGCTCTTCATTCTGACTCCAGCCTCCTGCTCTTCCCCCGACTACGACCTACCATATACCAACTACCTTTGTTTTCAACAACATTACCGCTTTCAACGCGTAACTACCTTTGTTTTCTTAAACATTCCCGCTTCCGGCTGGCCTATAAGAAGCCGACCCTTTGTTTTCATAGACATCCCAGCTTTGGTCGTTCACTTTTAAAGTTACTAGGGGGTTTTTCTTTCCCAGCTAAGGTGACATTGTGTCGTAGACTGCGGTATAGGCCAAGAGTCCCGCCAACTCAAACTCCCCTCAAACGCAGTAGGCAGTCGGCAGTAAGCGGAAGGCAGTCCGCAGGGGCGAGGAGGAGGAGAGCAATTCCCAATTCACTATCCACCATTTCCCTTATCACCTGTCCCTGCTCTTCCATCTGCCGAATCCTGACTCCTGTATTGTCCACAACCCCACGTACTACACTAGCCTATCTCCTTCCGTGTGTCAAGAGACATGGAGTCCGCTGCCCACAAGGGAGGTCGTTTTGAAGCGCCGCAGAGTAATCCCGCTGGGCGCGGGATAACTCTTCGCTACCCGCTTTTCAAGTCGGACGCGATCTGAGAAAACTGATCAAGGGCAGCTTCGAGGTCTTCGGCGATTTCTGCGGCGATAACATCCGGGTCGGGGAGATTCGCTGAATCCTCCAGACTTTCGTCCTTCAGCCAGAAGATGTCGAGACTGACCTTGTCGCGCTTCAATAACTCCCCATACTCAAACGGGCGAAAGCGCTCGGTCGGCTTCCGGTCGTGACGATTCTCGGGATTGTAGCAGGCGACGAAGTCATCCAGATCGGAGCGCTTCAGCGGATTCGTCTTCAATGTAAAGTGCTCGTTGGTGCGGAAATCATAAATCCACAGCGTCTTTGTCCACGGTGTTTCGCTCGCAGGTTTGCGGTCAAAGAACAGGACGTTTGCCTTTACACCTTGGGCGTAAAAGATGCCGGTTGGCAGGCGTAATAGCGTGTGGACATCGCATTCGTGCAGCAGCTTGCGCCGGACGGTCTCTCCCGCCCCGCCCTCAAACAGCACATTATCCGGGACCACGATGGCCGCCCGCCCGTGGATGTTGAGCAATGACTTAACGTGCTGAAGGAAGTTGAGCTGCTTGTTGCTGGTCGAGGCCCAGAAGTCATCACGGACCACAACCAGGCTTTCCTTGCTCTGTTCGCCTTCCTCGTTGATCACCGTCACGCTCGACTTCTTTCCGAACGGCGGGTTGGTCATCACAATGTCGTAGGTTTCTGACGGCTTGGCGTTCAGGCTGTCGCCCACCTTGACGGGGCAATCGTCCCCGCCGATGCCGTGCAGAAGCAGGTTCATGGCGCACAGGCGGGCGGTGTTGTCCACAATCTCCATTCCCTTGAGCGCGTCAAACCGCAGATGCTTTTTCTGATCCTTGTCCAGGTCATAGTGACCGCTGATGAATTCGTGGGCGATTAGCAAGAAGCCGCCGGTCCCGCAGCCCGGATCGAAAATTGTTTGCATCGGTGCCGGGCGCATCACGTCTACAATTGCGCGAATCAGTGCACGCGGGGTGAAGTATTGACCCGCGCCGGTCTTCACGTCCTCAGCGTTCTTCTCCAGCAAACCCTCGTAAGCATCGCCCTTCACGTCCGCGTCGAGCGTCATCCACTGCTCGCGGTCGATCAAGTCGGCAATCAGGCGGCGCAGCTTCGCCGGGTCCTGAATCTTGTTCTGAGCCTTCCGAAAGATGGTCCCCAGCATCCCGCCTTGCTTACCCAGGTTTTCCAATGTTCTGCGGTAGTGAATTTCGAGCGCATCGCCGTCCAATTCCAGAAGGCTCGGCCAGTTGTAGTCCTCGGGGACGATTGAAGGCCGGTTCAACGGCGGCTGGGTCTGCTCATGGGCCATCTTGAGGAACAGGAGGTAGGTGAGTTGCTCAACATAGTCCCCATACGACAGTCCATCATCGCGGAGGATGTTGCAGTAGTTCCAGAGTTTTTGGACGATGCCGGCAGACCCATTCGACATTATTCCTTCTCCTCCGGTGACACAGGCACTCTTGCCTGTGCTGCTTTCCCCTGTGCCGTTTTCCCTTCACAGCCAGGAGTGGCTGTGCTACCTGTGGCACAGGCACTCTTGCCTGTGGATTGGGTACTTGTGGCACAGGCACTCCTGCCTGTGGATCGGGTGCTTCTTTTTGCGGCACTTGACCAGGGCCAGTCCTCCGGCCTTTCCACTAGGCCCGCAGACACGGGATTCCGTTCGATATAGGCCCGAATACGCACCAATTCAGCCTCGTTACGCACCCAATGGTCGAAAGATTCGTCTTCCCAGAAATGCATACCGACGCGCCGCAGAGCCGTGTTGGCCTCGCGTGCGGAAACGCCCTTTATACCGCCGGTGATGCGGGCCAATGGCATTCGAGGCCACAGGAGCACGTGCACGTGATTCGGCATCACCACGTAAGCGTCAAGTTGGTAATGTCCCAGCTCTTCGCCGCGCAGGATAGCGTCCTCAACGTAGCCGGCAATTCCGGGGTCGCGAAGCCATAGGGGGCCGCAGGTTCCGCGGTCGAGTTCGGCGTCCATCTGGCGAAATCTCCTGCCTGAGCTTTCTTTGGTAGCACAGGCACTCCTGCCTGCGGATTGCGTGCCACTTGTAGCACAGGCACTCTTGCCTGTGGATTGTGTGCTACTGGTGGCCCAGGCACTCCTGCCTGGGGCTATGCCTTTGGGCAACGACCCAAACAGCCGCCAAGTAACAAAGATGGCCTTGCCCTCAGGGTGCCAGTGCGGCAGATTGCGGCGATAGAAGGTCATTGGTTAATCTCTTGCCGGTGACTCAGGCACTCTTGCCTGTGCCTTCTTGCCGTTTAATTTCTTGCCAGCACAGCCAGGAGTGGCTGTGCCACCTGTGGCACAGGCACTCTTGCCTGTGGTGGGTTGTGTGCCACAGCCAGGAGTGGCTGCGCTACCACTAGATTTGGCAGCTTTGATGCGTTCCAGCAGGACGCTGGCCGGTTCGTCGCTGGGGTCCTGGGGCACGAGCTTGCCCTCGAAGGCGCGCTTCAGGATTGCCTGCCGCAGCCGCTCGGCGCGCTTCAGGTTGGCCTCGACAACGGCTTCGAGTTCGTCAACGACGGACAGACGTCGCTCGACCTCGGCGACAATGCGGTGCTGTTCCCCGAGCGGCGGGAGCGGAAGGCAGAACTCAGCCAGCTGCGACGTGAACATATGCTGTATTAAGCTGCCCGTGTTAAGTCCGTTCACGAATCGCCTGAACAGTTCAGACTTGAACATCCACAGCAAATACTCGGGAAGAACATGAATAGGCGTCAGCCTGGCGATTCGCTGGTTCAGAAGGCAATCGTCAGAATTGCTCGTCATACACACTCGCCCGAGAAACTCGTCTTTCAGAGACTGCGCGGTGAGATTCATTACGAGTTCCCGCGCCCCAATGATGAACCCGGGGAATTCCACTTCCCAACGTTTTGGAAGAAAGCGAGTATTCTCCTCAGTCCATTCAACGAGACCCCTGATATGTAAGTTTCCTGGCCGTAGCAGCTTCACTCCGCTAGCTTGGTACTCTTTACTTGGAAATGATCGGCCGTTCTGAGAGAAACCCACGTGTTCCCAGCGAGCCCACTCCCAGCCCTCGGGCAGAATCGGCAGATTTGCACTGTCCGGCGGGCGCGGCTCCTTGTATTTGGCCTTCCACTGGTCGTCTTTGGGAGGCTTGCCGGAGGCGTGCATTTTGGCGAGCTGGTCAACTTCCCAGCGGGCACGGCGCTCCTTGAGGATGCGGGCGAGGAGCTTTTCGGCGGGCTCGTAGTCGCGGCCTTCGGCGCGGGCGAGTTCGGCTTCGCTGGGAACTAATCGCCCTTCGCAGGCCGCTTTGAGCACAGAGGCGCGATAGCGCTTCAGGTTCGCCTGCACGCGCTTCAGTGCTTCGACTGCCGCCTCCAGACGGGTGAACTGTTTCTCAATCTCTGCAACGATGCGCCGCTGTTCGCGCCCCGGAGGGAGGCGGAACGGAAGATTAACAAGCTGCTTCTTAACGACGCCGCTGATAGTCGTTCCTCGTCCCATATGCTTAAACACTGACACGGCTTGACCCATGTGGTGAATGACATACGAGGGATCGAGATGTTCCGAGTTGAATACTAAACCTTGAGAATCCTGACTAAAGCACATCCGCTCTGTGGCTAAACCTACCTTCCCGAGACCAACCCGAGTAACAACGATGACAGATCCTGGGGGAATAAGATTGGTTGCTGAGGCACCAATCGCGGCTTCAGTAATCCTACGTCGGGGAACAATGTGGTGCTTCTCGTCGATATCGGCACTCGATATCCAGGCGATATCACCCCTCCAGAATGCTTGCTCTTTGGTCGATGGCGTTCCTCCACCCACGACATTAAATAGCTCTCCGACCGAGCTTTCAACCCAGTTCGTCGGCAATATTGCCTGGTCCCCACTGATCACGCCGCCAGCACCTCATTCAACTCATTCAACAACGGCGTCAAACCCTGGCCGAAAACCTGATAAGCCTTGCCCAACCCGCCGTGCTGGGCGAAGGGCACGTACTCAAAATCTTCCGTCTCAATAGCCAGGCTGGACGCAATGTGGTCGCGGATCAGCTCCAGCCACTTGCGCTGCTCTGCGGTGAAACTGCGCCCGCTGCTTTCCTGCTGTGCCAGCCATGCCGAAAAGCGCTCGTGGACTTGTTCCTGAAATGGTCGCAGTTCTCCATCCTGATGCAGCGCGAATCGCACCAGCGAGACGATGTCTGTTAGGAGTCTGCCGCCTGAACCCCGAACCTTCGATCTATCCAGTTTCTCGTACGCCTGCCAGAGCAATTCCGGCGTCCAGGCGCGGGGCGGGCGCTGGATGGCGTCCGCCAATTCCTTGATCTGCTTGAACGTCAGGCGCTGTTTGTACGGGCGGCTGTAAAGCACCTGGAGCGCTGTGATTTCATCCTTGTTTTCGCGGATGAACGTCTCGAATGACTCGACAATCGAGCGCGCCTTCTCCTGCGCAGCAGCGGAGTATCCGGCTTCCAGAACCTGGTCTTTGCTCACCGTATCAATCGTCTGCTCGTAGGATTTCTTGATTTCGATGAGCTTGTTGCGCAGGGCAGGGTTCGCCGCGATGGGCTTCGCGGCAGCTTCGAAGAGAATTGCGGCAGCCTTCGCGATCATCTCCGGCGGCGGTTCGGCGGGCGGGGCAAGCCCCGCCCCTACGGCCAACTGGCGAGCGGCTTCAATCTGAACATCTGGGTCGAGCGCATCAACCAGCGCGCCGGTGATAGTTGCCAGCGCTTTGCCCGCGTTCAGTTGTTCCACCGACTTGCGGTCATCCTTGGTTAACTGACGGTCCAGGCGCGCGAGCCGCGATGCCAACGAGGAAAGCGCATCCGGCTCTCGGTTTCCGAATGCCACTGCCTGGAGCAGCTTCTCGAACGAGACCCAAGGCTTCCTTTCCAGCGGCTGCGTGTCTGACATCTCCTGTTCCGACAGACCCACGGCGTCCACGATAACGAAATGCGTTTTTGACCTCGCGTCGGGGGTGACGGATTGAAATTCCGCGTCGGTTACCACACGGACGCCGCGTCCTTTCATCTGCTCGAAGAAGTTCCGGCTCCGCACGGTGCGCATGAAGAACACAATCTCCAATGGGCGCACGTCGGTCCCCGTGGCGATCATATCTACCGTGACCACGATGCGGGGATTGTAACTGTTGCGGAAGGAGGAAAGGAGGTCCTCGGCGTCAAGCCCGCTGCTTTTGAACGTCACCTCTTCGGCCTCAGTCCCGTCAGCCAGAGTTTTCTTGGTAAGCACGCGAGCCACGTTGGTCTTGTAAGTGATCTTCTGGCAGAAGTCGTTCCCTTTCCCGAACTCTTCGCGGACGATCTGCACGATGTCATCGGCGTGGCTGTCGTCTTTGGCGAAGATGAGCGTTTTGGGAACATCCTTGCGACCGGGAAAGATTTCGGTGAAGAGCCTTTCCTTAAACGTCTGGATGATGGTGCGAATTTGGTCTTTGGCTACCACATCCCTGTCGAGTTCTTGTGCGCTGTAAGTCAAATCTTCGTCCAGTTGCTCCCAACGGACCTTGCGCGTCAGCCGGTCCCGCCTGTCCACCCACAGGCCCGCGTTGATCGTCGAACCGTGCTCGCTGACAACCGTCCGGATGCGATAGAGGTCGAAATCGACGTTCACGCTATCGGCCACGGCTTGGTCGTGGTTGTATTCCATGACCAGGTTCTGGTTGAAGAACCCGAATGTCTGTTTGGAAGGCGTGGCCGTCAGGCCGATGATGAAGGCATCGAAGTATTCCAGAACCTGCCGCCACAGGTTGTAGATAGATCGATGGCATTCGTCGGTGATGATGTAGTCAAAGGTCTCGATGGGAAGCGCCGCGTTGTAAGTGACCGGGAGGGGCTCTTTAATCAAAGCCCTGAGATCGAACATCGAGCCCTCTTCCTGAGCTGGGTCGAACTCCTCTTCGCCTTTAAGCATTGAGTAGAGCCGCTGGATGGTTGTGATGCAGACCTTACTCACCGGGTCGAGCTTGTTGGATCGCATGTGCTGGACGTTGTAGAGCTCGGTGAACTTCCGGCCGTCGTCGGGTGTGGCGAACTGCTGGAACTCTTTATAAGTCTGCCTGCCCAGCGTACTGCGGTCCACGAGAAAAAGGATGCGGCGGGCCTTGGCGTATTTGATGAGGCGATAAGAAAAATTGCAGGCGGTGAAGGTTTTCCCGCCGCCGCTGGCCATCTGGATGAGCGCGCGTGGGCGTCCATCGGCGAGCGACCGCTCCAACCCACGGATGGCACGCTCCTGCGCGGGCCAAAGCCCCTCGCCCGTGAGCGGCGGTAGATGCTTGAGGCGGGCGTGAAGCGTTGACCCAGGCGAGCGGCTTTCTTCCATCAGCCAATCCGCCAATGTCTCCGCTTTGTGAAATGCGAACACGCCACGGCTGCGTGCTTCCGGTTCAAGCAGGTTGGTGAAACGTGTCTCGACGCCCGTGCTCTGGTAGCAGAATGGAAGCGGACGGCGGTAGGCTTTAAGGCTATCGGGCAGGCCCACGCTGTACTTTTCAGTCTGAATCTCGTAACCGGAGAGCGTGTCACCCTCTTTCTTTGCTTCAACGACGCCCGCCGCCGCGCCATCAACGTAGAGAAGGTAGTCGGCAGAGCCATGCCCGGCCTTCAGCGGGAACTCCCGGATCGCCACTCCCCGGCCCGCCGTCACGTTCGCTTCGCTGACGTCCTGCACCTTCCAGCCAGCGTCCGTCAGGAGCTTGTCAATTTCTCTCCGTGACTTCTCTTCCGGCTTCTCTCCCATGGCTGCTCTGCTGGAGATTATACTCTCGCATCGCTATGTACTCACGTGTAATTGCTCAGGTACGTCGACCGGCCCCTGGTCCAACCATGCAGTCTAAGCGCAAGGCACCATCGAGAGAATCAGGCGGACGAGGTTTTTAGTAACCACAGGCGTGCACAAAGGCGGGTGGCGCATACGTCCCGACGGTCTTTGTCGGGATGTATGCGCCCTTCGGTCGGTACCATCACTCCATTCTGTCGATGGCCAAAACCGAAGCGTCATTCCAGAAATAGAACCTCCCCGCCGCGGCGGGACCACGGCCAGTCCTCGGCGCGCTTGACAAGGCCCGCCGTCATTGAGTTTGGGTGATCCTGCCCCGGTTTCCCGGAATATCCCCCAACCCTCCGCAGGCTGCGGTCGAGAGATCGCGCTCGGCAGCACAAGCCGCAGAGTCTCTGGAGAACGAGACGCTGCGCTACCGGCTGAGGCGGTCAGGAGAGGGCTTCGCTCCCAGGCGCTGGCAACGAGAAGGGGTGGAAAGGGGCGCGTGGTGGCGCGAGAGGGGCTCGCGATAGGCCATACATCTAGCGTACTACCAAGCGGGCGAGCCGCCGAGTGTGCCAAAATGCCACGTTTATACGCTCGCCCGCATCCTCCCGGAATTCTTCTAACCCATTGAAAACACACGGGAATTTGATGTCTCGCGCCCAGGACACTTCAAAAAAATGAGACGTATGGGGCAAATGGAAATCACCCTCCCTTGCGCGGTAATCAGGCGAATGCAATAAGGTCATACGGTCAGGTTGTGCAGGTAAGTGTAACTGATCTTCGCGCTTTCCAGCGAGTCTCGGTCGCACTCGTCCTGCTCCACGTAAAAATGCTTCATGCCGCCTTCGCGCGCAGCCTTGAAAATCTTCTTCCAGTCGATGACGCCCTGGCCGACTTCGGTGAAGGCCCCGGGGCGGGAGTCTTCCCCAGTGGTGGGCGGGTAGCCGGGTTTCAAGTCCTTGATGTGAAGCTGCGGGAAGCGCCCCGGGAAACGGTGGAAGTAGTCCACCGGGTCCTTCCCCGCATGCACGCACCAGAAGCAGTCCAGCTCGAAATTCACGAGTTTGGGGTCCGTCCTGCGAATCAGCTCGTCGTAGATGACCGCCCCCTCCACGCTGGCATAGTCGAAATTGTGGCCGTGGTAAAAAAACCGGCAGCCCGCCCCGCTCACAGCCTTCCCGATTTGGTTGAACCATTCCGCATCGCGCTTGACGCCCTCGAGCGACTTCCGGTCTTGCTCGTCCAGGCTGGACAATCCGATGTAAGTGATGCCGCATTCCTTCGCCGCCGCGATGTGCTTCTCGAGATCAGACTTAAGCTGGGACTCATCGAAATGCGTGCTTATGGCTTTAAGGCCGTGGTCAGTCAAGATCCGGCGGAGCTCTGCGGGCTTCTTTCCATAGTAGTTGGAGTCGCCCAACTCCACCTCTCGGTATCCAATTTCGGCCACCCGCCTGATTGTTCCCTCCGGGTCCTTTTCCATGTGGTCACGGACGGTATAGAGCTGTAAACCGATGGGCATGCCGTAAGGATTAGCCAGAAGCGGCCCCTTGCGGCTCAAGGCCAAAGCTGTCAACCCCAGCCCGGCGTTTTGCAAGAATCGTCTTCTCGATATCGAATTCATCATCTCGTTTCTCCTCTCGTGTTACAGTTTTTCTCCCTCGACCAGGAGGTCGTTCGATTTTGCCGGATCGAACGGCGCCTGGGCGTAATCGCCCCAAAATCGCACCTTCCCAAAACCGGCTTGAGTTAGAAGCTGGGCGAGGAGGCTGCGAAAAAGAGGGATCTGCCGAGAGCTTCTGACGTGAGATTGCCACTTTGCCCCTGCCTTTTCGCGCACCAGAAACATGGCATGAAAGTTGATAGCTTCTTGTTCGTAGTCGGCAAATTTCACCAGCAAGACTTCTTCTTTGGCGGTTTCTCCCGAAAGCAGCGGGAACCAATGGGCCTTCTCTTTCCATCGAAGGTCGTAGTTGAGGTTTTGCGTGAGCAATATGCCTCCAGCTCGCAAGGCGCCTGCAATACCTTCTAAGGCTGCCAGCAACTGCCCCTCGCCCGAGATTCCCGGCAGGGCATTGCCCAAGCAGAAGGCTGCGTCGTGGGTGGGGCCGAGCTTCCCGGCTTGCTCCATCTTCAGGAGGCTTACGCTGGCTTCGCCGCCAGCCGCGGAGATGGCATCCGCCTCATGGTTGATTCGTTGCTGGGCAAATGCCACCGCGTCTTCATCGGCGTCGAAGCCAAGGACGCTGAAGCCCCTCTCGGCCAGCGCCGCGACATGCCCGCCCGTCCCACAGGCCGGCACAAGGACTCGCGGGCCGGCACTGCGGGCGAGTTCTTCCAGCAGCGGCATCTCGCGCGCCAGACGCTTCTCCCAATTAATGACCGCGTCGTAGTATTCCGCGAAGTTAGAAGGCATGGATCACCCTGGGTCGCGTTAGCGCGCGTCCTCCTGCTTCGGTCCGATAATCTGCTTTTGAGGTGATTCAGGAAGAGGCTTAAATACTACCGGGGTCGGATACTTCGGCTTGATTGGAAGGTCGCGCAAGTTCTTCTGTTCCTCTTTGGCCGGCACCAGGAAAGACACGATGTTGCCGGTATGCCGTTCTCGAGCGATGAATTGGAGCCCGGCGTTACGATGGAAGGATTCCGTGACGACGTCTTTGGTGAAATTCGGGAGAAGGACCTGGAATGCACCGCCTTCGTCTGGCGTCACTCGCGCCAGATGGAAGGTGGTTATTGGCCCGTCCGCGATACCGAAGAAATCATGCGCCCAGTAGGCCATGTAGGTGATTTCCACCTCGTAAGGCCGGGTGCGAAGAGGTTCCGGCAGCTCCACTCTACCGTTGAAGGTCATAGGAGGGAGGTCCTCACAGGAAACATCGGCGGTCTTCTCAGACTCAGATAACGAGGGAACAACGATAGTCACAATCTGGCACCCAGGCGCATATAAAATGACTTTGAGGGTTTCTGCGGCTTGATGATTCACAGATGTGCCGATCAGGTACGCGTTCTGCTCCGGCTCTGCCTTCAAGAAACTACCCTGGCCCCCAAAAGGTCCGGTTAAGAAGTATCTAACCTGCACCTGCTCCGAGCGAATTTCTGGTGGAAGCCGGATTTCGAACGGCGCCGGTTCTTCTTGCTGTCCCCGGCCTGCTTCACCAAAAAGTAGTGGCAAGCCTATCAACAAGAAGAAGGCAAGACCGCGACCTGTGGAGTGCATCATCGGCTGACCTCCTGCCGAACGCCGGGCTTGGCCTGCTTCCCGCGACGCGAGCCCATAGCCGGCTCGAGGGTTGTTCACGCCTTCACCTATTCTACCCTACAGGGCGACGTTCTTGGATTCACGCTGCTGTGCGGTCCACGGAACACTACTTCATGTCCGCAGGCACGGGAATCGTCACTTGTCCCGTGGCGGCCCACTCGGTGCCGCGTTGAAGGGTCAAGATGAAACCGGAACTCTGCATGGCCTTCACGTCATGCCCCAGGGCAGTCTGGAATACCCGGCCTGCTCCGTAGGGAAGTGTCCAGATGAGGGGCTCATCCTTTCCTGTCCCGCAACCCTCGCCGGGTTTGTGGCAATTGTTAGGGTCATCGAACGCGGAGGCGAGGAGGTGAATGTTGGGCTCGAGTGAGAGGCGATGATAAAGCTCGTCTGTTTCGGCAAAAGAAGCGGGCATTCCCTTGGTGATGGGATGGTCGCGGTCAACGATGCTCACGGTGTAAGCGTGATAAGGGGCATGTCCAGCCGTCTCGCGCCACGTGCCACCCACCAGCTTGTCGAATTCCTGCCAGCCCCAGAAGGCATTGTTGGAAGCGTGGTAGGAAACAAGGCCCTTGCCATTTCTCACAAAGTCGAGCAGCGCCTGGCGCGCGCCCTCGTCCCACCAGGGGCCCGAATTCTTCCAGTCGTTGTAGTTGAGCAGCAGAACATCATAAGGTGAAAAGGTTTGGAGCGTGTTTCCACGGACTTCTTCGTTAACGTGAATGTCGAACTTCCCCGTGCGCTCCAGGATCTCGCGGAGGACCGGAGTTGTAGCGTGCCAGTCGTGATTCGAAACGCCCGTCAAAATCAGGACCTTGGTCTTGGGTGGCGCCTGAGCGGGCAGGGGAGTGAGACATGCAAAGAGCAAAAGAAATGCCATTAGGATGCGAGACATGTGAAAGAGACCTCCGGGTAGGCATTATAACCCTCGCAAGTCGTGGTCGTGCAGAGGATGTTGAAGAAAGCTATAGGCTCGTCATTCTGACCACGGATCCATTTCACACGGTGGCCCCTGGGGAGAGCTGAGCGTGTCCCACATCTTTCGCTGGACACAGCAGTTGGGCCTCTGACTTCTGCCCCTTTCCCGAAGAGATAGGATGGAAATTGGGTCTTTGCCCTCTCCCCAAGGGAGAGGTGCGAGTTTTGAAAGTTGGGCTGACTGCAGTACAAGGTCGGAACAGGCCTATGCGGCGTGAGACGGGACGGCAGGGGATTCCGCATCATGGACTTTGGACTGCGGATCCGCGCCAGGGCGGGCCTTTAATAATGATAGGGTCTCTTCGTTTGATTTAGCGATGGAGCGAAGCGAGGTGCCTATAGAGAAGAATTCAACCAGGAGACCAAGGGCGAACATCGGGCCGCCCACGACGAGCTGCCACAATCCCAGGGTTCGGGCGGGTTGTCCAATGCCGGCGGCAGCGTAGGTCATGCCGCCGAAGGCGGAAGCGGCCAACCCGGTGACGACCAAAATAACGGAACCTCTGACGTGATCCTCTTCTGGCATTACTTGACCCTCCTAGTTCGGATTGAAAATTTAAGATTCCAGAGATTTACACTGCGCGGCCCGGGAAAGGAGCTGTGTTTGAGCCACCTCACTTAGTCTTGATGTACTTGAGGCGCCGCCAGTCACCAGCGCGCTGAGTGATAATGTCGGCTAGCCTGCGGAGGGCCTCGGCTGCGCCAGCATGCCCGGCGTCACCTGCTTCCCACAATATCTCAATCCCCATGACAGCATCATGATAGTACCGCAAGAGGGCGGTTTTCGTAACCTCAATGCGCACCAGAAATCACAGCCGTTGCGGCGCCCAAGATGGCTGCTCCGCTTAGGGTAATGAGGCCGGACCATTCCCGGGCGCTCTGAGAAACAGGTAACACGAATTCTACAACCATAATACTGTAGAATGGGAATGTGCTATGCTGACGAGCCGATTTCTATGCATATTCCCGATGGCTATCTAAGTCCGGCGACCTGCGCGGCCCTGTACGCAACCTCCGCGCCGTTCTGGTACGTGGCGTTGCGCCGGTTGAAGCGACTGCTTACCACAAGGCTTATTCCGCTGCTTTCGGTGTTTGCCGCATTTTCCTTCCTGGTGATGATGATTAACCTGCCGCTGCCCGGCGGCACCACCGGGCACGCCCTGGGCGTCGCCATCGCTTCCATAGTCCTCGGCCCGTGGGCTTCCATCCTCGCCATTTCGATTGCTCTGCTGATCCAAGCTCTCTTCTTTGGGGACGGTGGCGTCACCACGCTGGGGGCCAACTGCTTTAACATGGCGATTGTCGGTTCCCTGGTAGCATACCTTGTTTACCGCCTTCTGGCCGGCCGGGCGGCCATAACGGCTCCTCGAAGAGTCGTCGCGGCAGCTTTGGCGGGCTACACCGCAATCAACGCAGCGGCGTTTTGTGCGGCCGTTGAGTTGGGTATTCAGCCGCTGCTTTTCCGAGACCCCAGCGGAGCGCCCTTGTATGCCCCGTACCCTTTGAGCATTGCCATTCCTGCCATGATGATTGGACACTTGAGCTTTGCCGGACTCGCCGAATTGGTCTTGTCAGGTGGCGTTGTGGCCTACTTCCAGCGCGCGAATCCCTCCTTACTGAAGCTCACAGCCCCGGGCGCAACTCAAGGCGATGAAGATCTCCGCCAAGTTACGGGGCGAGGCGCTTGGAGTACAATGAAACCCCTTTGGACCGCCCTGGCCCTGCTGTTGGCGTTGACTCCTCTGGGTATCTTAGCGGGCGGCGCTGCCTGGGGCGAGTGGGGGGCGCGCGATTTCTCCGATGCAGCGGCACGGCGGAGAATCGCGGCGGCATCCAGGAACCTGGCGCCGCCATCACAAGCACCCCAAGGATTGGGCCGCCTTTACTCCGTGTGGACTGCACCCTTTCCCCAGTACGCTCCTTCGTTCGTCCGGCGACCGGCTCTTGGCTACGTACTTTCCGCCATGTTCGGTTCCGGCATCATCATCCTGGGTTTCCTGATCGCCAGCTCGCTGTTCGCACACGGAGGCAGCTCACGAGAAGCAGGCTCGGTGAAGAGCCACACGGGAGAGTCCTGAGCATGTCGGCGGAAAAGTCCAGAGCGAGATTCTTCGCTCCGCTCCGCTGCGCTCAGAATGACAGCAGGGCACATGAGGATTGGGATGTCCCCACCCAGGATCGAGAGCCTCTTGTAGGTACCGGATGAATTTTGTTGAGCGGACCCTTTCAAGTCTTGTTAGCGCGATGGAGCGAGCTCTTTATGCGGAAGAACTTGCGAAGACCGACGGCTTGCTCCAGCGTCTTGACCCACGTATCAAATTGATCGGAATCCTGGCCCTGGTGATTGTGTCAGCGATGGCCCACAGACTCTGGGTTATCGGCGCGGTTTTCGCGGTCGCGGTGAGCATGGCAGTAATGTCTCGCGTCTCTC